>SAMEA104315424__coassemble_575_pt1 | contig 26349 bp, 20 predicted proteins | sample SAMEA104315424__metabat2_low_PE_034 | metagenome-assembled genome bin SAMEA104315424 (sample SAMEA104315424) | gut metagenome | biome: Monkey gut; feature: monkey-associated habitat; material: faeces | place: China | collected 2013 | reverse complement strand
TTCGTGCTGAGCGACGGCTCGCGGACGGTCTACGCGGCGCTTCCCCGCAGCCCCTCCGGCCCGTCGGCGAACCGGGCGCGGTACGAGGGGGCCGTCGTCACCGTGCAGGGCGTCTGCACCCACTCCGGCCACGGGTATCGCCGGCACCTGGGGCGCTACATCCTCGTCTGCGACGAGGACTTCATCACCGTCGTCCGCCCGCCGACCTCGCCCTTCGACGTCCCCGCGCTCGAGGACCTGCCGCAGACCATGCAGCCCATCGAGCTGAACGGCATCGGCCGGCGCCGCACGTCCGGGCGGGTCGTCGCCGTGTGGCAGGGACGGAACGTGCTCGTGCGCCGGAAGGACGGCTCCACGCTCGGCGCCCGGACGGCGGACGGCGCCGCGCCGCGCTATGGCGACAGGATCGAGATCGTCGGGTTCCCGGAGACCGACCTCTACCAGATAAACCTGACGCGCGCGACATGGCGGGAGGCGGCGCCGCCGGACCGGCGCCTCGAACCGGCGCGGGACGTTCGCGCCGGGAGCCTGCTCATTCACGAATCCGGGACGCCACGCTTCAACTACGCCTACCACGGCAGGGCGATCCGGCTCAACGGCATCATCCGCATCCTCCCGCAGGACGGCTCCCGCCGCATGGTCATCGACGACGACGGGCACTCCGTCCCAGTCGACCTCAACGCCTGCGAAGCCGCCGCGCGGGGCCTGTCCATCGGCTGCGAGGTCGAGATCTCCGGCATCTGCGTCATGGAGACCGACAGCTGGCGCCCGAACTCGGACTTCCCGCATGTCTGCGGGATTGTCCTCGTGCCGCGGGCCGCCGCCGACCTGGTCGTCCTGAGGCGTCCGCCGTGGTGGACCCCTCGCCGACTCGCGGTCGTGATCGCCGCCCTGCTCGCCGTCCTCGCCGGGATCCTCGCGTGGAACGCCGCGCTGCGCCGCCTGGCCGCGCGAAAGGGACACGAGCTCTTCAAGGCGCAGGTCGCCAAGGTCAGCTCTGAGTTGCGCATCGACGAACGCACCCGCCTCGCAGTGGAGCTGCACGACTCCATCTCCCAGAACCTGACCGGGGTATCCATGCAGATAGATTCGGCGGATCGCTTTCTCGACTCCAACGGAAGAAAGGCAAGGCTTCACCTTGGGATCGCGTCACGCACCCTCGATTCCTGCCGCGAAGAGCTTCGCAACTGCATCTGGGACCTTCGCAGCAGAGCGCTCGAAGAGAGGGTCATGGGCGATGCGATACGCATGGCCCTTCTGCGCCACATCGGCGAGGCGCGGCTTGGCGTGAGATTCAATGTATCACGGACGAAGTTCTCTGACAAGACCGCGCACGACATCCTCTGCATCATTCGCGAACTGGCGGTCAACGCAGTCCGCCATGGCCACGCCAAGGAAATCCACGTCGCGGGCGCGATTGACAACGGAATGCTTCGCATATCCGTGGCGGACGATGGATGCGGCTTTGACGTGGCAAGTCGTCCCGGCATAGCCGAGGGCCATTTCGGCATCCAGGGAATAATGGAGAGGATCAAGGCATTCAGGGGCACCTTGAAGATCAGCAGCGCCCCCGGACACGGCACACGCGCAGTCGTCGAGATGGCATTGCCCAAACAGGAGAACGCATGAAGGAGACGACCGTACTGATCGCCGACGACCACGCCATCGTGCGCATGGGGCTTGCGGCCCTGCTTGAGCCTGAGCCCGGCATCCGCGTCATCGGAGAGGCAGACGACGGAGATGTGGCCATCCGCAAGGCCATGCGCAACAAGCCGGACATCGTGATCATGGACATCATGATGCCGGTTAGGGACGGCATCTCCGCCACACAGGAGATCAAGTCGAAGCTTCCGCACACCCGTGTGCTTATCCTAACCACCTCGACAGTGTCCGACGACCTGTCTCGCGCACTCGAAGCGGGCGCCGATGGCGCGATCACAAAGTCAAACGCCAATGCCCAGCTGCTTACGGCGATAAGGGCCATTGCCGCCGGCAAACGCTGGGTGTCGCCGGAAATCGAGAAACAGATCGCCACCGACCCGCCGGTCCAGAAACTGACGGAACGACAGGAGCAGGTCCTCTCGTCGATCGTGCGCGGGCTCACCAACGCGGACATTGCGCATCAGCTCGGCATCCGTGAAGACAGCGTGAAGGAGCACCTGAACCTCATCTTCTCGAAAATCGGCGCCGCCAATCGCGCCGAGGCCGTCGCCATCGCCCTCCGCCGCCATCTGCTTAGGTTTTAGTTGGTAGTTGGTAGAGGGTAGTTGGTAGTTGATAGATTGTAGTTGGTAGCAGGTAAAATCAAATACCTAAATGGCTAAATGCAATCGCAAATCGAAAATCGCAAATCGCAAATTCCCTAAAACCTACCAACTACCTCCACGGCAGAGCAACCACACCCTGCCGGCGCATTCATACTCCGCGCCAGGCGACAGTTCCTCCGGCAGGTCGGACGGCGCAAACGCGGCATCAGGATGCACGCTCTGCGGATCGACGTAGTAGTTGAATACCGCGACATCCGGCGCCCGTGTCATCGCGGAGAACACGCGCCCATCCCTGGCCTGCCAGCCGGTGGCGATGTCGTCCCCCCACGTCGGCGGACGTTTCCTGCGCAAGACGCCCTCGCGGGCAAACGGCGAATACTGGCACAGGAAGAACGCCTTGAAGCGGATTGGCGCACTGCCCCTGTTGCGGACCCGCAGGAGTTCAAGCATGAACTCCGGACGGCTGGCGTCAAGCGTCAGCCGGAAAGTCATCTCGAACGAAACGCCCTTCCATCCGCGACGGGAAGCCGTCAATTCCAAGGCCCCGTCTGCGAAACGCACATCCGAAACGGTCTCAAGCTCATGCCATACGGATGCGCCATCCAGCGTGTACTGACCCATCGCACCGACAGTGCCGAGATCCGCGCCTTTCAGCGTAGTGCGCCGCACCATTCGTCCCGCACCGGTGCCGCCCTCTATCGTCAGCCCCGCATCATTCGTCCATCTCCAATCGTTGCCTGTCACGGCAAAGCCCTTCGCTGGCTTCAATCCATGCAAACTGGCGAACCTTGAGGCCAACACGCCGCCCGGACGTTCCTTTGGCAACGGTGCGCAACGAAGCTTCTTCACGTTGCGATGCAACTGCGCAAACATCCGCGTCAAATCCCCGTATGGTTCGCCCCGTTCATTCACGAGCCCATAGTTTGAGTTTTCCGGGTAGACCGTGCTGATGCCTTCTGGAGGCTCGTCCACCCACATGAAATAGCTGTAGCCAACGATCTCCGGCATCGCGAGCAATGTTCGCGCAAACAGTTCCGAGGCACGCGCCCTTTCGCGTTGGGTCCGGCAGCGCATGCCTCCACCGTGCGTGCTCGGACACGGCGTATCCAACGCCGGAAAGCTCCATTCCGTCACGAACAGAGGTCGCCCGGCCAAGGAACACAGGCGACGGAACACATCCGCGATCCGTTCGCCGCCGGCCTGACGTGTGAGGATGACATTGCGATCAAGATCGGCCCATGGGTAGCAGTTGACCGTCAGCATGTCGCAATGGCGTCCCGCGACTTCCCATACAATCGGGTCGTTAACCTCCACACCGGCGAACCGGGCGCCAAGCACCATGTGGTTTGGATCATGGCGTCGAATGGCCGCCACGGTCGTGGTGAAATACTTTTCTGCGGCCATACGCAGGAACTCGCGCTTGACGGATGCGGGGACCGTCGCCTCTTCTGAAGGAATCCCGCGTTCACGCAAAAACGACTCGACCGCCTGTCGCGCAGTATGGCTCGGAGGCAACGCCCTTGCACTGTCAAAGAGGCCTGTCGCCCGCGGGCCGCGTCCCCACCAGGCAAGCTCGTTGTCTATGAAATATCCCACAAGATCGCGGTCATCGCGCAACGGCGCACACTTTTCCGCCGCCACGCCGTCGCAGTATGCCGGGAAGCCGGGGTGGAACACGTTGGGGAACTCGGTGCACGGGGAGCCTTCGTGCGGGCATATCCAAAGCCCCTCCTTCCCCGCGCCTGTCGCATTGTTGCCCGTGCCAACCGTCAAGCCGTGGCTCAGCGCCAACGACTTCGCGTAGGCGAAGCCTCGTCCGCGCATTTCCTCGCCTTCGCCTCCGCCCAGCATGTTGAAGCCCCAAGTGCGCAGACGGTCCGACGTCTCCGCGCACCATTCAGCCACATTCGCGTAATGCGCGTCATTCCAGCGCTCGTAGTGTCCGAACGGCGCGCCATGGACGTAAGTGTAGACCCCACGATAGCGCACATGATCCACGCCCCGCAGGAACGTGACGCGCCCCTGCGGATCCAGGATATCCCAGCGCCCGTTGGAATGCCCCACGCGATAGAAGCCCTCCGCCGCCGAGGCCGACGCAAGCCAGGCCATGCCTGACACGAGGGCCGCCATGCACGCCCCCCTTTGAAGTCCGTCGTTTGCGCTCATCTGCAGATCACCATGAAGCCGCTGCGCGGCCGGACATTGATCTCGAAGCCGGAATATGCCGCCCAACGGGTTGCGCCTGAAATGACGGGCGCATCGTTGGAGAGGCGGAATACATTCTCGCCGGCTGTCAGACAGGATGCCGGGATTCTGGCCTGATAGGTGGAGCCGGCCGCCAATTCCGGGAACACGGCGACTTGCGTTCCATTCACCGAGATCGAATGCGGCTGGGCATTGTCGTTTGCGCCAAAGCCGGAGACAGCGAAGGACATCGTGTATGTGGCCGCATCCATCGCACCCTTTGGCACGTGCGCCATGACGTCGATTGTCCGCAGCTCGCCCGCCGACGGCCCATCGCCGCGAAAGTCCAGCCAGACGGAAAGCCCGTCGAAGACGTCACCGGCAGACGCATCCGCCGGGAATGCGACACTTGCCGCAAGGGCAGCCACGCACAGCAGCTTACTCATTATCCGCATCATTCCGCACCAGACCTTTCCGACACTACAGTGGATAGTTGGTAGAGTGTAGATGGTAGAGGATAGTTGCGACTCTCCCACCAAAACCTACCATCTACCAACTACCATCTACCAACTACCAACTACCAACTAAAACCCTCTACGCTCACCTTCCCGTTTATGCGGGAGCCAGAGACCCGGCGGCCATCCGAGAGGGCAAGGTTCTCGAACGACACCTCCTTCCAATCGTCAGGACAGCCCTTGAAGAACTCCACGCGCCCATTCGTCTCATGCGCCATCAACTCGAGTATTGCAGTCACGGCCGCGCACTGTCCGTCCATCTGCATGATCGTGGGGCGGCCGGTGAACACGGTGAACCCGCTGCGGAAGGCATCGTGCAAAGACCCGTGTCCCGGATTGTTGTAGAACACCTTCCAGTTGTGGAGCATCTGGACGGCGGCATCGGCGCTCCCGAATCGCGTATGCAGGATCGCCGCCCATGGCACACACCATCCGCTCCATTCTCCCGGGCCCTTGAACACCCAGTTCCGGTACGTCGCATATGCGGCACGGCGCGAATTCGGGTCGCCGAAATCCACAGTGTCGAACGGATAGATGCCGGCCATGTGGGAGTGGTGGCGGTGCGACGCGATGAATGGCTGGCCCTCGAAAAGCTGGAAGCCATTTGGCCCATCGGTGAATGCGGGCAGACGCTTCGAGACGTCGAGCCACATCGGATCTGGCGATTCGCCGAGAAGGACGGCGGCATCCGCGAGATCCATCGCAAGGCGATGCGCCGCCGCAAGCTGGAACGAAGGGTCGCGGCCTACGGCCTTCTGCACATTGCTGTCACCCCATTCGGGGGAAGGTCCGATCGGGATCGAGAGCCGTCCGTTCCGCTCTTCCATCATCGCCCGGTACACGCTCATCGCGCCCTTCATGAAGTCGAACGCGCCGGACTTCAGGAAACTCGTGTCGCCGGAATAGCGCACATACCGCATCATCATGGATGCGATCCAAGCGGTAGAGGCGTGGTCTATCGTGCCGGTCCAGAACCCGCCGATGCACACGCCCCGGTCATCGACCGAATGCGGCAGCACGTAGCCGTGGTCTATCCCCACGAACTTCCGCGCATTGTCGCGAAGGAGCGGCCGCCATGAAAGCACCATCCTGAACAGCGGCATGAGGTTCTTGAAGTGTCCGCCGCGATACGCCGGCGAATAGCATTCCTGCACGTTGATGTTGAAGTGGTAGTCGCCGTTCCACGGCACGAGCCTGTCATCCTCGAGCCACTGCCCCTGAAGTCCGGCGGCAAAGCCGTCAGGATCGGTCATTGCGCCGAACTTGTACATTCCGAGATCGAATATCTGCTGGACGACCGGATCCGGCACCTTCACGCGGGCGCCTTCGCGCCAGAACGCAGACCAATGCGCGGCCGACTCTGACGCCATGCGATCGAACGGCACGTCATCCACGGGCGCCTTGTCGCCGCGACCGGTGGCGAGCGTCATCTCCCGGCCTGACTTCCGCCAGGAAAGCCACGCGGGGGCAACCACCGGAAGCTTCCAGGTGAATCCGCCAACGCCGGCGACTTCACCGTCCAGCACGCGCGCCTTCTCGAATCCCCGGTTCGCAAGCGTCTTCCACACGTCAAACTCCGTCCCCGGGACCGACCGGACCGAATACTCCGCATCCTTCGGGAACTGCATGGCAAAGGCATGGCTCGCCTTCGACATGGCAAGCCGTACGCCCGTGCCGTCGGTGAACGAAAGCTCCCCAAGCCCCGTAGCCGTGTCAAGCGCACCGCGCCGGACCGTCTTGCCCGGGATCTTAACGACAACGCGCCCAAGGGGAAGCATGTAGGGATTGTACCTGCCGCCCCAGTTGGGCGGAGGCTCGTTGGAGAAGAGGGACTTCAGCCTATCGTTGTCGCGTGTCGCCACCGCCGCGCAGATGTTGGTGTAGCTCTGCTCGTCCGTCCAGGCATATCCGCCACGATGGTCCCAGAGGTCGCCACGGCCGACGGTCAGGTTGATCGTGTCGCCGCCGCCCCACACCAGAACGCCGGTTCTCCCGTCCGCGAACGGGATCCCCTCGTGGCAGGATGCCGTGCGCGGGAACTCCCACTGCACGATGGTTGCCAACAGAAGCGTACAAATCATGAATCAGGTCTCCATATGCATATGAGTGAAACGCGCCGAAGAATAGCACAAACCACCGTCCGAATCAACGCAAAACGAAGTATTGGGATTTACGAATTTACGATTTTTCGATTTGCGACAGGCAGATGGTAGAGGGTAGTTGGTAGTGGGTAGAGATTTACGATTGCATTTGGTCATTTGTTGAATTTCGTAGCGACGACGCCCTCGTCGTCGCACAAGCCCGTCGCGCGAGAACAGTCCGGCGAACGCCGCCGCGAAGCACCGCCCGTCCCTCGCGCCGTTGAAGAGCCATGTCTCGTTGCCCCGCTTCGCCGCCTCGTGTCCTGTAGCAGTTTCTTTGCCATGCCAAGCGGAAGGATTATATCAGCCCCTCAACTTCCCGTGCATTGCAGACCCCACAAAACCGCTTTTTTTGATATACTTTACCGCTATATGTCTCAAGAGAAGAAAAAAGAGGAACGTACGCATGCGCGTACGGGCAGAAACGTGCCGAAAAGCACCGACATAAACCCGTCCAGAAGCGGCTGGCTCGCGCTTCTGATTGTGGCGGGCACATTCGTGGCGATGCGTTTTCTGGGCCAGTCGGGCGGTGAGAGGACCGAAGACATCTCCGTCACCGGCTTCAGGCGCGCGGTGGAGGAGCACCGCGTCGCCAAGGTGGAGCGCGTACGCGACCTCGATTCGGGCAGCACGTACCTGCGCGGCGAATATCTGCCGCATTCGGGCACCAACTCCGCATTCAGGGTTCGCCTCGTGCCGGGCGAGAACGAGAAGCTGATGTCCTGGCTCGTCGAGAAGGGGATAGATTGCCCCGTCACGGAGCGTTCGCCGCTGATAGGCCCGCTTTTCCAGCAGCTGCTGTTCTTCCTGCTTCTGCTGGGCTTCTTCTGGTTCATCTTCTACAGGAAGATGGGCGGAGGCGGAGGCCCGTTCGGGTTCGGCAAGTCAAAGGCGCGTCTGCTCAACGAGGACAAGTCCAAGAAGAAGGTCACGTTCGACGACGTGGCCGGCGTGGACGAGGCCAAGGAGGAGGTGCAGGAGATCGTGGAATTCCTCAAGTCGCCCGCAAAGTTCTCGAAGCTCGGCGGCAAGATCCCCAAGGGAGTACTGCTCGTAGGCCCCCCCGGCACGGGGAAGACCCTCCTCGCCAAGGCGATCGCGGGAGAGGCCAAGGTTCCGTTCTTCTCGATCTCGGGATCCGACTTCGAGGAGATGTTCGTAGGCGTGGGCGCAAGCCGGGTGCGCGACATGTTCGAGCAGGGAAAGCGCTCCGCGCCGTGCCTGATATTCATCGACGAGATTGACGCCGTAGGCGCAAAGCGCACGGGTGCAAACGCATTCGGCGGGCACTCCAACGACCAGACCCTCAACGCGATGCTCGTGGAGATGGACGGGTTCGACGCAAACGAGGGCGTGATCATAATCGCGGCCACGAACCGCCCTGACGTCCTTGATCCGGCGCTTCTGCGTCCGGGCCGCTTCGACCGCCAGATATACGTGGACCTTCCGTCGATCAAGGGGCGCGAGGACATACTGAAGCTGCACGGCGCAAAGATAAAGTTCGCGCCGGACGCGGATCTTGCGCGAATCGCGCGCGGCACGCCGGGGTTCTCCGGCGCGGACCTCGCGAACCTGCTGAACGAAGCGGCGCTTCTTGCCGTCCGCAAGGGACTTTCCGGCGTGTCGCAGGAGACGCTGGAGGAGGCCCGCGACAAGGTGCTGTGGGGGCGCGAGCGCAAGTCGGCCAACCTTACGGACAAGGATCGGGAGACCACGGCGTGGCACGAGGCGGGGCACGCGCTCCTCCAGCTGCTCCTGCCGAACGCCGATCCGCTCCACAAGGTGACCATAATCCCCCGCGGGCGCGCACTCGGCGCAACCATGGCCCTTCCAGAGAAGGACGTCCTGAACCGCACAAAGAGCTACTTCCTGGACGAGATGTGCATCTGCTGCGGAGGGCGCATAGCGGAGTCAATCAAGACAGGAGACGTCTCCACCGGCGCCGCGCAGGACATACAACAGGCCACGATGATAGCCCGCGACATGATCTGCAAATACGGCATGAGCGACACCTACGGGTTCCAGTCGTTCGTGGAGCCGAGCCAGTTCTCGCCCGACCCGATGCCGCCCCCCTTCTCGCAGAAGACGGCGGAAGGCATCGACTCAGAGGCGAAGAGGCTTGTCGACGATGCGTTCGCAAGGGCCGAAAAGCTTCTGAAGAAGAACCGCGACAAGCTCGAGATCCTCGCCACCGCCCTTCTCGAGAAGGAGTCGATGGACGGGCGCGACATAGAGACCCTGCTCGGATTGGAGAAGACGGAATGACATGGGAATGGCTGAACTGGAACCTCGCGCGCGACATCGTGCAGATCGCGATCCTGTACTTCGCGATCTACTCGGTGCTCAAGGCCGCTCGCGGCACACGCTTCGGGCAGGTGCTTACCGGCGTTGGCATCCTGTTCGGCGCGTCAATAGCGTTCTCTTTCCTGTTCCATTTCGACGTGCTGGCGCGGATTCTCCAGATGATGCTGCTCTACCTCGCGCTCTCAACGGTGGTGCTGTTCCAGCCGGAGATAAGGCGCACGCTCGCCGCCCTGGGGTCGCTGCTCTTCTCGGAAGGCTCGCGCCAGTTTGACGGCAAGCACGTAACGCCGGAAAGGATGACCGAGGCCATCTTCGACCTCGCCCGCAGGAAGATCGGCGCCCTGATCGCGTTCGAACGCGGCATATCGCTTCGAGGCTACGAGGAAAGCGGCGTCGCCATCGACGCCATCCCGTCGAGGGAACTGCTGGTGTCGGTATTCACGCCGCCACTGCCGCTCCACGATGGCGGGGTTACGATAAGGAATGGCCGGCTCGCCGCCGCCCATTGCCTGTTCCCCGTGTCCGTGAACCACGACCTCTACGAATCCGGCATGCGCCACAGGGCCGCAGTGGGGATATCGGAGGAGACGGATGCGCTGGTCCTGGTCGTGTCCGAGGAGAGCGGGCGCATATCGGTCGCGCACAACGGCAGGCTCATCCGCTACAACGGCGACAGCGAGGTATCCAAGGCCTCCGTGCTGCGCTGGGTGAGAAAGGCCATGCCGATGAAGAAGGCCGTCGGCGAGAAGGCGGCGGAATGGTTCAGGGAAAGGCTTGCGAAGTTCGGAAGGAGCTGCGAGAAGTGACGGCGTTTTTGGACATCTTCAGGCGCAACTGGGGACTCAAGGTGATATCCCTGATCCTTGCGCTCGTGATCTACTACTCAATGAGGGATTCGTCCGGCGAGGCCCGCGATCCCCAGCACATCTTCATAATGAAAGGCTCCGCCAATGGTGGAAGCGGGAAATAGCAAGGTCAGGGAACAACCTACCGGCAACGAGGCGCGCACGCGCCGCTGGCTCTTGGGATTCTTCCTGTTCCCGATAGCCCTGTTCCCCCTTCTGTCGCTCATGTCGTACCGCTGGCAGGCGATACCCACGCTCAACATACCGCCCGAGACATCCACGAACCTGATAGGCGTCGTCGGCGATACGTTCGCGTACTACGGATACCTGCTCATCGGCCTTGCGATCTGGGCTGTGCCGCCGCTTACGATCCTGCTCGGGCTGCTTCTCGTGCTGGGCCGGTCGTTCCGCCCGGGCTTCAGGTTCCTCGCCCTGGCGGTGTTCCTGTTCGCCACGACCTGCCTTCTCCAGTTGCTCGGGGACTCGCCTTCGATCGCGCCGCTGCTGGAGCGGCTGAACCTCGGACGGAACGCAGGCGGAGCGTTGGGATATCTCGTCATGGACTGCGGACTGTCGCGCCTCGTGTCGCCGTTCGGGGCCTCCGTCCTCATGGCTACGCTCATGACATTCGCCATGCTTTCGCTCGTAGGGATCCGAACCATACTCGCAGCCATCGGGAATTTCGTGGGCGGAAAGCCGCTTTCGCCCGAGGAGCTTGCCGAACGTGAACGCGAAAGGCAGGATGAGAAGGATCGGCTCGAGGCCGCAAGGGCCGCGAAGGAGGCCGCAAGGGCCGCGAAGGAAGAGGAGAAGCGCCGCATTGCGGAGGAACGCGCAGCGGCAAAGGCCGCCAAGGGCGCCGAAAGGCAGATGGCGCGGGAAGCCGCCGTCAGGCAGGCTGCCGAGCAGCGGCGCCCGCCTGACGAACCCGCCGCGGCGCCCCAGCCGCCACTTGCGGATCCGGGCAGGCGGGCGCAACCGGACGGGAGCATCGGGCAGCCAGGCGCAGACGCCGCCGCAGAGGAGCCGGAGGAAGACAAGGGACCATACGTGCTGCCCGGGGTCAACCTCCTCAATCCGCTTTCTAAATCCACGGCAGACCATGGGGACGTCGCCGCGATAGGGCTGAAGCTCATCGAGACGCTGAAGCTTTTTGACGTCGATGCGACGCTCGTCGACAAGGTTCAGGGACCGGTAGTCACCCAGTACAAGCTTTCGCTCGTGCCGGGCACGAGGCCGGAGAAGGTGGAGTCGCTCCAGAACACGCTGATGATGGCCATGAAGGCGAAATCCCTGCGCATCCAGGCCCCGATACCGGGAGAGGACGCAGTGGGCATCGAAATGCCGAACAAGGTCGCGGCGGGCGTATCGTTCCGGGAGCTGATAGAGTCCGACACGTGGAGGCGAAACGTGTCCATCGACAGGAAAGGGCAGGCCAAGTACAACCTGCCCCTCCTCCTCGGCAAGGATGCCGCCGGCCACGACCTCGTGTCCGACCTTGCCACCATGCCTCACATGCTTGTGGCAGGCGCCACTGGACAAGGCAAGTCGGTGTGCCTCAACTCGATAATAAACGGGCTTCTCATGTGCCGCACGCCAGAACAGCTCAAGTTCATAATGGTCGACCCGAAGTGCGTGGAGTTCTCCGCGTACAGGATGCTTCCGCACCTCCTTGTGCCGGTCGTCACGGACACGAAGAAGGTTGTGTACTCACTGCGCTGGGCCGTCGCCGAGATGGAAAAGCGGCTGAAGATGTTCGCGAAGGCCGGGAAGCGGAACATCGTGGACTTCAACACCCGCGAGATCATGACCCAGCCGGACATGTTCGGCGGCGATGAGGCGGGAGGCGACGACATGCCGCGCACCGTGCCGTACATCGTGATAATCATCGACGAGGTTGCCGATCTCATGGCCTCCGCCGGCAAGGAGGTCGAACCCGAGATCGCCCGCCTCACCGCGAAGGCACGCGCCACGGGAATCCACGTGATACTCGCCACGCAGCGGCCTGACACCAAGGTGATCACGGGTACCATCAAGTCCAACATCCCAGGGCGCATCGCGTTCAAGACGGCATCGGCGATCGACTCACGCACGATCCTTGACGCGACCGGGGCCGAATCGCTGATCGGACGCGGCGACATGCTGTACAAGACGAAGGAGGGAATCCTAATCCGAGCGCAGGGCGCATGGGTGTCGGACGACGAGATAAACCGGATAACCGCATTCATCGCTGAACACGCAAACGTCCAGTTCGACAAGACTTTCGCCTCAAAGCTCGCGAAGGTGAAGGAGGCGGCGATCACCGATCCATTCGCCGACAACGAGGACGACCCGGACAATGCGCCGCCGGCGGACGAGAGGTCTGGCGCTCCAGGCGGTGTTTCGGCGGCAAACGCCGGATCGAAGGACGATGAACTGTACAACCGCGCCCTCGAAGTGGTGCGGCTCACGAACAGGGCCTCCACGTCACACCTTCAGCGCAAGATGGGCATTGGCTACAACCACGCGGCCCGCCTCATCGACGCCCTTGAGGAGCGCGGCGTCATTGGCCCGGCCAAGGGCGCCGGACCGAGGGAAATCCTCATAGATTTCGATGCGCCTATGCCGGCGGAGCAGGCGCCATCCGCACCCGAAGGGCCGTCTGCGGACGGGGACGGGGCTGGAATCCGCCCAGAGGGCGAGATGAATGCCATGCAGCCTCCAGAAGCAACCCTTGATGAACAGCCAGATACCGGCGCAAGCAATTAACCAGGAGGAAATACAATGTCATTTGGAGAGACACTGCGCACAGCGCGCGAGGCAAAGGGCCTGACGACATCCCAGCTGGCCGCCGCGACCCACATCCTTGTCCAGGTCATCGAAGGATTGGAGAAAGAGAACTTCAAGCGCATTCCGGCGGCCATATACGGGCGCGGATTCGTGAAGATGTACTGCGAAGCCGTAGGCATAGACCCCAAGCCTCTTCAGGACGAATTCACCGCTCTGTACGCGAATGGGAAGAGCGCTGCGGCGAAGGCGCCGCCCGCAATGCCACAGCAGAAGCCTGCCGCCAGAGAGCCCGCAGCGACGCCTACGGAAGAGAAGACAGCCCCCGTTGCCCATGAAGAGGCCTCGCCCGCTCTCGCAGGCATTGACGAGCCGCAACATCCAGAGGATCCACGGGACGAACCGCCACGTACTGACGCGCCAATGGAGCTGCGGCTCGAGGCCGAGGTCGTCAGGCAGCCATCGCCACGCCGCTCATACGGAGACCTCTTCAGCCAGTCGTACGCAGAGGACAAGGAACCGGAGAGGCCATCCGCCGCGGACAAGTTCCGCAGCACAATGAGCAACGTGTCGTCCGGCGTTTTCGCCAACGTCAAGAACCTCCCGCCAAACACTGGCAGGATCGCCACCGTCGTGGCCTTGGCGGCGATTGTGGTGGCACTGCTCTCCTGGGGGATAACGATCCTGTACAAGGCGACGACGCCGAATGCGTCCGGCGCAGAATCCGCCAAGCCGGCAATGCGGTCTGGCGAAGACAAGCCTGCGGAATCCGGAAATGCCTCGGCAGACAAGGGGTTGGGCAGGAAGCCGCCGTCCAAGGCCGGAGCAGACAAGCCGAACGGCGCGAAGAAGCAGTCCAAGCCAGTGCGCTCCGGCGACCTCAAGTCGTCCGGCATCGCGATCCCACCCCTTTACGTGGACTGAAGACATGCTGTGTGAACTGTGTCACAAGAATGAGGCGGCCGGCGTGTTGCACCGCAAGGGCCCAGATGGAGAAGACGAGGAACTGTACGTGTGCAAGCAATGCCTTGATGGCGACAAGAGCCAGAAGGCGCGGTCCGGCAACGTCAAGCCAACCATAATCACGGCGGACGGCAGCGAGCCGCCGGCATTCGTGAAGAACTTCCTCGATGCCGCAGTGGGGCTCATAGAGGGCGTTGCGGACGGCAAGATGGGCAAGGCGCGCAAGTGTCGCGTATGCGGATCTACGTGGGAGAAGATAAAGGAGACGAAGTCCGTGGGATGCCCGGATTGCTGGACAATGTTCGGCAACGAGCTGAAGGAGGAGTTCCTCTCCGCCTCATACGGCCCAACGCACAAGGGCAGGATGCCGGAAAAGAGCGGTGACGGCAAGCCATCCATAGCCTTCCTCGAAAAGGAGCTTAGGGATGCGGTGTCACGCCAGGACTACCGCAAGGCAGCCCGCATCAGGAAGCAGCTCGACGAACTATCCGGCAATGGCCCCGTAGGAAATGGAAACGGCGACGAAGAATGACAGACATTGAGATAGGCGGTTCAGACATATTCTCCGATGGCATGGTGCGGCTGTACAGGCAGCGCACGGATCTGCCGTTCACGCATGAGAACGCAATCTGCTTCAAGGCGGAAATATCGTCGCCGATGCGCATACGCCAGACCGTGACAAAACTTCTGCGTGAAGAGTCCAAGGCTGCGGACGAGCATCCATTCGCATGGAATCCGCGATTCGGCTATGTCACGGCATCCCCCTACATGTGCGGGACTGGCCTGGAGATATCAGCGATGTTCCACCTTGAGGGACTGCACCTGATCGGGGATCTTCCGATGGCGCTCAATGCGCTCAACGGGATGCGAATGAACGCATACGGCTGCGATGGCGACGGCCTCAAGGATGTGGCGCACATATTCCGCATTGTAAACGCCCAGGCCCTCGGCCTGGAGGAGCTTGAGCTTGCGGCAAGGATCAGGCAGATCTTCTCCGATATCGTGAAGCAGGAGTCCAATGCCCGGATCAGGCTTGTCGAAGAGTTTCCCCGCGTGTTCGAGGATGCGATTGAACGGTCGCTTGCGGTCCTGAGGAGTTGCCGCCTACTGTCCAACCTGGAGCTTGTGGACATCATTTCGCCGCTCAAGCTCGCGGCATCCATCAACTTCCTCGACAATTTCACACGGGAGGAGGCCTCCGAAATCATGATGTCGCGGATAGGCCAGCCGCCCCCTTCCGTCCCAAACACATATGAAGAGCAGAAGGAGCTGGACCGCAAGGACGCCGCACTTGCGGACAAGGCCAACAGGCGCTTCAGGAACGTGCGGCTAAACGACTTTGCGAAGGGATACCTTTGATGAACGAACTATATACGCCATATGCGCAGCAGGCGCTCGACGGAGCGGAAGCTGTCGCCCGGCACTACAACCACACATACATCGGAACGGAACACGTACTGGCCTGCATCCTGAAGATGGAGAACTGCACGGCCTGCAAATGCCTGAAGAGGATGGGGCTCGACAACGACGATCTTGGCATGGAGCTGGATCGCATAATAGGCCGTGGCGAAGCCTATGCCGTGAAAGGTGCGCTCCCGTTGACGGCCCGTACAAGGAAGGTGCTCGAATTCGCGAAGATGGAGGCCATTCGGGCCAAAGCCGAAAAGATAGGCACGGAACACATCATGCTCGCGACGCTGCGCGAAGGCGAGTCTGTGGGGGCGCAGATACTGTTCGGCCACAACGTGACCGCCGACACTTTCGCGAAGTCCCTTAGCGGGCAGTCAGAGCCTGCCCAGGCTTCCGGCGAAACCGGCAATGCCGGACAAGGCCATGACGACGCCTCGGACGGCGATGGAGACGATCCCAGCCTCACGGACACGTCCGAAGGCGAACAGGATGGCGATGGCGGCAAGAAGATCAAGACGCCGGCGCTAAACACATATGGCCGCGATCTGACGAAGGCGGCGATGAACGGGGAACTCGACCCCGTAATAGGGCGCAAGGCCGAGATAGAGCGCATACTGCAGGTGCTGTCGCGGAGGACGAAGAACAACGCGGTGCTGATCGGTGAAGCCGGAGTCGGCAAGACGGCCGTAGTCGAAGGCCTGGCGGAGGCGATCGCCGCCGGGGATGCGCCGGAGAGGATGCGCGGGAAGCGCGTCATAGCCCTCGACATGACACGCGTCGTCGCCGGGACGATGTACAGGGGACAGTTCGAGGAACGCCTGAAGCAGCTGATCGAGGAGGCGAAAAACGCAAGGAACTGCATTCTGTTCCTCGATGAGATACATACGCTCGTAGGGGCCGGCGGTCCCGAAGGCGCAATGGATGCGGCAAACATACTCAAGCCGTCCCTCGCCAGGGGAGAGATACAGGTCGTCGGCGCAACGACGCTGAAGGAATACCACAAGTCTATCGAGAAGGATGCCGCGCTGGAGCGCAGGTTCCAGAGCGTAATCGTGAACGAGCCTTCACAGGACGACGCCATAGAGATATTGAAGGGCATCGCCCCGAGGTACGAGAAGCACCACAACGTGAAGTACGAGCCAGAGGCGCTCTCCGCCGCAGTGAAGCTTACGGCACGCTATCTGCCCGCCCGTCTGCTGCCGGACAAGGCAATAGACGCCATAGACGAGACAGGCTCCCGCACAAGGATGAAGAATGCGGTGCGTCCGCCGGACATGAAGGCCGACGAGGAGAAGATCGCGGAACTGAACCTGAAGAAGCAGGATGCGGCAAACCGTGGCGTGTATGAAGAGGCGGCAAAATGGCGTGACGCGGAAAAGGCCGCCAAGGCCGCACTGAAAAGGCGGCTTGACGCATGGAAGGCCGAACACGCCGAGAAGGTCCTTACGGTGACGGCGGACGACATCGCCGCCACTGTAGCATCAATCAGCGGCGTACCGGTTGAGCGCATGAGCTTCGCCGCCGCAGAAAGGCTTCTCGGCATGGAACGCGACCTCAACACAGTGGTGGTCGGTCAGACGGAGGCCATATCGTCCATCGCACGCGCACTTAGGCGCAGTCGGGCGAACCTCGGCGACCCGAAGCGTCCGATAGGGAGTTTCCTGTTCCTCGGCCCCACTGGCGTAGGCAAGACGCTGCTCGCAAAGATGCTCGCGGAGAAGGTGTACGGGGACCCCAAGTCCCTCATATCGCTCGACATGACGGAATTCTCCGACAAGTTCACGTCCTCAAGGCTCGTCGGAGCCCCTCCCGGATACGTGGGCTACGATGAAGGCGGCCAGCTCACCGAACGCGTACGACGCCGCCCGTATTCCGTGGTGCTGTTCGACGAATTCGAGAAGGCTTCCCCCGACGTGATGAACATGCTCCTTCAGATCCTTGACGAGGGCAAGCTTACCGACGGACAGGGCAGGACAATCGACTTCAGGAACACGATCATCATCGCGACGGCGAACCTCGGATTCGACTTTGCCCGTGAAGGCAACTCGTTCGGATTCCTGCAGGACGAGGTCTCCACATCCTACGATGCCCTGAAGGAAAAGCTGCTCGCGGAGGCGAAGCGCACCTTCCGTCCAGAGCTGCTGAACCGCTTCGACGAGACCGTTGTGTTCCGCAAACTCGATTCGAAGAACGTGGAAACCATCCTGAACCTCGAGCTGGCCCTTCTCCGCAGCCGCCTTTCCGAGAAGGACATGACCCTTGATCTCGACAAGAAGGCCATCGAATTCCTCGTCAAGAACGGATCCGACGAAGCGATGGGGGCAAGGCCACTCCGCCGCGCAGTCCAGCGGTTCGTGGAAGATCCCCTTGCCGAACTGCTTCTTGGCGGCAAGCTGAAGCCGGGCAAGATCAAAGGCACCCTGTCAGGGGATGGCCATCTTACGTTCAGGCAATAGCGCCAGCGACGGTGTAGGATGCCGCAGATACTAAAGCCTGTAGAGGCGAAGCGAAAACACCGTGCAAAGCGTGCGATTGTCCCCATCAGAGACAAGCACAAGAAGCCGAGAGCCATCGGCAAGCTTCGGCCCTGCACACATGCCCTCGTACATGGAAAGCCCCTTTGTCTCGAAAAGCAGGCGCTTCCCCACTCGCTCGAGTCCGCTTGCCTGCTTGATGGACTCGACATTGGCGACATCCGTCGCGGACGTGAAATCGACTTCGTAGATGCGGCAACGGAGCCGTGGGATGATCACCTTGCTGAATTCCCGCTCCAGAACGAGCAGCGTCCCGTCTTCGAGCAGGCACAGTTCAGACACTCCGCTGCGCGACGCATCCCCGCCCTTGATGGACCAAGGACCTCCGGCGATCGGATCCGTCAGGTACACCCACTGACCGGCAACCTTCCATCGGTCGGCAACGCCCTTGCGGCACAGCTTCGTCAAGCGCACGTCTGAACCGTGCGCCTTCGTGGAACGCGGGCCGTCAGCCTTAAGCGACTCTTCCGTGCAGGTCCACATCACGAGGCCGTCCTCGCTAATGGTCAGCGATTCCAGCCCCAGATCCTTATGTATGCCATCCATCATCGGAGGAAGCTCCACCTGCCCCGTGCGGCGTCCAGTCGCCGGGTCGTGTCTCGTAATGCGCTGTTCGCACTCGTCGGCGATCCACACCGATCCGTCCGTAGGATCGCGCACAATGGCCTCGACGTCAACCGCATCCTGCGGCTCGCACATCCGGGTAAGGCTGCATCCGGACAGCCTGCCGCTCCGCAAATCCACGGGCAGTTCCAGTTCCCACACCACGGGATTCCAGTCCGTCACCGCCCAATAGACATTGTTGGACACCCAGGCAATGCCGCCCATCGACGCCGATCCCGGCACATTTGGCCTTGCGATCTCGCCGACAGGTTCGATGCGCCACCTGTATCCGGCATCGGCCTCAAGCGGCAAGGTGCGCAAGAGTGCGCATGACGAGAGGATGAGAAGCCGGCGCAACATCATGCCAAGACGCGCTTCGCGGCCTTTACTGCATCGTCCACGGCGACCACCTGGCCGCCCATGCGGTTTATGAGCCGGAGGGACGCCGCCTCGTTGCCGAGGCCCGCCTTTGCGAGGTTCAGGCGCACATCGTCGGCGAACTGGCCGGCGTCAAGCGCGATCACAAGAAGCTTGCGCCCCTTCGCGACCCTTTCAAGGCCTCTCCTTGGGAACGGGCTCAATGTGATGGGGCGGAAACAGCCCGCCTTGATGCCTTCCGCGCGAAGCGTCTCGGCGGTTGTGCGGGCAATTCTCGAAGAGATCCCGTACGCGACGATCAGCAGCTCGGCATCTTCCGCAAGGTACGCCTCCGACTTGGCGTCGGCCTCCATATCGGCATACTTCTTCTGAAGGTGAAGGTTGAACTCCTCCTGCTGGGCGGCGTCGAGGAATATGGACTTCACGAGATTGCCGCGGGTCTTGGGCTCCCCCTGTGCGGCCCAGCCGGAAAAGTCAGGCTTCGGATCCTCCTCGTCCGGCAGCCTCACGCTCTCCATCATCTGCCCCTGAAGGCCGTCGGCGAACACCACGGCGGGTGTGCGCCACTTCGCCGCCATGCGGAAGGCAAGCCTCGTGAGGTCGAACATCTCCTGGGCGCTTGCCGGGGCCACCGTGAAGGTCCTGTAGTTCCCGTGCCCGCCGCCCTTCACCGCCGGAGTGTAGTCGCTCTGCTCCGGATATACGTTGCCGAGCCCCGGGCCGGCACGATTCACGTTGACTATCACTGCCGGCAATTCCGCACCGGCCAGATAGGAGATGCCCTCCTGCATCAGGGAGAATCCGGGGCCGGAAGTGGCGGTCATGCAGAGCTTCCCGGCGGCGGCGGCGCCAAACATCATGTTGACGCTCGCGGTTTCGCACTCCGCCTGCACGAAAGTGCGCCCGAGCATTGGGAACCATTTGGCCGCACCATGCGCAATCTCGCTTGCCGGAGTTATCGGGTAGCCGAAATACAGCTCGCATCCCGCATAAAGAGCCCCCATCACAACAGCTTCATTGCTCTTAACGAATTTAGTCATAGCTTGTCTGGCCTCAACTTTCGCGAATAGGACATTCCACCCGCATCACCGTTCAACCCGAATGGCATACGGCTCTGGGCAATTGTAGAAGCACATTCCGCACCCGACGCACCCCTCTCCGACATAGCGAACCGGCTTCAGCCCTGCCGCGTTCAGATGGTCGGCGGCAATCTCAAGGCACTTTTTCATGCAGGCGGAAACGCAACGCCCGCATCCCTTGCAGCAATCTTCATCAATTATCGGTTTCGACATCGGTACCTCCAAAAAATCTTGCGCATATTATATTGCCTTGCGCAAAGGAAATCAAGTGGAACGGCTTCCGCCTGGCCCCGCCAGCTCACTGTATGCGGCCATCGTTCGCTCGATCATGAGATCGAACGAGAACTTCTTCAGCGCCGCCGACCGCAAATCCCCGAACCTCATGCGCGACACCTTGACTATCGCCTCCGCGAATGCGTCGCTCTCGTCACCGCAATCGACACCGGACGGGACGAGGACTCCGTTCACGCCATCCTCCACTATGTCCAATGCGCCGCCGAACCCCTTTGCGACGACAGGCGTACCCATCGCGATGGACTCCGCCATGGAGCGTCCGAACGCCTCTGGCTTGCGCGTATTGGACGACACTACCACATTCGCCATCGAGACGCACTCCGCGATCTTCCTCTGGTTGCCGGCAAACACGACATCGCCATTGGCCGCAAGGGACTCGACGAGCGCATGCAGGCCATCCTCAACGCCCTTCCGGGCCTGCTCGGCTTCGCCGACGATCACAAGCTTGAACGGCTTTATTCCATGCGGATCAGAAGAAGCCTCGGACATGGCGATCGCATTCGCCTTGACTACCGCGCGGATCAGCATGTCGTAGCCCTTCAGCTGGGTGATGCGACCGACCCCCATGACCACGAACTTCCCGTCTACGCCCCATTCCTTCCGCTTCGTGGCAATGAAGTCGCCGTCAAGGCCTTCAACGTCAAACTTCCTTCTGTCGATGGCCCTCGGTATCACCCGGATGCGCTCGTCGGGAAGCCCGTAATTCTCCTTGAGATAATCGGCGATGAATCGCGACGGCGTCACAACGAGATCGCCGAACGTCATGACCCTGGAGTACCAGGATACGGAATTCGCTCCATGCGCAAAGGTCATCCACTTCAGGCCCAGCCCTCGGCTTGCCATCACGAAAAGCCACGCAGGCACCCTTGAATGGGCGCATACCACATCCGGACGTTCAGAGGAAAGTATCCTGCGCAGCCTCAACGCCCTCGATACGCAGGTAAGCGGATTCTTCGATTTGACGTCCATCTCGATGTGGCGCCCGCCATCCGCCGCGATCTGCTCCACGAGTCTGCCGCCGGACGAGACGACCACATTCTCCCACCCTGCGGCGACAAGGGCTCGATTCACCTCGACGACGCCCCTTTCCACGCCACCCTGCTCCATGGCAGGAACCAGCTGCAGCGTCTTCACTTGCCGCGCTCCCTAAACCAAAACACGACGAGCAGCGCAAACAGTCCGAGAAGGATTTCCCCCGCGAGATCGATGTAGTCGAAGAACGATTCCATCTGGGCCGGGCAGTCCACCTCATAATGCCGCAGTATGAGCGGCACGAGGCCAAGGGCCGCTACTGCGATGGCGGAGGCGGCAAGGGCAAGCACGAAAAGGAAGCGAAGCTTCCCTCCCCGCATAGGAGAAGGCTGAGCCAGGAGCTTGCGCCTCCTGCCGGTGGCCGGGGGCGGCGTTCCTGCGTCTTTCCCGTGCGGCACCACCCCCTTGCCGGGATGCAGGCATATTTTGCCGGAAGCAGTCCTCGGGAAAGGCTCTAGGCGAACGAAGACCGTCTTTATGCGCTTGTACACGGGCAACCGCGAATTAAGCTCGTTGACCTCGCGCCTGACCGCGGCATCGGTTATGGAGGCAAATATCTCGGCCCTGATCTCCCGTCTTTCGCCGTCTCCGGACACCACGACCTCCCGTATGCCCGGCAGGGCAAGTATCCGCTCCTCAAGCTCCTCCGGCGCGACCTTCTTGCCGGATGAGAGAACGATAGTCCGCGAGGCTCGTCCCGTAATCCAGACATAGCCGTCTTCGTCTATGCGCCCAACGTCGCCAGTGCTGAACCAGCCATCGGGAGACAGAGCCTTGCTCGTATGTTCCGGATCGCGGTAATATCCCTTGAGGACGTTAGGCCCTCGCATCATCAGCATGCCATCCGGCGAGACCTTCGTCTCCACGCCCGGGGTGTCGCACACCTTTCCTGCGCTGCCGACACGCGGGTCGTCGTCAATGGGGGCGAGGGAATACAGGGAAGTCGTCTCCGTAAGCCCATAGCCGCCAAGCGGCTTGATGCCAAGCGCCCGCAGATTTTCGTAGACCCTCCGCGACAGCGGCGCCCCTCCAACGAGTATCCAGTCTATCGGAGAGCCGAACGCCTCCTCGGCGGATGCAGCCCTCTGGGCGATCTTTTCCGCCAGGATTCCAGCAAGGGCCGGCACGAGAAAGATGTAGTTTACGCGGAATCGCTCAACGGTGTCGTAAAGCCGGCGGAAATCCGGGCATACGCCAAGCGCAACGCCCTGCGCGAGCATCAGATACGTTGTGCATATGCCGAATATGTGGTGGAGCGGAAGCACCATCAGGGAACGGTCGCCAAACTTCATCCTGAGCTGGCGCTGCGCGAACTCCACGAATGTCTGCATTCCCCTGAGCGTAAGCTCCGCGCCATGCGGCTTCGAGGTGGTTCCGCTCGTGAACACGATCATGGACGTGCGGTCTTCGTCCGGCGGAGGCCCGTCGAACAGACCGCACTCTCCATCGGCTATCGCCCGACGCCCCTTGTCTATGAAGAAATCGGTGCGCCGGGAGCCAAATCCGCCGATGACGAGTCCCGGGAGCAGACGCTTCACGTCATTGGCCTTTTCGGTATAGAGCGCGGAATGGATCAGCGCGACAGCCCCGGTGAAGCGAAGCCTCTCGGCGATCTCCGGAGCCGACTGCGTCACCTCTATCGGCACGACCGTCGCCCCTGAAAACACGCAGGCGGCATGCGCCGTGATCCACTCGCAGGAATTCTCTCCGAGAAGACCTATCGTCCCTCCCGGAGCATACTTGCGGATCACCCACGCGACGGCCGAAATGTCATCGGCGAACTGCGCCCACTTTACGGGAATCGAGCGGTCTCCGGAGGAAATCAAGAACGCCGTGGCATCAGGGCGATTGTCACGGTTGAACTTGAACGCCTCGAAGAGTGTATTCAAAGGAGCCGCCGATGTTGCCGTACCCGATGGTCAGACAGACCATTCCTCGAAATGATCCTTCTGGTCCACCGACTTGATATACGCATCCGATTCGTCCATCACCTTCTTCGGCTCAAGAGCCTTCTCGAAGGTCGGCATCTTGCGCTGGAGCGGGGCATTCTCGTCCATCGCCACGATGCCCTCCTTGCCGGCGGCGTTCCTGACGATCATTCCGTCGCGTATGCCAACAAGCGCGGCTGCCGCGTCGATCTGCTCTTTCGTGACCGCTTCGCGCGCGTCGACCTCCGCCTTCGCCGCCTCGTCCACCGGCTTGAGCTCGGACCGCTGCCCGCGGGCAAGCTTCTCGAGCGGCTTGAGAAGCGGATCGTCCTCCTGCAGGAGAGTGCACTTCAGCGGCTCGTTTATGTATTCCTCGATCTCGGGGATGGCGAACGACTCATCCTCGTCGGCGAACGAAATCGCTATGCCCGTGTTCCCCGCCCGGCCCGTGCGCCCTATGCGATGCACATAGTCGTCCGGCTCGTACGGGAAATCGAAGTTGATCACGTATTCGATGTCGTCCACATGTATTCCGCGCCCTGCGACATCCGTCGCGATGACGATCTTCACCTTGCCGTTGCGGAAGTCCTCAAGCGTCTTGAGGCGACGGTTCTGGTTCACGTCGCCGGAAAGCATCTCGCACGACACGCCCCTGCGCTTCAGCGATTCGTACACGTCCTCCGTGGTCGACTTGCGGTTGCAGAACACTATCGCCCTCGCGTCGGGATGCAGGGCTATGTGGTTGTACAGGACCTTGAACTTATCCTCGGCACGAATCACATATACGATCTGCCTTACCGTATCCGTGGCGTTATGCTCGCTGCTGACCTCTGCGCGCACAGGCTCTTCCATCCACTGGGAGGCGAGCTCCATGACGCTGTCGGAAAGCGTGGCGGAATATAGCATCGTCGCGCGCTTGTCCTTGGTGGGAAGCCTGCCCATTATGCGGCGGACATCGGGTATGAAGCCCATGTCGAGCATGCGGTCCGCCTCGTCGATGACGAGCGTATCCACCTTGTTGAGGTCGATCACGTGCTGGTTGCAGAAGTCAAGGAGACGACCGGGGGTGGCCACGAGCAGGTCTATCGGGGACTCCTGCAGCTCGCGCTTCTGCCTGTCGTAATCCATGCCGCCGTAGACGGCAAGCGAACGCAGGTCGCAGTACTTGCCGATCGCATCGGCATCCTTGCAGATCTGTATCACAAGCTCGCGTGTCGGGGCTATGACGAGAGCCCGCGGGCATCCATTCTTCTTGGACCGGAGGTCTGGAGTGCGCAAGTAGCGCGTAAGGATCGCGACGAGGAACGCGGCGGTCTTGCCGGATCCCGTCTGCGCCTTGCCGGCGATGTTCTTTCCGTCAAGCGCATTCTGCAGCGACAGCGCCTGGATCTCGGTGCAATACTGGAAGCCAAGATCCGCTATGCCATGCATGACCTCCGCCGGAAGATCGAAATCGTGGAAACGTTTCTTCCCCTCCGCCGGAGCCACGGCAAACTGATCGACAGACCACGCGGCATGAAGCTCCTGCCGCCTCTTGCGCTCCTCGGCAGACACCTCTCCGCCAGGACGCATCTCGTTCGGCGCAGTGTCCATCGGGATCGGCTTTCCGCGTGCGCCGCCTTTCCGCGAGCCAAATCCATCGCGTCCATCCTGACGGCGGCGATCCGTGCGCTGCCCGTCCCTGCGACGCCTGTCGCCGCCACGACCGCGACGCCCCTGCCCATCATCGGCAGAGCATTCCGAGCCACGGACGCCCTTCTGCTGCGGCTTGCGCTGCTGCTGGCCGCGGGATTGCGGGGAAGCATCCTTATCCTTGGGCCGCTCGGCGCCACTCTTGCCGTGCCGACCCCTCTTGCCACGCTTCCCGCGACCGTTACCCGCCTGACCATCCTGACCTTTGCGGGAACGAGGTGCACCATCCTTCCCCGTAAGCTTGGACAGCAGCTTTCCGATAAAACCAAATGCCATATACGTAACTTGAAATTGACAGACGGCGAATGGCAGACGGGGACACACCACAATGGCAAGCGCCCCGCAATCTGCCAGCCGCCGGCCTGAGCATTAACGCTTCGAGAACTGGAAGCGCTTGCGTGCACCCGGCTGGCCGGGTTTCTTGCGTTCCTTCATGCGGCTGTCGCGCGTCATGCAGCCGGCCTTCTTGAGCGCGGCGCGCAGATTGGCATCCGCCGCCACAAGGGCGCGCGCAAGGCCATGACGGATCGCGCCGGCCTGGCCGGACACGCCGCCGCCCTTCGCGAACACCACGACGTCGGTCGAGGAAAGATCGTAGCCGGAAATCGCGATCGGCTGCTTCAGATAGTCGCGGAGCGCCTCGGACGTGATGTACGCCTCAAGCGGCTCGCGGTTTACAGTCCACTCTCCCTTGCCCTCGACGAGCGTAACGCGCGCGACGGCGGTTTTGCGGCGGCCGGTGCCGGCCGAAATTACCTTCTTGTTAGCCATAGCTTCTCGACCCCTTAGAGTGTGATTGTTTCAGGCTTCTGCGCGGCGTGCGTATGCTCCGGGCCGGCAAACACCTTGACGCGCGTCATCATCTTGCGCGCAATGTTGTTCTTGGGAAGCATCCCCCACACAGCCTCCTTGATCATGCGGTCGGGATGCGTGGCGCGCATCTCGGCGGCCGTGAAGTGCTTGAGTCCGTCACGATACCCTGAATAGCGCTGGTAGTCCTTCTGGGACTCCTTCTTGCCGGTGAGCTTCACCTGGGCGGCGTTGATCACCACCACGAAAGCACCCTGATCCACCGAAGGATCGAAACGCGGGGAGTCTTTCGCACGGAGTTTGTTCGCGATCAGCACGGCAATACGGCCGAGTACCTGATCCTTCGCGTCCACCAGATACCACTTCCGGTTGTCGCCGGGGTTCTGGCCGCGAGTAGATTTCTGCAGCATTATCTTTTTCCTTTTGTTTGTGGCTTTGTCCCCAACCGGGGTTTTGTCCGTTCCTGCGGTCTCACCGACTTCATCACCCGATGAGACTTGAAGTGGGTATTAAACCATAATGCGCGGCGCAAGTCAAGTGCCGAGCGAACACACCCTTATCCCGGATTTTCCGGGATAAATTATCCCGGACGAGCGTTTGAGCC
>SAMEA104315424__coassemble_561_pt1 | contig 26948 bp, 11 predicted proteins | sample SAMEA104315424__metabat2_low_PE_034 | metagenome-assembled genome bin SAMEA104315424 (sample SAMEA104315424) | gut metagenome | biome: Monkey gut; feature: monkey-associated habitat; material: faeces | place: China | collected 2013 | reverse complement strand
CAACGGTCGCGACAAGCGCGACCCTCCCGCGTACCATGCACGACGGCGAGGGCGCACCCCTCTTGCGACCGCTTGCGCGGCTCACTTCGTTCGGGGGATATGTCGCCACTACCAACTACCATCTGCCAACTATCAACCAAATGCAATCGCAAATCGTAAATCGTAAATCGTAAATAAAAAAAATCCCGCCCCTTTTCGGGAGCGGGATTTTTCCTTACCGAACCGGCCCTCAGCCTTCAGGAGCGGCCGTGACCTTCGCCTCCTCGGCGGCCGTGTCATCCGCAACGCCCATGGAGATCTGGCGACCCATCGGATCGACGAGACGCGCCGTCACGAAGATGAGCAGGTTGCGCTTGTTGCTCCACTCGGAACGGCTGCGGAAGAAGCGGCCGAGCCAGGGAATGTCTCCGAGGAACGGAATCTTGTCCTCCATCGACTTGCGCTCCTCGGTTATCAGGCCGCCCATCACCACCGTGGCGCCGTTCGCGATCGTGATGTCCGTCTCGATCGAGCGCGTCTTGAAGAACGGCTGCTCCATCGGCGCATCGTAGTAGGAAAGCGCAGTCTCGCCGGAATTTATGGAGTCGATTGACGTCATGGCCGAGTCGGTGAGCCGTGTACGAAGCGCCGTTCTCTCCTCTTCCGTAAGCGTTCCGCCCAGCGTGGTGATGCTCGTAATCAGCGATGTCATGATGCTGCCGACAGATCCGAACGTATCATACTGCGAGTTGGAGGACTTCGGGATGCGCATGCCGTAGTTCTTCCAGGTGGGGTCGGAGACCACCTGCGGATGGAGATGCAGGTTGATGAGCTGGCCGCCCTGCGAAAGTTCCGGCGTGACCTGGAGGATAACGCCCACCTCGCGCATCGTGAAGTTCTGCGGTTCCACGACCGCCAGGATCTCGGAACTGCCGCCGCCCGAGGACGAACCCGAAGAACCGCCGCCGGAAGCGGTGAGCTGCACATCGTATTCCGTAGGATAGATGTACTCGGTGACAACCTTCATCGTCGCCTCCTTGCCGGGACCCGTCAAGACCTTCGGCGCGGAGAGGAGATCAGTGTCGCTTCTCTGCGAGAGCATGTGCAGGATCATCGAGAGGTCGGCATTGCCGAGGAACGCGTTAACGCGCATGAACTGGTCGTTGGTGGAATAGCCCTGACCGGATATGTGGTTCCCATCCGTGGAAAGGTAGCGCATCCCGCTCTGGTAGGTTGAGGGATCGCCCGTTATCCCGATATTGCGCTTGCCACCTCTGTTGCGAGCCCAATTCGAGCCGCTGTGCTGGTCATACTCGGTTGTAGATGTCGTTGTTATCGTGGTGGACCCAGGTATGTTGGGATCGCCAGGCTTTACTGTGGTGGTCGTAGTGGAATTCCGCCCCCACTTGCCGCCCTTGATGCCGAGCATCTTGCCAAGCTTGCCGTTCATGCCAAGCGTATAGTCGGAATTGAGCAGCCACTCGAAGCCGAGGGAGTTGAGGTCTTCCTGCGCAACCTCCACGAAACGGGCCTCGATCTCGATAAGCTTCGGGGTGGCGCCGAGTTCGCCCGCAAGCGCGGCCTCGATCACGGCCAGCTGATCCTTCGTGTTGGTGACGCGGAGCTTGCCGATCGTCTTCAGGTAGACGATGCTCGAGCCTTCCGCCCACTTCACGCCCATGAGGGAGAAGAACTTCTTCCAGCTCGCCTCCTGGTCGTCGCCGGAGGCCTCGTCGCTCCCCTTGCTGGAGCCGCCGCCAAAGCCGCCCTTCATATCCTGCACGTCCTCTGCGGCGCCGCTCATGCGCTCCGCGAAGTTTTCGGTTACGTCGTACGTGCGCGTCACGAGGTCTTCGGTGGTCATGCTCTCGGGCATCACCATCACCACGGGGCCTTCCTGGATCTGGAACTTGAACTTCGTCACGCGGCAGACGAGCTTAAGCGCGTCCCAAAGCGAGACGTTGTTCGCCGCGATCGCCGGAATGAGCGGCATGCCGTCTGGACTTCCAGATGCCGCGCTGTCGCTGCTTTCGGCGGATGCGGCGAAGTCGTTGCCGGTATCGGCGGACGCGGCCTCGCCGCCGCCCTGCGCGACGAGCTGCTTGCCGAGGTCGAGCACGAAGTTGAATCCGCGCTGGTCGATCGGGATGTCGGGACGGTCGAAATCGCGCGAGGCCTGCTTGAAGTACTCCACGGCATCGGCGATCGTGGCCGGCGGCCTGAACGAGATCGAAGGCAGGATCATCTCCTTCATGCGCTTCTCGACAAGCTGCTCCATCGTGCGCTCCTTGTCGTTGCCGAGGTTCGTGCGCGTGGTGCCGCCATCGATGCCCTTGAGCTCGAGCGAGTTCACGGCGTACACCGGACGCCACGCTGCGTTCACGTCGGCGATCATGCCTTCGCGCGTCGCGTTGCGCTCCTTGTCGAGGATCACGTCGCGGCGGCGCTGGATGCGGCGGCGAAGCTCAAGCGCCTCGCTGTTGTACGGATCGAAGCGGATCACGAGCTCGCACTCCTCAAGGGCCTTGTCGAGATCCGAAACCGCCAGGTACTGCGCGCTGCGGCGGAGACGGCGGCGGATGGAATTGCGGTCTTCCTTGTAGTCCTTGTCGTTGCGGCGGTGCGCGATCTCGGAGACATCCTTCTCCTCGACGCTGATCGTGTCGCCCTCGATCGCCTCGATGAGCGCCTGGGCGCGCGGGTGGCGCAGAGTACGCGCCTCCACCGCCAGCTGGCGGGCCAGATCCATCTCACCCGAGCGATATGCCTGACGGCCAGCCTGGTAGCGGGCCTCGGCCATACCCTGTGCGCATTCGCGGCGGAACTCGACAGAATCGGCTCGGTCGCTCAGGTGCTTGAACGCGAGAGAATACTTGCGGTACGCCGTATCCCAATCGCGGCCGGACATCGCATCGCGGGCCGCCATCACCTCGCGCTTAGCCTGCGCATCCATCGCCTCGCGGCGCAGGGACTCCGTTGCCATCAGATCGCTGATCAGCTCGGCATCGGGATCCGCAGGCTTCGCGACCACGACAGCCACGGCCGCCTTCGCGGGAGCCGGAGCTGCATTCGCGGCCTTCTTGCCATCGCCAGGCACCCGGGCAAGGTCGTCAAGGAAGCTGGCGACCTCCGCCTCGGAAGCCCCCTTCTCGGCCGGCTTCGCGGCAACTGCCGCCTCTGCCTCAACGGGCTTCTTCTCTTCCTTCGCCTCAACCTTCACGGCAACCGCCTCGGTGGCGGCCTCCGCCTTGGGTTCCCCGGCCTTTTCCCCGGCGGCAGGCGCCGCCTCGGCTACGGTCTCCTCCGGCTTCTTCTCCTCTGCGGCAGACGCGGGCGCGGCTTCCGCCACTGGCTCCTCCACCTTCTTCTCCTCGGCCGCAGGGGTCTCTTCCTTCTTCTCCACGACCTCATCCGCAACCGCAGGAGCGGGCACATTGGCAGGCTCCTTCTTCGTTTCGGCGGCGGCAGGCTTCGCCCCATTCGATTCAAGATCCTTCAGAAGATTATCGAGATCATCCTGGGCGAACGCGACCATTGCGCCGGCCATAGCCGCGCAAACCATACCTGGGACCACAAGGCGTTTAACTGTAATCATCTATTCCACTCCTTAAAGGGGATAGGCGAATAATACAAAATCCCCTTTATTAAATCAAGCATTGTTTTTGGCGAACAGGACACCACTACTGGCGCTTCTTTCCGTTTGGCGTTACGGACACTTCGGACTTGGTCAGAATGTCCATCACGCGCACTTCAGGATTCTTGGCGTCTTCACCAAGCGACAGTATCCTGTACTTCCTGGCGAAGAGGGAGATCTCGTCCCCTGCCTTTACGGTGAAGTTCTTTCCTGCTCCACGGCGGAAGGAAAGCGAGACCTGCTTCTCCACCGGGACGCGACGCTCGTTCACACGGGCGGAGACGACCTTGCCGTCGTCCTTCCTAACGAGTTCGACCATCGATACATCGACCTTCTTCTTGAGCTTGCCCTTCGATCCCGGCACCGCGCGCTCCTCGCTCTTCTGCTCGAATTTCGTGGCGACGAAGCCGGTCTTGCCGATAGGCTCATCCTTCAGCACACTGTACACCATTGCCTGACCGTAGGCATTCTTCTTCGAGGAATCGCGGAAGTTGAAGCGCCATCCGTTCGGGACCGGCGATACGGTCTGGAGGTAGAACGGCAGGAACGTCTGCTTCATCTCGCCTTCGACGAAAAGGTAGTCGAGGTAGTCAGGATGGGAGTCGGGATCCTTCGGATTCATCGTGACGCCATTCGCGACTGCGTACTCGTACTCCTCAAGGTCGGTGAAGCCATCCTTGTCGGAATCGTTGTCGGGATGGTTGGCGAGATCCACGCCATAGCGCTCCGACCACTCGCGCATCTTGCGCACGCTTTCCTCCTCCTTGGTGATGCCGGTATCCTGCACCACGCCGCAGAACGGACAGGTCTTCGCCTCGATCGGGATCGGGCGGCCGCATCCCTTCACGGGCTTGCCGTCGCGCATCGCATCCTTCTCGGCCTTGCACACGATCCGCGTGTCGCTCGCGAGGAAGCCGCCCTTCTTGGGATCCAGCTCCACCATCGCGGGCGGGGTCTTCGCCGTGCGGAAGACAGCCAGGAAGTGCGACATGTCGGCGGCAGGCACGCCATCGTGCGCAGGATGCGTCGCCCTGAGACGCATGTCGCACTTCGCCGCGCCCTCCTCCGGCGAATGGCCGAACGTGCCGGCAAAGATCACTATGGAACCTACGAACAGCGCACACCCGAGACCGGCCACAAGCCAGTCCCAATGCGCCTTGAAGAAATTCTCCTTGGATGCCATCATCTCACCCCTTTCTTCTTTGACTTCGCGTCCCCATTCTCCGGCGGAGTGCGGAAGTCGTATACCTTCACGGTCATGGACACGTCAAACACCGCATTCACGGCGGGATCGGTTACGACGCGGTTGGCCTTCTTGCTCTCGTCCACCTGTGGCTCCTCCACAACCGCGCCGCGCCGTCCCCTGCGGCCGCGGCCCTGCGCGCCGTCCTTCTTCTTGTCGCCCGAGAGGCGCGGCGTGATCGAGTCGCCGATCTCGCGGAAGGAAACGTCCTTGACGACGACGAACCTCTGCGACGCCGCAAGCGCGTTGATCACCTTCACGAGGCCGGCTGGACGGGTCGCGAACGTGAGCGCGTAGTCGAGGTGTCTGGCGCACTCGCCGTCGGCATCGGCCTTCGGCTCTCGCCGGACGAGGCCCTTCACCTCCTTGACCCCGGATTCGGCGAGCGTCTCTGCGAGGTATTCCACGAAGTCGAGCTGGGCCGCGAGCACCGGTATGTCGTCCCTCTGCGGCAGGGCATCGGCCTCCCCGAGGTACTTCTCGAACCCGAAGAAGAACGTCTGCGCGGAGAGCTTCCCATCCACCTCGCCGGGCAATGCCTGCAGACGGCGCACCGTGCTGCGGAGCCTCTGCTTGAACATCGGCGGGGTCTCCACCGGGATATCCTTGTCGCCTCGTCCGGCGAGCGCGAACGCGGCGTCGTACCATGCGCCCCACGTCACCTCGTTGGACTTCACGCTCGCTATCGACGCGGCGGACGGGAACACGTCCGCATTGTTGAAGCGGTTGAAGGCATCGTTCTCATCCTGCAGCTTGCCCTCGGTCTCCTCGCGCACCGATGTGGCATCGTAGGCGAGATATCCCAGGCCTGCGGCCAGCAGCGCCCACACGCCAAGCAACCCAAAGCCAATTGTCTTCACCTTGTCGGGACTCATCTGCGGCCTCCCCTTTTCTTCTTCTTTGCGACGGTCTTCCTGGCGTTCGGATCGACCGAGGCCGGCTTGGCGAACGCCAGCTCGATCGCGAACTCCGTGAGAACTCCCTTGTTGCATACATCCTTCTGCGAGACGACGATGTTGACCGTCTCGGGGATCACGCTCCTCCTCGTCTTGAGGACTCCGGCAACGATCTCCTCGGCGGTCATCTTCTTGCCCTCGTTCCGCTTGCTGTGCTCGCTTTCAAGGTCTGCAAGCACGTCGCGCCATCCGCGGATCGTGACCCGCGTGAGCGTCGGGGCGTCTTCGTCGTCAGCCTTTGGCGGCACCGTCTCCCATGAGGTGATCCACATGCCGGGCAAGAGCGAGCGGCGGACGCTTCCAAGGCTGCGCAGCGCCGTGAAGCGCGAAGCCATGAGCTGCTGGAACGCATCGCTCTTGGCGAGTTCCGCGTTGGCGCTCTTCTGCGCGGCCTTCAGTTTGGTCTCAAGCTGGCGCAGACTGCTGTTGCGAGCCTCGACGACACCTATTTCAGCCTCGGCGACGCCCGTCATGCGGCACTCGCCCATGATATAAACCCCAAGGGCCGCGAGAACGGCGACCGCCCCGGCGGCAATGAACGGCATGCGCCTGACCGTCCTCGCCTTTTCGACAAGCGCGGGCGGCAGAAGGTTTATCGTGAGCGACGCACCGGGCGTGGCGCGGAGCGCAAGTCCGGCGGATTCCGCAAGCGTAAAGGCATCGGACTCCAGTGCGTTCACGTCAACCTTGGGGCCGAATGCGATCCCGCCGAACGGGTTGAGGAACTCGACGTCGATCTTCAGGGTCTCGCGGAAGAACTCGTCTATCTGCGGCAGCACCGCGCTTCCGCCGGTGATGAAAAGCCTCTTCGGCGCGGAGCCGCCCTGCTGGGAGCGGTAGAAGTTTATCGAACGCAGTATCTCCGCGTGCAGGCGCGTGAGCGTGGCGCGGACGATCTTGGATATCCTGTCGGATACCTCGTCGGCATCCTCCGTCACTCCGCCGAGCGACACGTAGCCGCGCTCGCGCTTCATCTCCTCCGCCTCGTCGAACGAGCAGGAGAACGACTGCGCTATCTCCTTCGTGATCGCATTGCCCGCGACCGGGATCGACCGAAGGTATATCTTCTCGTTCTCGACGAGTATGAGCGACGTGGTCTTCGCGCCTATGTCGAGCACGACGGTGCCGTCCGCAAGGTCCGGATAGGACTTGCGGAGCGCGTTGAGCACCGCCATCGATCCCGCATCCACGACCACCGGGTTGAAGCCGACCGACGCGACGGCATCAGTCACCTTCGTTACCTGGTCGAGCTTGGCGGCGACGATCATCGCCGCCATGTCGCCCTCGGCGGTCTGCCCGAGGAGCTGGTAGTCGAAGACTATGTCGTCTATCGGGAACGGCACCTCCTGCTCCACCTCGTAGCGGACGAGCTCATCGAGCTTTTCGCCCTGCACGAGCGGGAACTTCGTGAAGCGAGGGAACACCATCTGCCCGTTGAGCGCCAGATAAAGAGTACCCGGCTTGATGCCGGCGGCGGCGGCGGCCTCCCGCACCGCCGGGGCGAGAACGGCCTCGGCGGATCCCTCCGCCTCCCAGTCGAGTCCCGCGATGGATGCGGAGCCGTACGCGGTGAGGACGGGGCTCCCCGTTCCCTTCACGGCATACTCGGCCAGCACCACCCGCGATGCGCCTATGTTTAATGTTGCTATCTTGGCCATATCGAGTCCTGATTTGTCTGCGGATTACTGCTGAACCATTTCGTAGTCGTCCGGGTTGATGAGCGCGAAGATCGTCTTGGACCTGTCGAGCAGACCCTGCCGGCGGGCGATGAGCGGAGTGTCGGTCTTTTTGTCCTTCGCGGAGAACACCTGGTCGCTTGCCCACCACTCGTCGGGCATCTTGAGCGCGGATGCGCCCTCGTCCTGCCCGTCCAGGGTGTCGCCCTCCTTGTTAGTGATCCGCACGGAAATGATCGCCGGCTCGCCATAGCGCTCCAAGACGCTCGGCGGCAGGACGCAGCTCGCCGCATGGCTGCCCTTCGGGACGTTCACGTAGCGGACCGAGACCGTGTAGTACGAATACCTCGACACCGGTTCCTTGTCCTTGGAAGGCCGGTCGCGCTGCTTCGCGCTCTTGGAGTCGAGAAGCAGATGCCACGTCACGGTAAGCTCGTCCTGCCAGTCGGCGGCCGTCTGGTACTCAAGCTCCGGGACGATCCACTGGCGCGGCTTCTTGAACACCCTGCCGAGATACGTGCTGCCGTTCGCCGTAGGGGCGGACTGCAGACAGGCCGAACCAAGCGATGCCTTGCGCGTTATCAGCACCCGCGCATCCTTGCCTTGCGCGACGGCGGCACCTCCATCCGCGCCAACTGCGCCGCGCCGGGTCGAGCTGCGCCGTCCCTGCTGCGCCCCTGCCATCAACGTCACCATTGCCATCAGCGATACGATCACCAGTCTATTCATGATCTGTCTCCTTTCGGTTTTCGTTACGTTCGTTTCAAACTTCAAATCACCTTCATCTTCGGAAGATCCTGGATATCCACAAGCCCGACCACGCGCCCCGCCTCATCCACCACGGGAAGGTCGTCTATCCTGCGCCTCTCGAACACTTTCACGATCTCGGCGGCGTACGCCGTGTCGCGGATAGACATCGGCGACTTCGTCATCACCTTCGACACCTCCGCCGAGAGCGTGGAGGCGACATCCTCCGAACTCCGCTCCGCCACCATCCGGCGGAAGTCTCCATCCGTGAATATGCCCGCGAGCCTGCCGTCGCAATCCGCCACCACCGCGCTGCCGGCCTTCGCCCGCGTCATCGCCATCAGCGACTGGAGGACTGTCGCCGAAGGCGGCACCTTGGCGAAATCGCCGCCCCTGCGCATCACGTCCGACGCCTTCAGCGTGAGCGCCCGGCCTATCGCCCCGGCGGGGTGGTTTCCCGCATACTCCTCGACCGTGAACTTGCGGGCCTCCACCATCGCCATCGCGAGGGCATCGCCCATCGCCATCGTCGCGGTCGCCGAATTCGTCGGGGCCATCCCGAACGGGCAGGCCTCCGCGCCGCACGGAATCGGCAGCGTCAAATCGCTCGCCCTGGCGAGCGTGGAATCGGGATTGCCGGTCACGGCCACGACCTTCAGCCCATGCCTGCGGATCGCCGGCACGAGCTTCACGACCTCCTCGGACTCGCCGGAGAACGAAAGCGCGATGAGCATGTCCCGCGAGGACGTCATCCCGAGGTCGCCGTGCATCGCCTGCACCGGGTTTAGAACGATGGATCTGGTGCCGGTGGAGGCGAACACCGCACTCATCTTCTCGGCCACATGCAGGCTCTTGCCCACGCCCGTCACCACCACCAGCCCATCCGCCTCGAGCGTATCGACCATCAGCCTCACGGTCGCGACAAAGGCGTCACCGAGCGAGTCGCGGGTCTTCTCCAGCCCGCCGATCTCAACCTCGAACACCTTCCTGGCGCAGGCAAGTATGGCTTTTGCGTCTACCACTTACACTTAAACCTCAGTTCAGTCCTATCCATCTCTGCACCACCGGGGCGTAGCGGATCACCGCCGGCGCGAACACGATCGAGACCATGCTCATGAGCTTTATGAGGATGTTCAGGGACGGGCCGCACGTATCCTTGCACGGGTCGCCGACCGTATCTCCGATCACGGCGGCGCCGTGCGTCGGGTTCTTCGCGCCGTCTGCGAGCCTCTTGCCCCCGTGCGCCCCCTTCTCTATGTACTTCTTCGCGTTGTCCCACGCGCCGCCGGCGTTGTTGAGCATCGTCGCGAGCACGAACCCGCCGACCATTCCGCCCGCGAGCAGCCCGAGCACCCCGGGGATGCCGAGGATCAGGCCGACTATCACCGGCACGACCACGGCCAGCAGGGACGGGACGACCATCTCGCGCTGGGCGCCGGCGGTGGAGATGTCCACGCACCTCGCGTAGTCGGGAGTGGCCTTCCCCTCCATTATGCCGGGGATCTCGCGGAACTGGCGGCGGACCTCCTCCACCATCGAGCCAGCCGCCCGGCCGACGGCCTTCATCGTCATCGCGCAGAACACGTACGCCATCATCGCGCCGATGAAGAGCCCGCATAGCAGCAGCGGATTCATCACCGTGAGGTCGAAGTTCCCCATGAACCTGTCGAGGGGCTGCGGCAGTATGTCCGCCGCCTTCAGCCCCATGAATTCGCCGTCGCCGGCGAACTTCACGATCCAGAGCTTCGCCTCCTCGATGTAGGACGCGAGGAGGGCGAGCGCCGTGAGCGCCGCCGAGCCTATGGCGAAGCCCTTGCCTGTCGCCGCCGTGGTGTTGCCGAGCGAGTCAAGCGCGTCCGTGCGCTGGCGCACCTCGGCGGGGAGGCCGCTCATCTCCGCGTTGCCGCCGGCGTTGTCGGCGATGGGGCCGTACGCATCCGTCGCGAGCGTTATGCCGAGCGTGGAAAGCATCCCAACGGCGGCGAAGCCGATCCCGTACAGGCCCGCCGTGAAGTCGGTGAAGCCGCCGGCGAAACCGAACGCGCAGAGGATGCCGGCGCAGATCGTCAGCACCGGGACGCCGGACGAATACATGCCGGTGGCGAGGCCGTCGATGATCGCCGTCGCCGGCCCCATCACCGCCTGGCCCGCTATGCCGCGCGTGGGCGCGTAGTCGTCGGACGTGTAGTACTCGGTGGCCTGCCCGATCACGACGCCGGAGACCAGACCCGCGACCACGGAGCCAAATATCCCCCACGAGATGAATCCCATGAAATGCAGCCCTACAAGCGCCAGGAGTATCAGGACGCTGCTGCCGAGGGTGCCGGTGAGCAGGGAGCGGAGCAGCTCCTTCTGCGTGGCGTTGTCGTTCCTGCAGCGCACCATCAGCATCCCGACGACGGAAAGCACGGTGCCGATCCCGGCGACTATCATCGGGGCCGTGACCTGCTTCACCACGTCCGCGCCGCCAAGCGATGCGCCGAGTGCCGCCGTGGCGAGGATCGAGCCGCAATACGACTCGTAGAGGTCCGCGCCCATGCCCGCGACGTCTCCGACGTTGTCTCCTACGTTGTCCGCGATCGTCGCGGGGTTGCGAGGGTCGTCCTCCGGGATGCCCGCCTCGACCTTGCCGACGAGATCGGCGCCCACGTCAGCCGCCTTCGTGTAGATCCCGCCGCCGACGCGGGCGAACAGCGCCTGCATGGAGGCGCCCATGCCGAACGTGAGCATCGTGGTGGTGATGTGGGTCATCTTAGCGCCGAGGGTGCATCCTGGCTCGACAAGCTGTATCCCCATGACCGCCAGGCCGGACACCATGTTGGCGTCGGTGTAGACGAGCCGGTCGAGGATCGCGTACCATGCGCATATGTCGAGAAGCCCAAGGCCCACGACCACGAGCCCCATCACGGCGCCGGAGCGGAACGCCACCTGGAGGCCGCGGTTGAGCGAACCCCGGCACGCCTGCGCCGTGCGGGAGGAAGCGAGCGTGGCGGTGCGCATCCCCACGTATCCGCACAGGCCGGAGAAGAAGCCGCCCGTGAGGAACGCCACCGGCACGAACGGGTTCTGCACGCCGAACGCCGCAAGCACGGCGAACACAACAAACAGCAGAACGAACACGAGCGACACGATCCTGTACTGCCTGAAAAGGTACGCCATGGCGCCCTGCCGGACGTAGCCGGCGATCTCGCGCATGCGCCCGTCCCCGGGATCGGCCTTCTTCATGGACCTGAAGAAGGCTGCGGCGACGGCAAGTGCTATTAGCGAAGCTATCGGAGCTATGTACCAGAGTGTCATGTCGGATCCCATGTGATGTGTGCCGTTGTTTCGGTGTGAGGTTCGCCCGGACTATCGCCCCTTCGCCGCCGACTGCAGAAGCGTCACGCAGACCGTCCCCACGATATCCTCGGCGGAGCAGCCGCGCGAAAGGTCGTTCATGGCCTTCGCAAGACCCTGGAGGTTCGGCCCGATCGCCATCGCCCCGCCAAGGCGCTGGGCGATCTTGTAGCCGATGTTTCCGGCCTGGAGATCGGGGAATATGAACACGTTCGCGTTGCCCTGGATCTCGCCGCCCGGATTCTTGAGCTGCCCGACGGACGGCGCGATGGCGGCGTCGAACTGCATTTCGCCATCCATCTTGATGCCCGCCGCCTCGAACTGTGGACGTCCAAGCTCAACGGCCTTCCGCACCTTCTCTACGAGAGGGCCGGCGGCGCTCCCCTTCGTGGAATACGAAAGGTACGCCACACGCGGCTCGTTGCCCGTGAGTTCGCGATAGGTCTGCGCGGTCGCAAGGCCGATGTCGACGAGCTGTTCGGAAGTGGGATCGGGGATCACGGCGCAATCGCCGAAAGCCAGCGCCGAATCGCCACACGGGGTAGGATTCTGCAGATCGAGGATGAAGCACGAGGAGGCGGTCTTCACGCCCGCCTGCGTCCCCAGCGTGTGAAACGCCGCCCGGAGCATATCGCCCGTGGAGGCGATCGAACCGGCGACGAGTCCATTCACGCGGCCAAGCTTCACCATCATTCCGCCAAAGTAGATGCGCTTGGTGCGGAGCGTCTTCTGGGCGCCGGCGAGGTCGATTATCTTCTGTTTCCCGGCGGGCTTGCGCGACTCCTTCGCGTTCCATGCCTCAAGGTACGCCGCCTCAAGCTCGGCGTCGCCCTGCGTGTAGTCAATCGTCTTGATGCCGCGATCCGCGAGCTTCAGGTTTGCATTCGCCTCTGCGGCGGCGATCTCCCCGGCGGTTCCCAAAACCACCGGAGTGCAGATCCTGCGGTCTACGCAGGCGCATGCGGCCGTTATCACTCGGGGATCCATTCCCTCGGGGAGGACGACCGTGCCGTTCATCGCCGAAGCCTTTTCGATTATCCTGTCAATTGCGTTCATAGTAAAAATTTATGATTTTCGATTTGCGATTTACGATTTGCGATTGCATTTAGGTATCTGAAAATCGTAAATCGTAAATTATTTCTTCCTCTCCGCAAGGACCCGAACCGTGTCGCGGGCGATCATAAGCTCCTCGTTCGTGGGGATCACAACCACGGGGATCCTGGAATCCTTCGTGGATATCACGCCAACCTCGCCATGTATCCTTGCGTTCGCCGCCTTGTCGAGCCTGATGCCGAGGGCGCCGAGCCTTCCGACGATCCTCGCCCGCACCTCGGTGGAGTTCTCGCCGATTCCGCCCGTCATGACGATCGCGTCGGCCCCGCCGACGATGGTGTAGTAGCCGCCGATGTAGAGCGCGTCGCGGTAGGCGAGCATCTCGAGCGCGAGCTCGGCCATGCGGTCGCCCTTCGCGGCCTTCGCGCATATGTCCCGGCAGTCGCTCGACCCGGTGAGCGCGAGCAGGCCCGACTTCCTGTTCAGCAGGGTATCCGCCTGCGAGGGGGTGAGGTGCCTGGCCTCCATGATGGCGAGTACGGCGGCGGCGTCGATGTTGCCGCAGCGCGTGCCCATGATCAGCCCGGCGAGCGGCGTGAGCCCCATCGTGGTGTCCACGACCTGCCCGTGGCGGATGGCCGCGAGCGACGAGCCGTTGCCGAGGTGGCACGTGACGAGGTTCACCCTGCCGAGCGGCTTCTTCAGCCACTTCGCGGCGGCGTGCGTCACGAACTTGTGGCTCGTGCCGTGGAAGCCGTACTTGCGGATGCCCATCTTCTCGTAGAACTCAGGGGATATCGCGTAGAGGGCCGCGCAGTCCGGCATCGTCTGGTGGAAGGCCGTATCAAACACGCCCACGTTGGGAATACCCTTGAATATCTTCGCGCACGCCTCGATGCAGCCGAGGTTGGCGGGCATGTGCAGGGGGCCGAACTTGATGAGCTTCTTCGCCTTGGCCATCGCCTCCCGGTCCATGAGGGCGGAGTCCTTGAACACCTCCCCGCCGTGCAGGACGCGGTGGCCGATCGCGTCGATGCCCTCAGCGTCCCCGCCGAGGTCGGCCACCACGCGGCGCAGGGCCTCCGCGTGGTCCTTCGGGCCGCCGCAGCCTATGCGCTCCACGATCCCCTTGCGGAGCGCCTTCTCGCCCTTCATGTCGAAGAGCTCATACTTGAGGGACGACGACCCTGCGTTTAATACGAGTACTTTCCTGATTTGCTTTTTCATCTTGTCACTGTTCGATTTCAACCTTGAAGTAGCCCTTGGTCGCGTCAAGCCCAAGATCGGAGAGCGCCTTCGTGAACACAGTCTCGACCGTATCGTCCACGATGGAGAACTCGACAGGCTCGCGCACCTCGTTCCATTCGCCGCCGAGCGAATCGGCGTACTTGACGACGAGCGTCGCCTTCACCTTGCCATCCGAGGCGAACAGGGTGTTGCCGGCGAGCGGATCCTCGGCCTCGGCGGACAGCGTGATCGACACCGCACCGTCCACGAGGTCGAGCGACGTCACCGTGAGGGTGGAATCCTTGATGGAAGGCTCCACCGTATCGACCGCCGCGATGAGGGCCGCGAGCGACCTGCTCATGCGGGATGGTGCGCTGAACAGCGTGATCGGGAGACCGCCGTTGATCAGGTCGGAGATCGCGCTCTCGAGGTTCGGGTTCACGGAGATGTACCCGTTGTGCTCGTTCTCGGAAGCGCCCTTCTTCTTCAGGAAGCCGGTCTTGTCCGTTCCGGCCGCATCGTACTCGTAGACGTCCGGCAGACAATCCTGGTCGATATCCGTATCCTCCACGTACACCGAGACGGCACCCGGCTTGAGGCCATAGCCGACGGTCACGGAGAGCGGAGCGAAGATCGCACTCGTCTTGTCCTCGCCGGCGCGGGCGCAATAGTAGCCCCAGGACTCCCACGCATCCTTCTCGAAGTCGCCGTCGCTGTCGATGTATGCGCGGATGTAGTACGTTCCGGCATCGAGGCCAACGATCGTAGCGTTCACCGTGCCGCCGGCGTTCGTCACGCTCGAAAGATCCTTCACGAACGTGCGCCCGGCGGGCTCGCCCGTGAAGTCGGGCGAAGTGTACGCCTCGACGCGCAGCGTGCCGTTCGCCTTCGTCTCCAGCACGTTGACCGCGCCGGGACCGTAGTACTTGACGGCCGCGCTGATCGAGAACTTGCCGGCCACGTTGACTTCGTCGGCGCCGTAGACGTTCATGCGGAACGCGCTTGCGGCTGACCAGCTGTCGGACTGGAACTTGGAGTTGTACACCGAGACCTGCCAGGTGTAGTTCGCCTGGTTGCCGAACACCTTGCCGAGGGCCGTCTGGTCGCCGACGTAGAGCGGAGGCGTCCAAGTGTACGATCCGTCGGCCGTGCGCGGCGGCAGACGGCGCTTGCCGGAGTTCCACACCGCCTTGCCGGTGCTGTCGGAAACCCTGATCGCGAATGCGGTGAACGTTTCCGGTTTGTCGCCGGTCACCGTCCACTTGAACGTCGGGCGGTTGCCGTAGAACACAGCCGCAGTCGCCTCGGGAGCGACAGGGTTGCCCTGCGCCTGCTTCAGGCCGAACTCACGCCTGAACGTGACATACGGGAGGCCGGATGGCGTCTGGATCTCCTTGACCATATCCACCGGCTGCGAATAGACGCGATACGTCATGGACGTGATGGGCGAGTAGCCCTGGTTGATCTTATTCACAACATCGGCCTGGAAATCGTTCCAGTCGATATCGAGGTTGCCGTCCGCCAGGAAGTCGCCCTCGTGCAGGTAGTTGCGGTCTACAAGCTCCTTGCTGACTATCATGCGGTTGGTCACCACCGTCACGACCGTGTAGGCGTCAAGCAGGTGGCGATACACGTACACCGTGCCGTTCGTCGCGCTGTCGGAGGAAGCGGATGCCGCCGTGTCGCTTTCGAAGGCAAGCATCGGACGCGGGCAGATCGGGCTATTCTCCGTCATCTCGACTTCAATGGAAGTGCCGCTCCAGCCGACATCGACATTGTTGACGACGCCCATCGGCTCGCCTTCCGTCCAGGTTCCGTTGCCGTCAAGGTCGATGAACGCCACGAACGTGTTCCTGCCTTCGCGGACATGGCCGGCATCTGCGGTGGATAGAGTGAACTCCCACTTGGATTCGCCCGCGACACGGACGCTGTCCCATGTGACCTTCATGTAGCTCTTGGTGAGGTCGATGCGGTTGTACGCATTGGAGATGGCCGGCTGATAGAACGTGTAGATTCCTTCGGAGAGGTAGTAGGCGTTGCCCGTCAACTTGGAGAGGTCTACCTTGAATTCGCCGCTCCTGTAGGAAACTGTACCGACGGATTCCGTGACCTTCACCATGTCGGCGCCTTCGGTGTCACCCGGCCTTGCGGCCTCGACGAGGCCATCATGCCATCCCGTCGAAGCGGGGTTGAGGTAGGTGGCGTTGCCGCCTGCGGCGACAGAGACCTCGGTTGGATCCCTGAACTTGACATTGACCGAACCGGGCACCACGTAGCCGGGGCCGAGGTTGACGGACAGCGTTCCGGTTGCGGGATTCATTCCGAGCATGCGTTCCTGCGACTTGACCTGGGCAGAGCCAGGTATCGTCCAGGTGGCGTCGGCCTTCGAGAGGGAGGAATCCGAGTAGGCCTGAACCACGATCGGCGCGGTGATGCTCTCGGCATTCTTGCAGAAGAGCTTCGCCTTGATCATTGGCACAGGATGCTCGGGAACCGTGTCACCGCCAACCACGAGCGTGGCAGCCCTGTCGGGCATCGTGCCGGCGCGGCATTCCGCATAGTTGCTCCATCCGTCGGCATCGTTGTCCAGATGGGCATCGTACACTGCGGACGACACGTACTTGTCGGCAAACTGGCCTTCCCACCAGTCTTCCATGAAGTCGTGGTCGGAGAAGAGTTCGCCGAGATAAAGCCTGCCGGCCCTGCGGAAGTAGTCGTATTCCTTCCCGTTCGTCATCGCCTTGGTGGGGTCGACCGTGCCGAACTTGAACACTTCGGATACGAGGTATTCGGCATAGTCGGCGAGACCATCCATGTCATGGTCGTCACGGGCGGATCCGGTGAGGCCGTACATCTTCTGCCACCAGTCCTTCACGCCGTCGCTGTTGGCGTCCGCCTTGGACACGTATGCGGAATCCTTGGTCCCGTCCGGCAGGAGTCCTTCGGCCAATGCGCGGAGGTACGCCTCAACGGTCGTGTAGCCGAGGGCCTCTGCCCAGTCTGGTACGCCGTTGCCGTTCGCATCGACAGGCTCGCCGGCCGCCGTTGTCTCGGCCCAGGCGTCCATCGCACCCTGGCCATCCCAGTAGTCGGTGCCACGGCGGGCAAATGCGCCGCCGAGCGGTACGAGGTCGCTCGTTCCCACGAAGTCGCTGCGCATCTGGAACTCGTAGCGCTTGGCGAGGAAATCCTGCGGCGCGTCGGACATCCGCACGGCGAGGTACGGAGCCGTGTACAGCTGCGAATAGCGGTTATAGCGGTCGCGGCGGTAGATATAGTACGGATACGGGTTCGCCGAGTTCGGGAACTCGTATGTGCCCGCGTTCTGAGCCCCAGCAAGCGCCATGTACTGGGCGCTGAGAACGCCTGCCGCATGACGGCTCCAGTACTGGGAGTCGGCGCACGAGCCGTCCATGAACGGCAGGTGGGCGACGGTGTTGCCGATCCACGGAACGATCGCGTGGTTGATGTAGACCTCGCTCTTCACGCCGGAGGTGGTCCACCAGCCAACGCGGAGGGACTTGTCGAGCGTCTTGCCGTTCGGACGGCGCACGTTATCCAGCACACCAGCCTGGAAGCCGGTCGGCTCGGTGATCACGTTCGCCGCCGTGACGCCACCGGGCAGCGTAACGAACGAGTAGTGCTGCAGCAGTTCGGCGGGCAGTGCGGCGTAGCCGTCGCTGTTGTTGCGCGTCGCGCCGTTGAGCCAGGCCTTGTAGACGACGTCACGGAGAGCCGAGACCTCCGCGAAGGTGTAGCGCTTGGCGTAGTCGGAATTGATTTCGTGCGCCGAACGGGCGCCGTCCCACACGCGGACTTCGTCGATCCATCCCTTGAAGAACGAACCGTAGTCGTTCCAACTTGAGGTCTTCCCAAGGTCGATGGCGTTTGCACTGAGCGTTTTCGCGCCAAGCACGAACGAACACGGCAGTGCGCGGTAGCCGATGAACGGCGTGACCGACACGCCGGGTTCCTGAAGGATTCCGTCAACGCCGTTGGCCGGAAGCACCCCCACGCCGGACGCGGATGCCACCGGGGACATCGAGCCGTTCACGTAGAGGGAAGCCGTGGCGCCGTTGAAGGTGAACGCAACGTGCGTCCACTTGTCGGCCTCGATGGCGCCGCCCGTGGCGCGTACCGTGCCGGAGTTCGCGGTGGAACCCTCGAACTCGCCGTACATGCATCCCGCAGCGTCAACGCCTATGCGGAAGTTGGCGCGGAGCATGGTTGTCGCGTTCGAGAGCGAGGAGGCGCCGTAGTTGCAGACGCGCTCGAGGATCACCGCATTCGTGGCCGCGCCATCCGGCTTGACCCAGCATTCGACGGTGAACTGCCTGAGGAGGTCGGGTTCGGTGGTCGCCGCCCGGCGGAACTCGCCTTCGCGCGTCGCGGCCGCAGAGCCGATGCCGCCCACAAGGCCGGGCAGGTACAGGGCCTGGCGGCGGTCGGGGTCGGTGAAGTCGAGCGGATCGGTCGCCGCCTCGGTCGTGCGGGTAAGCTCCGTCGCGTCGCGCTTGAAGTCGTGGTCTGTATCGAAGCCTTCGTTCTCCTCGAACGAGAACATCCAGCTGCGGTTCGCGCCGCCCATGCCGTATGCCGCAAGGCGCAGATTCCACCTCATGTCATCCCACGGGAAGCCGAGGATGTCGGGATACGTGCTGAGCGGATCGTAGCCATCAACCTCCGAGATGTACGGGTCGGGGTTGTAGTACTGCGCCGTGAAGCTCGCGCCGTCGACGGACGTGGAATCCGTCATCCAGAGCGGCGTCGGGTCGGTGTGCGTGTACTGCGGCGAGGCGATGTTTACCTTGATGGACTCCTCGTCGTTGCGGAGGCCGTCCCCGTCGGCGTCGCACTCCATCGTGCCGATCATCCACGGGTAGCGGATCGCGTCGAACGCCGGCTGGACGAGGTCTGTCGGCCAGCCTGTCCAGTAGTTGAACCAGGAGGACACCGCTCCTTTGTAGATGGTGGCGATCACGTCGTACCGCAGGTTCTGGAATCCGTATTCGTTCTCGCCCATCGGGTAGGCAGCGGATCCGAGCAGCGGGTTGAGGCCGTGGAACAACTCGTAGTAGTCGTCCATTCCGTCGTTATCGGAATCCCAGCGGCGCGGATCGGTGCTGGCGTAGCGCATCGCCCCGTTTACGTACACCTTCAGCGTCTTGTCGGGAAGGATGGCGACGGGCGGAAGCATCACGCGGTAGCCTGCGCCTTCCGACTTCTCGTAGTTTGCGCATTTGCTCTGCCCTTCCGTGTTCAGGCGGAGCGGGTCCCACTCGTGAGGCGGCAGGGTGAAGTAGCCGAGCTCGGCGAACTTCCAGGACGCGAGCCCCGTGAACCCGTTCGCGAGGCAGCGCTTGTGGAACGCCTCTCCGTCCCATGCCGAGAACGGCAGGAACTTGACGAACTTCGCGTCCGTGAGGATGCCGTTCACCGGACTGGAGAGCGGAGTGACCGAGGACGGGTCGAGGCCCATCAGCGGCGTGTAGGGATCATCGTAGCGGAGGTGGCGCAGGGACTGCACCAGGTACTCCTGGCAGTTGACGAGGCCGTCGTGGTCGAAGTCGAGGCACGGATCGCCGCTCCAGGTGCCGTCCATGCCGCCGCGTATCGCGAAGCCCGTCTCGGGCACGGCGGACTGCTTGCCGTCGGCGTTCACGAGGATCGCGAGATCCGTGGCGGAGAAGCCGGGATCTGTCTGCGGTGCGCCATCCTTGAACACCACGCCCGCGAACTGGAACTCCCACGCATCCGGGATGAGGTCGCCATCGGTATCAACCGTGCAGGGGTTGAGTCCGCCGCCGCGGAAGCAGATCGAGGTGCCGTCAAGCGCATACTTCTCGGCATTCTCCTCCGTTCCGTAGATGAACGAGAAGGAGCAGTTGTATTCGTTGCGTCCCACGTAGAACGTATCGCTCCAGGTCGATCCTTCGGCATCGTCCATGACGCCGTCCCCATCGGTATCCATGTCGTACGGGTTCGTCGGGAAGAACTTGTTCCACCAGCCCGTGGCCTTGCCGGGGTGGTTCTTCGTGATCGTCTCCACTTCGGGATAGATCATCTCCCCCTTGATGTTGAAGCGGTTCGTGTAGGCGTTGCAGGAATCGACGCCGGAATACTCCGCAAGGAACGTCAGCTTGTCGCCGTCGTCCGCCCAGTCGGTCGCGAGCTTGGCGTCGTCGTGGAAGTTCGGATCGGAGTTCACGTACAGCTCCCAGCCGTCCGGGATGCCGTCGTAGTCCGTATCCGCGCCATGGATGTCATGCTCCTGCTCCAGCCATTCCCAGTACGCCACGACCGTGCGGTTCGTGGAGTTGTCGAACGGCGAGACCTGATTCCGCGCCGCGTACAGCTCGCGCACGAAGGAGACGGGGAGGTTCGGGTAGGTAGTTGCGGCCGTCAGGTACGTGATCGTCACGGTCGCGAGCGGATCGGTCACGAGATACGCCGCTCCGCCATGGAGAAGGGACTCCGTGGCGGACCTTATGCCGTCCGCGCCGATCTTGCGCATCTGCTGACGGTACTGCATGACGAGGTATTCGTCGAGCGACGTGTACGGGGCGGTGTTCACCGCGAGGCCCGCGTCGCCCTTGCTCTTGCCGTCGGAGAGGAGGCCGGAGCCATCCACCACGTTCGGCTGCCAGCGGACGTCCACGTATCCGTTGTCGTTGATGTTCCACGCCGTACGCGGATCGAATCCGTACTGGTTGAACACCTGGTTGTGGATCAGCGTGACCTTGTGCTGCTTCTCGACCTTCGCCAGTGCAGAACGGGTGAATCCCTTCTTCTCGTTCTCCAACACGGGCGCGAGCGAGTAGTGCAGGGCGTTCGTGCCGCAGGGGACATAGGTTGCCCCGTCGCCTCCATAGTTGAAGAGCGGAAGGGCCATCGCGGTGGACTCGGTCTCGAGCGTCACGGGATTGCGCCACGTGAATCCGCCAACCGGACCCAACATCCCCACGCTGTAAGCCGAGACCTTCGCCATCGTCATCTGCTCGGGCGCCGCCGCGACGGACTTGACCGGGGTGCCGGCCGCGAACGTGATGGATTCTCCAAGGTAAAGCGCGCCATCATCGTGCTTGTAGGTGGCAAATCCGGGCATATCAACGGCGAGCATGTACAGACCAAGCTCGTTCGGCCCGATGACGGCGGGTTTCGTCGCGAACCAGATCGGCTCCGTATTCGTGGCGCTTATGAACCTCTCGACCTTGTAATAGGCCGATGCGACCGAAACCGTCTCTTCGACGGCGGACGTTTCGGCGGCGTTCACTGCCGTGCCGACAGGAAGCACCACCTCGTCGAGGTTGGCAAGGTAGACATTCGAGCCGAGCGTCACCGTCGCGAAGCACTTCGCCTCGGCCGTCAATGCCGCGCCATCATGCTGCGCCGCTTCGATCGAGTAGTAGACCTTGTCGCCGGCGGCATCCGCGACGGTAAGCTTGAACACGTTCGTCGAGACCACGACGGGATCGACCTCGAACGACGGGGAGGTCTTCGTGGGCAGACCGAACATCTCGCCGTTCGCGAAGGTGAATACCGTGAACGTATCCTCCTTGTACTCGCAGCGCGCCATGAAGTCGGCGTCGGGGTTGGCCGCGCCATCGTACGGGTTGAGCGGATCAAGGCCCATCAGCACCTCGTAGAGGTCGCTCATGCCGTCGCCGTCGGAATCCCAGTCGATCGGGTTCGTGCCGAGCGCATACTCCTCAAGGTCGGTAAGGCCGTCGCCGTCGGTGTCGCGGCTGACGTCCCCCTTGTCGAGCGGGTCGAACACCCTGGCGATCTCCTCCGGCGATATGCGCGTGCCGGTCGCGGGGGCCGTGACCGAATACCTGCGGCCCTCGAGCCTGCCCCACACTCCGTTCGTGATCGCGCCGACCTTCGCATAGTACCAGAAGTAGTACTCCCAGCCGTCGTTGAACCCGTCGCCGTCCGTATCGGCCTTCACCGGGTTGAGGCGTATGCCAACGCCTTCGCTTTCCTTCCAGGCCTCGGGCGTCCACTTCGCGCTGGTCGCCCAGTTCGTCGCGGCTACATAGTCGTCGGCAAGGACGCCCGTGAGCGAATTGCCTGCCGCGACGTAGTCGGAGAGGAGTGCGCAGCGCTCCGCATCGCTGAGGTCGTAGTCGGATACGCCAGGCTCGTTGAGTCCGTGGTGCATTCCGCGGATCTCGCGGAGCGCATCGAACGGGACGCCCGGACCCCAGTCGAGGACCGTTGGCTTGAGCGGGTTGATGGAACTTGCCGCGAACGGGAGGAAGTCCCCGTCATCGTTGTAGGCGGAGATGTCTATGAGGTCTATGTCGGAGGTCTCGCCGGAGTCGCCGCCACCGCCGGATCCGCCGCCCACTGCCTCGCAGAGGCGCTTGCTCTCGCCTGAATCCGTGGACCAGAGCCTGCTGGCGGCCAGGATGTCGGGGATGCCGTCGCCGTTGATGTCGCCCATGTTGTCGGACGTGTACCTCTCGCGGGAGAATATCGCCACGGCCTTCGCGTCGGGATAGGTGTATTCCGTCTGCTCGGTAGGCAGCTCGATCTCGGAGCCACCCTGCGCAGCCGGCATCGGGGCGTCGGCCTTCCACGTCGCCTCGCCCGAGCCGGAGGATCCGCCGGATTCGCCGCCCTTGCCGGGCTCAAGCCTGAACCAGCGATAGAAGAAGCTGTCGTATCCGCTCTTGTTCCTGTAGTGCGGAGTGCCGGTGCCGTCGCCGCTCTCGTGCGGTGCGGAGGACTTCCCTACCGACGTGGAGTTGTCCTCCTCGCCGGCGGCGTAGCCCTTGCCGTACACCGACGCGGTGCGGGCGCTCGTGTTGTACGTCCATGTGTGCCTGAACGCGGTGATCGAGCCGAAGTTGCCGTCCGCCCACACGCGGCCCACGCCGCGCCCGGGCTGGCCGAAGTACTTCGCTATCGCATCGCTGCCGAGGGAGGCCGTGGACGGCCCGTACGGGTAGATGAACACGTTCTTCGACGTCTCCACGAAGAACCACACGATCTGGCTGTAGCCGCTGTCGCCATCCTTGTCCGTCGCCGTGATCTTGATCTTGTTGAGGCCCGGCTTCTCGAACCACACGCTGAACACGCCGGAGTTTTCGTTCGTGACGGTGCCGATCTCGTAGCCGCCGATGACGGCGCAGGTGACGAGCAGGTTGGTCGTTCCGTGGTTGGAGCCGACGAGGTCGCCCGGCACGTCGGCGACAGACCAGCGGAAGTTGAAGCGCTCGTTTGGCGCATACGTGACGCCTGTCATGGCGTTAGTCTCGCTGTCCTGCCCGATGTAGTCCGGGTCTGCCTCCACAGTCGGAGCCGTGTTCTGGAGGCGGAAGTAGTTCGTCGCGGACGTGTACAGCTCGTTCCACGGCGTTCCGCTCGGGCTTGCGGACGTTGACGTCACCTTCGCGACCAAACGGTACATCTGGGGCTTGCGGATGAGCCCGCGCCCAACATACGTGCCGTCGAACTCCACGAACGAGAACAAGTTGGAGTATACGGACGCCGTGAAGCTGAAGGCCGACCTCGAAATCCTCGGCGCGACGTCCGTATCGGCCGGCGCCGGGTTGCGATCGTTGTCCACGGCCTCGATCGTCACCTCCACCGGGATGCCGACAAAGCCGGATATGCCGGGCTTCGCGTTGAGCCCCACCGTGAAGCCCATGGGCCCGCCGGCGAGCAGGTCGCCTTCAGTGAAGATCGGCACTCCGTCGGAATCCGTCGTGTAGGTGCCGTACGGGGTCGTCTCGACGTACGGGTTCTTGTCGATCTGGAGGTAGAACTCGTATTTCGCGCCCCAGTCGTTGCCCGGGTTGAGCGCGTCGCCCTCGGGATACGCCGGCGCGACCGCACCGCCCGTATCCAGGCCCTTCCAGGGGTCGTATTTCCACGTCGCCGTGGCGGCGTCGTAGTAGAGATAGTCGGGCTTGTTGCCGCGCATGTCCTTGTCCTGCGCACGGATCGAGAACTTGTACAGGCCGCAGGAGTCTTCGGTGAGAGCCGTGCCGAACATCTGCTCCATGCCGAGGGTGCTGTTTAGTCCGACTGTGTAGAAGACGAGGTTCGGGGTTGCGGGATAGGCCTTCGTGGGCTCGTCGAAGAGGTAGACCTCCCAGGAGTAGACGATCTGCTTGTCGTCAAGCCCATTCTTGTCGGCATCGACATCTGCGAGCTGGCTCACGCGGAACGTGCGCATCGGGTCGCTGAGGCTCATCGTGATCGTGGAGTCCGCCGACGCGAGCCTGTCGAGGCCGGTGTCGTTGTTCCTGGCGAACACCTGCGTGATTACGGGGAAGTTGTTCGTGACGTCGATGACGAGCGTATTCTCGGTGAATTCCGTGACGCGCTTCGCGGGATCCCACGTCGGCGACGTTGCGAGGCGCACGTTGTACACGAAGTGCCCGGAATCGTTGTCGTAGAACTTCAGCCCGTTCCCGCTCAGGAGCGTATCGGACACCGCGACGAGCTCGCCGCTCCCGAACGGCACACCCTGGCCGGCGGCGCCGCGCTCTGCGGCCTCGACCGTGTTCGTGGTGAAGAACGCGGCGTAGGAGAGGTTGCTCGCCGCCGTGTTCGCCGGCTCAAGGTAGGCGTACAGCGTGGACGCGCTTGCCGTCTCGGAAAGCGTGAACGTCACGGGCTGCACTCCTCCCTCGCCTACGACCGCCGAGGCGATCGAGGCCGTCAGGTTCTTGGGCTGCTTCACGTAGACGTAGAACGTGCGCTCCGACGAGCGTCCGTCGGGGTTCGTCACCTTGATGGTGGTGTTCATGTTCTGGTCGCTCGCCGGCACGGGATATGCGACCGGCACGTAGATGGTTCCGTCCCCGTCCGGTACGAGCGGGTTGCCGTCGATGTCCTTGTCCACCGTAATCTTGGTGCCGCCCTCGTACTGCCACGTCACCGTGTAGCTGCCGTTCGTGCCGTCAAGGGTGTGCATGTTACGGTACGTGTCGCGTACGCGAACCGCGAACACTCTCGTCACGCCGCCGCGAATCGCGAGGGGCGAGCTCGTGTCCGGGGACGTGAGGTCCGCCGGGGCGTAGCCGTCGATGCTCACGATCTCCGGCTTCATTCCATATATCGTGAGATTCAGCGGCTTGGCGGTGAAGTGCGCCTGCATCGCGGCATCGTCGAAATATGGCGTGATGACGACCTTGTCGCCCTTCGGGCTGGAAGTGAGGGCGCCGAGGGCGTACAGGGCCTTCGGGTTGATGTCGAGCTCGGTGGACTCGGTCCCGCCGGCGGGTATCGTCACGGATGTCGGCAAGGCCTCGTCATAGCCGTTCTGCTGTTCGCTCGAGAGGGCGATGATGTTCGTGGGCACCATCTCCACCCCGTTCACCTCGTATCTGAACTTCACGACAACATCTTCGTTGTTCGTCCAGGCCTGCGTAAGCTCGACCTTGAACGGGGTGGAGTTCGTGTAGGAATCCGCATTGGCGTTCAGCGTATGGCTCGAACTGCCGTTCGCAAGCACGGTGACCGTGGGAGACAGGGGGTCGATACACGCGACGGTCTTCGAGACGAAGTTAGTGATCGCCCTGCCGCTGTCGCTCATTATGTTCGTTATCGTGGATGAGAGGAACAGTTCGGTGGAGGTGCCCCTCGTGACGCCCCGGATGCGGAACTGGAGGCTGGCCGGGCTGCCGTCTATAGTGAGCTTTAGCACCCGGTTGGAGCCTACCGTAGTCTGCGCATCGGGAAGCACTACCGAATTCGTGTTGGCGGTCCAGAGGTAGACCGACCCGTAGTAGTTCGACGCGACCTCGCCCGGGATCGCCAGCGAAGGCACGAACTCCTTCGTGCTTGTGGAGCGCTCGTGGACCGCGCGCCACACCTCGTTGCCGGCGTCGTCCTTCTCCGTGTTGGAGTCGAAGTCGATGGACTTCACGAAGAGGCCTGCGTTGAAGAGGGTGCGGTCGATGGTCTTGTTGCCGTCCGCATTCGTGACGGTGGCGGGAAGCGACCCGTCGGCGGTGTCGCTCCAATACTCCCCGTAGGAGAACTGGCAGACGTTCGTGGCGGTAATTACGTCCCACGCGACCTTGCTCTCGTGGGTATAGGAGATGAGCTGCCAGGGGGAGGAAAGGTTGAGGCCCGTGCCGAGGAAGTACTCCGTTGTGGGGGTGTCCGCAGCCTCGTTGCCGGCGCTGTTCGCGAGGGTGATCGGGAGAGCGAGGTCGCCGGGCTTCACGGTGTAGCCGCAGATGATGTCGGTGAACCACGGCTCGTTCCTCACCTCGCCGTACGACACGATTTCCGCGAGCGTGAACCTGCCGCTCACGTACACGCCGACCTTCGGGGGGGTCATCGCCCACTGCTGGGCCACATAGTCCGGCGTGCCGCCCAGGAAATACTCGAAGCGCCACGGATTGGACAGCTTCGACGAGCTCTGCGTCTGGTATATCGCCGCGCTGTTCTTGTTTTGGAGGCGTATCCTGAAATACGCGGTCTCGCCGACGGTCTTCGCCGTCTCTATCGTGCCGGGAGCCACCCGGTTTCCGTACTGGTCGCATGGATCTATCGACCTTATCGCCCCGATGTCCGCCAGGACGGTGTTGGTCAGGAACGTCATCGCCGCCGCGATGAAACCAAGTGCGGTCTTTTTCATGTTTGCACCCTTCTTCATTTCGTTAAGTCACCTTTCTTTGCGGACTTCTCCTTCAGAATCCGCGCACGTATCGTGGAAATTGCCTCTTTTTTGATGTTCGCCGTCTCCGCCTCGCACTGGGCGAGCCTGTTGGTGAGATCGGCATACTCCGCGCTTCCCTTGGCGGCATCGCCAAGCTTCTCGATTCTGGCGCGGATATCAGCCGCCTTCGCGGCAATGGCGCTGCGCCTGTCGTGCAGCGAGACAAGCCTGTTGGTGTATGCCGGATCCTGCATCCTCGGCGGCAGTCCTTCGACAGGCTTGGATTCCTTCGAGCATCCGCAGCCCGAAAGGAATCCGCACAGCGCACAGAGCGCCAATATGGCAATTGGGTATCTCATCAGTCCCCCGTCTCCTTGTGCGTCGCCCTTGCGCGCCAGAATAGGCTTCCGTCTCCAGACGACACCCTGAACGTGATTTCGCCATCCTCGGAGGCCTGCTTCGGGTTCGT
>SAMEA104315424__coassemble_557_pt1 | contig 27167 bp, 24 predicted proteins | sample SAMEA104315424__metabat2_low_PE_034 | metagenome-assembled genome bin SAMEA104315424 (sample SAMEA104315424) | gut metagenome | biome: Monkey gut; feature: monkey-associated habitat; material: faeces | place: China | collected 2013 | reverse complement strand
CGCCCACATCGTCGAGACCAGGGCGTTCTTCGTGCCCTTGAGCTCTTCGCGAAGCTGATCGAGATCGATCTGCCCGACGCCGTCCACGGGAAGCTCGACCTCGCTGAAGCCCATGGCCTTGAGACGTCTTGCGGGCTGCAGCACGGCCGGATGCTCTACAGCCGTCGTTATCACCTTCATGCCCCTGCCGTACCAGTCGGCGGAGCCGCGTATCGCGGTATTGTCCGATTCCGTCGCGCAGGATGTGAACAGCACCTCTTCCGGAGAGCAGTTCAGGAACTGGGCGACGCGCTCGCGCGCCTCGGAAAGATGCCTGGCCACGCCTCCGCCGAATGCGTGCATCGAGGACGGGTTCCCGTACTGTTCGCAGAAGAAGGGAAGCATGGCATCGCGCACCTCGTCTGCCGTGCGGGTGGTTGCGTTGTTGTCGAAATAAACGGTCTGCATATTGCGCTCGGTTTCAAGCATTTGTTTTCATGTGGTTGCGGTAACCAGCCTTCGCAGTCCAGCAACTGAACCGGATATTATACCACAATCGTCCCCAAGGCGTTGGCGGGCCTACGTTTCTGGAGCCAAGGCTAATGGGACTGCCGGTTGCCACAGTCCCGCTTTTGTCACTTAGTAGCTTAGGCTCTCGATGCATTGGCGCTTTTGCGCCATTTGCGGATGGACATAGAGGTTCAATGTCAAGTTGACGGTTGAATGTCCGAGCAGCTCGCTCACGGTCTTGCAATCTCCGCCCGCCTCGATGCAGCGCGTCGCAAATGTGTGTCGCAAGGCGTGGAAGCGAATGTGCGTCAGGTTGTTTCGCGCGAGAAAGCGGTCGTAGAACTCCCGATACGTGCGAACCTCCGAACACTTCATGCGACCGCCGATGAAATAGGCTTCCGCATCCTTCTGCCGAAGCCGCTCCAGCACAGGAAGCAGAATCGGCGCAAGTGGGATGTCGCGTGCCGACGTGCGGCTTTTGGGTGCGGCGATCACGACCTTGGACCGTCCCGTGCCATTGAGCTGCTTTCGATAGATGCGCTGGACTGTCTGGCGGACGCGGAGGAGCTTGTTGTCGAAATCAATGTCCTTCCATTGCAGGGCGCACAACTCGCCGATGCGAAGTCCCGTGTAGAGGCAAAGGAGAATCCCCGCGCTCTTTGACGAGAAGTCAAGGTAGATCGCCTGGACCAAGCGTTCCTGTTCCTTGCGGTCAAGGAGCGGGACACGTTCGATCTGCCGCGTGATTGGCACACGGACGTCGTAGATCATGCGGGGCAGTTCCTTTGCCCGCATGGCGTCCCGAAGCGTTGTCTTCAGGACGATCAGCACGTCTTTCGCCGAACGGGGATTGAGCCCGCCCCTGCCGTCAAGCCGTCCTTCCTTTACTAGTGTGAAGACATACTCTTGCATCCGCTCTTCCGTGATTTCGGACAGTTCAAGCTCCCCGAACTTTGGCAGGAGGTGGTTGACGAGGATGTTCGAGTAGGCGGCGAACGTCGACTCTTTCACCATTGGACTTTTCTGTTCAACCCAGTTTTCGATCCATTTTTTGTATGTCATTACTTGTTTTCCTTTCTGTTTGTTTGCCGCAAATTGTTTGCCGCAAAGGTCGCAAAGAACGCAAAGGCTTTGTGGAGTTTTCCTTTACGGCTCATATGATTTGCTTGTCTCTTTCATATCATATTTTCCTGTAGGTGTTCAATTTGAGGGGAAATCAGCGGACGAGCGGAGAACTCTCTCGCAAGGAGGGCGGCAAGATATTCGGGTCCGGCAGCCGCACGCCCATCGCCATCACGATCCTTGTACGCAAAACCAACCACATCGGCAACGCGGCGATTCATTATGAAGCCGTAACCGACTATCTCTCCAGAGAGGAAAAGCTGTCGTTGATCAGCGAACGCGGTAGCATGCTTTCCGACAAGATGGGTTTGTCCTCAATCGAGCCCAATGAAGTTGGCGACTGGATCAACCAAAGGGACGGACTTTTCGACACGTTCATTCCGCTTGGCGACAAGGATGACAAGTCGATAAAAACGGTTTTTGTCCCATATTATTCTCGTGGATGCGCTAGTGCAAGAGATGCCTGGGTTTACAACTACTCACGTCAGGCCCTTGAACGTAACATAGCCTCAATGATAGGCTTCTACAATAACCATGTCCACAAATTTGAACAAGACTCGAACAAAGCCGAGTTTGAGTTCGACGCGCAGAAAATCAGTTGGTCAGATTCTTTGAAACAAGGTGTCCTGAAGCACATCCGTCTGCACTACCACCCGGAATGCATCACGACAGCGATGTATCGCCCATTTTGTAAACAGATGTTCTTCAATTACAAGCCAATATTGGAAAGAACCTATCAAATTCCTCGCCTTTTCCCGACGCCTCAAAGCAGGAATTTGGTAATCTGCGTTTCGGGCGTGGGGGCACGCACATTCTCTGTATTCATTACGGACACCATTCCAGATCTTCACATATTGGAATCAGGGACTCAGTGCTTTCCTCTTTACTGGTATGAGAAGAACGAACATGAGATGCTTTCACTGTTTGATCAGAAGGCAGGAGAATATTCTCGACGTGATGCAATAACCGATTTTATTCTTCATCGTGTACGTACTCAGTATGGCCCTCGCACGACGAAGGAAGATGTCTTCTATTACGTCTACGGCCTTTTGCACGCAAGGGAATACCGTGAACGGTTTGCTTCCGACTTGCAGAAGTCTTTGCCGCGCCTACCGTTGGTTGAAGACACAAAGGCATTCAAGGCGTTTGCTGCGGCCGGGAGGAAACTTGCCGCGCTTCACCTCAACTATGAAAGCGTAGAGCAGCATCCTTCCGTAATCATCGAGAATGCGGCCACCTCGCCCAATGTCCAGCAGATGCGATTCGGAAAGACCAATGGCAAAGAGGACAGGAGCGTCATCGTCTACAATGACAAGATCCGGATCCTCAACATCCCGCTACGCGCCTACGATTGGCAGGTGAACGGCAAGTCGCCCATCGAATGGATCATGGAACGCTACTCCGTGACAGTCAACAGGGATTCGCAGATCCGAAACGATCCGAACGACTGGTGCAGAGAGCATGGGCAGCCGCGCTACATCCTCGACCTGATCGGTCGTATCGTGAACGTCAGCATTCAGACTCTTGACTTGATGGCGTCGTTGCCACCGCTTTCGTTCAAGACCTGATAGGGTCTTCGTCCGATAGTTCCCTAAGAAACTTGTCCATGCCGCATACGTGTTGTTTGCTCGCAGAATTGCCGCGCCAACAATCTCCGCCGTACGGTGTACGCAAATGCTTGCCTTTGAGTTCGGGAAACGTGGCGTCAGAAATCTTGCGAGAATCATGCAGTCCGTCAAGTTCAGACTGCAACCGCTCATTATGCTGCGCAGAGGTCAATTCCTTGCGATGTTCTTTCTGAATGCCCATAATCTCCTCTTGGCCTGATGAGGGAACAACGTAATGGCCGTTGACATCGTAAGCTGCTGAAGAATAACGGAGACAACTACATAATCTGGACGTGCTCTGCCGCGTTCGCTCTGTTTGGGTAGGAGTCCCCGTAGAGGGCATCTGCCTGATCCATCAATGAATCAACCGTTTCGTCAACAAACAAGTTCTCCTTGCGCCATTCCGTGTAATCGAACGGCTCACGATTGATGAGCGCGATGAACCGCTCGGCATTGACATCGCCAAACGCCTGTACCAGCACGGAAAAACCGCGTACGCGCAGTTCGTTATCGGTAATTGTAGTTGTCATCTGATTCCCTCCAACACAAACTCGACAGGGTTCGCCACTCGCATTTCGCCAAGGCGTTTCAACTTCTTAAGGATGCCGCGATCTACCGTAAAGAACCAATCGCATTCAGCCTGTTCCGCACACGCTAGGTGAATCGCATCCGAAGACTTGATGCCATAGCGCATCAAGTCTGAAGCACGTAGCCTAATAGCGACAGATGGAGGTATGTCAATTGCCGCCCCATTCGCCCAATCCTGAATTGCCTTTTTTCGCTGGTAATCAGGATTGCGAGACACCTCCATGCGCAACATGAACGACCAGGCATACTCCAAGACACCTGTACGCATAAGCCCCTGAATCAGCAACTTAGCGTCTGATTCGATCTTAATCGCCGTTTGCGTCTGAACATCAAAAGGGCGATTATAGCAACAGTTGTCGAGATAGACTCTCATATGCCTTGTCTTATTGATTATTTGCTCCTTCTCCATCAAAACGAAAAAAATTATAACACAATGTTGTAATCGAGGTCAACGTCAACGAGAGCGCCAATGCATCAAATCAAATCGAGAACTGTAGCTTGGGGAGCGAGGCGACAATCTTCTGCGTTTCGACGCTCATTTGGATGACACGGCTCACAAGGTCGAGGATATAGCGCGGGTTGTCGCTCCACAAGTTGGGGTCGTTGACAATGCCCGAATCGGCGTTCGTGGTGACGGCATAGCGTTCCATTACCCATTCAATCGCCGATTTCCCGTTCACGACATACTCGTAGGCCGCCATCGGGATATTCTCGATCTTGACGGAATCGTTGAAGAGAATTGTTCCTTTGTCATCCTTTGACGGAAAACGCATCTTCGAGACCTTCAGATTGTTCGTCTTGTCGCCTGTGACGATCAACTGGTTGCAAAGCGGCCCTGTTTCATAATTCAGATGAAGATCGACAAGCTTGCGGCCGGCTTTTACGAAAGCCTTGAAGTCTTGCGCCGTTGCCACAAGAGGAATCCGTGCCAGCGTCTTCTTCAAGTCGGAGGAAAACCGTTTGCGATAGTCTGGACTGTGCAACAGGCCATAGACGTAGAAGAAGACATCTTCATGCGTCACTTTGGGATCGTATTCTTCACGTGCGCGCTGAAAAATGAAATCGCTTATACCGGAATGCCGTCTATAATCCTCGTTTCCCTTGTCAAACAAAGAAAGTTCGTTTTTCTCGTACCAATAGAGCGGGAAGCACTGGCTCTTCCCGATCAATTCAAGATCGGGAATGGTATCGACAATGATACAGGAGAACTCTTTTGTCACCCCCACGCCCGAAACGCAGATTACCAAATTCCTGCTTTGAGGCGTAGGGAAGAGACGGGGAATCTGATAGGTTCTTTCCAGTATTGGCTTGTAATTGAAGAACATCTGTTTACAAAATGGGCGATACATCGCTGTCGTGATGCATTCCGGGTGGTAATCTTTGAAGAGCCGTGCACGGTGTCGGAAAATGACCCGTCCGCAGATAGCCCTGCGCTACCCGGCCATTTGGCGGCGGCGATGCCGCAGCCACCGCAACCATGCCGCCGGGCGGCGATGAACCAGGATGGACACGAACCCAAGCGTAAGGGGGACGAGCGCAAAGGCATGTGCGCCTACGCTCTTCAGGAGAACCGTCCCAAACACTACGCCAAAGACGAAGCAGACGATGACGAGCGCGTAGTGCCTGGCCTTGGACAGGCCCGTCGGGTCGGCACGGCTCATCCATAGATAGGCGGCATCCGCCCCGCTCCGCAGGTTGCCGGTACACATCGTCGACGCGAACGGCAAGCCATGCACCCGGCGGAACGTCTGGACCTGCAAGGCGCAGACAAACGATATCAACGCCGCCACCGCAAAGTCGAACGGCCCGCTCGGCAGCAGGGACACCACGGCTAGAAGCGCAGCCTCGACCCACAGGACTACCTGGTGCCATCCGAAACGACGGGCATGTCCATAGCGACCATGGATCACGTTCGCGAACATAACGCCCATACCGTAGGCGAGTACGGCGCATACGCCATGCGCCGCGCCGCGCACATCGCCCGTCGCCAGCCGAAGCCCCAGTATCACCAGGTTGCCTGTCACCGCGTTGGCGAAAACGCCGCCACGGAACAGGTAGGAATAGACGTCGGTAAAGCCGCCTGCGGCACTCAGCAGACAGGCAGCCACCAGACGCTCCTCCCTCTCCACCGCCTTCACTCTCTCACCCCCACCTTGCATTGCGTCTTCCACTGACATGCCGGAGACGGGACTCGAACCCGTACAACAGAAACCCGTCGGCGGATTTTAAGTCCGCTGCGTCTGCCATTCCGCCACTCCGGCATCAATTGGGCGTATAGTATACCACAACGGTCTACTTCTCCGGCGCGACCCGGTTTCCCGGAAGGAACCGGACGAGCCGTTTCAGCCTCAAGGACATGGTTGCCTGCCCGACGATGGCCGCCGGAAGCCGCGTATCGAACGCAAGCCTATCCAGGGTTATCCCCACGGAAGGTATCGCCTTGAGTACTGCGGCCTCTTCAAGCGTCATCTGCGGTTTCTTTGAAGGTTCCGCCTTAGGCACTGGTTCAGTCCTGTTCGACGCCGAACGCGCAGCCCCTACATTCGCCACCTTTCGATTGCCAGCCCCCTCGCCCACAACAGGCCTTGCATCCGCCTCGACTGCCGCCACCGCCTCTTCGGGGGAAGTTACCATCGCAGCCCCTTCCCTTATGAGCTGCCAGCACCCTGCGGAATTCCTCGAATCAATATTCGCCGGAATCGCCATCACCTTGCGGCCTATCTTGCTGGCGAACGCACACGTTATGAGCGTTCCGCTCTGGAGCGGAGCCTCCACCGCAAGCACTCCACGGGACAACGCCGCGACGATCCTGTTGCGCTGCGGGAATGTCTGCTTCCCCGGCGGGAAGCCAAACGGATATTCGCTCACAACCGCGCCGCCTTCCAAGGCAATGCGCCGCCCAAGATCCCGGTTGTCTTCCGGGAAGAACCTGTCGAGTGCGCCGCCAAGCACCCCCACGGTTGTTCCGCCTGCGGACAAGGCGGCCTTGTGCGCCGCCGCATCGACTCCAACGGCAAGTCCGGATATCACGCCATAGCCGCTTCTCGCGACGCCATACGAGAACTTCTCCGCCATATCCAGCCCGTAGAGCGTTGGGGATCTCGTCCCGACGACGGCGATGCCCTTTTTCGCGAGGGCGTTCGGATCGCCAAACACGTAAAGGGCAAGCGGCTTCGACGGCAAGCTTCCAAGCGACGCAGGATAGCGGCTGTCATCGCAAGTCACTATCGTCACGTGCATCCGCTCCGCACGGCACAGTTCCCTCTCCCACTCGATCGGCTCGCCATGCCTGTCGACCTTTTCACGGAATGCCTCCCATGCAGCGACAACGCCTCCATGCTTCTTCGCGAGTGCGCAAAGCCTTACGTAGCCGATATCCGGCGCCATGTTGAACGCGACATATGCCTCGTGTTCCGTCATCTTGATCCGGCGAGGGCAGCGGACAGCACCGACAATCCGAACATTGCCGCCGTCTCCGCCCTGAGTATCGTAGGACCGAAACTCGCGGGGTGCGCGACCTTCAGCAGGGCGGCAAGCTCGTCCGGCGTGAAATCACCTTCAGGCCCGACAAAAAGCCCGTAATCGCCCTTCCCTTCTCCGATGTGTCCGCTCACCGATTCCAGCAGAGGCATCGACGGCGGACTCGTCAGCGCCCCGACAAAGCAAGTGCATTCCCCGGCAAGCGCAAGGGCGGCAGGGAAGTCAACTGGCTCGTGCATCTCAGGCAGCCACTTCGCGTCCGACTGGCGGGCCGCCTCCTCCGCGATGCGCATCCAGCGCTCCCTTTTCGACGCCCGGTCTTCACGGCCGACATGCACGATGCATCTGGCGGAAAGGACAGGCACGATTCGCGAGGCGCCAAGCTCCGTGGCCTTTTCCACGGTCCAGTCCCACCTTGCGCCCTTTGTGACGCACGCGAACAATGTGATTCCGTACGGACGAGGCGGGGCGAGCGCGATTTCCCCGGCGGCAGCGAGACTCGCCGACGCCGTCCTTGACATGCGGCCTGCCGCATCGGCGCAGAACCTGTATGCGCGAGAGCCGCCCGCGCCATCGAAGAGTTCTATCAGCTCTCCGTCCCTGGGACGCACGACCTTAAGGTGGTGGGCGGCCTCCGGCGGCAGCGTCACATTGTCTGCCCGCAGGAACTCCGCCGGAACAAGAAGCCTATGCATAGTAGGAATCCCTCGACACCAAGACCGGCAGGATGCTCAAGTGGCGGATTCGCCCGAATCGCCGCCGATCTTCTCCTTGATGGCCTTGACCTCGGCCTTGAGCTTCGAGATCATCTTCGGGGCAAGCGTGATGGCGGCAAGATCCTTCATGCTCATCGCCGGTGCGCCGATCACGTACTTGAGACTGCCGTCAAGCGACTGCGGCACTCCGGCCTGCGGGCCGACCTGTACGCCGTCAGCGATCTTGATGTGCCCCGATATTCCGGCCTGCGCCCAGATGAGGCATCCGTAGCCGATCTCCGTCGAGCCCGCGACGCCGCTCTGCGCGATGAGCCCAGAGTAGCCCTTGACCTTCACGTTGTGCCCGATCTGCACGAGGTTGTCGATCTTAGTCATGGGGCCGATGTACGTCCTTCCGATGCGGGCGCGGTCTATCGTGGTGTTCGAGCCGATCTCCACTCCGTCGCCCACCTCGACAATGCCAAGCTGCGGTATCTTCTCGATGTATACGGAGCCATCCTCGCGCCGCCCGTTGTTGAATCCGTATCCGTCGCCGCCAAGGCGCACTCCGCAATGCAGGATGCATTCCGCGCCCACCCTTGTCCCTTCGCGAAGCGTCACCTGGGGATAGATGTGGGTGCGGGGCCCGACCTTGCACCCTTCCCCTATCCACACCTGCGCCTCGATTACGGCCCCATCACCTATGGTCGTTCCCTTCTCTATCACCGCGAACGGCCCTACATGCACACCCTTGCCGATATGCACGGACGGATCGACGACGGCGGTCGGGTGTACGCCCGGCGCGCGCACGGGCTCCGGCGGCGCAAACATCTTCGCGGCGGCCATGCATGCGTGGTTGGGATCCGCAACACGGATTATCGGACACGGCGCTCCGTGCGTCCAGTCATGTGGAAGCAGCACTGCGCTCGCCTTCGTCTCCTGCACGAGCTTCACGTGCTTGGCGTCCTTGCAGAAACTCAAGTCTCCGGGCATGGCCTCCTCAAGGCCGCCGCACGCGAAAAGATCCACGTCATCGCCCTCGAGGGTGCCGCCCAAAATGTTCGCCAGTTCAGATGCTTTCACAGTACACCTCCATGTTTGATTTGTCGAACTAGTCCTGTCACTCACTTGGAATCCCACATGCGCTCAATCTCCTCAAGGGTGCGCCCCTTTGTCTCCGGGAGGAAGAACGCCGCCGCAATGAAATACAGCGCCGCAAATCCCGCAAGCATGAAGAGCACTGGCCCATAGCCCCAGTCCTCGACAAGCTGCAGAAACACGTCTGAAATGAGATATGCCACCATCATGTTGATGAACAGGCCGATCGCCATGCCATTCGCGCGTATCCGGTTCGGCATCAGTTCCGAGAGGGCGAGCCACACTACGACGCCAGGGCCGATGGAGAACGCGGCGATGAAAAGCGACACGCCGACGACAGCGAGCCATCCGGAAAGGGATGACTTCACGAGCCAGCCCTCCTTCAGGGAGAGGAACACGAATCCCGCCATGAGATCCGCGACAACCATCCCGATCGTGCCTACCTTCAGCAGGAAGGTACGCCCCTTCCTGTCCACGAGCGTGCATGCGACCGCAGTCATGCCGAGCATGACGGCCCAAAGCGCCACGTTCGCCAAGTTGGCCGTCGTGTCGGGAAGCCCTGCATCCATGAACATCTTGAGGGCGAAATACTGTATGGCATTGCATCCAGTCGCCTGATTGCAGGCAAGTATCACGACCGCCAGCACGAACGGCAATATGTACTTGCGCTGGAGCAGCGAATCACGAGGCACGCCTGCGACACCAGCCGCCACGGATGCCTGCACTCCCTTTGACTTCCTTTCGAGCCACACCGGAGACTCCTTCAGCCCAAGGGCGCCGAGGAAAAACACGATCGCCGGAACGGCGCTCGACCAGAACACCGCCTTCCACGCCGTATCCTTGGCCGACTCCGTGGTGGCAGGGTCGTTCGGTCCGCCGAGCGCGTGCACGACAGCCACCCCGACAAGGGAGCAGAACAGTATGCCGACCACATCCATGAATTGGAATATGCCGGCGCCCTTGCCACGGTTCGCCGCGTCAAGGCACTCGGCAAGGTACATCGGCACCACAACGCCGATCAGTCCGGCCGCGATCCCCTGAAGGGTGCGCCCCGCGTAAAACGTCCAGTATCCCGGCATGAGGCATATCGGCAGACACGCAAGCGCGGCGACAAGGGCCGCGAGCAGCATCACCTTCTTGCGCCCAAGCCACTCGGCAAGCGTGCCCGCGAAAAGCCCGGCGAACGCCGCACTCATGACGACCGCGCTCGTCAGGTGGGAAAGTTCCTTCGTGGTGTAGAGCTTCAGGCTCTCGAGGTACGGGATCGCCGGATTGATTATCGTGCCGCCGAAGTCGAACAGCATTCCGCCGCAGCCGGCCATCACCAGAAGGAAAACCACGTATCTCTTTGCCTTGTCCACAGATGTGCCTCCACATTTGCGCGCGAACCGCGTCCGCACACGCCTATTGCCATGTTACCTGTACAGTTCCTTCATCAGCCCGAGCTGGCCCGCGATAAGGTCATCCGCAACGGTTGGCCCGAACGGCGACGTGGCGGACTCGTACCCGCCCTGCTTGTAGCTGTCGGAAAACGGGAAATACCCGCGGCTTCCGTTCGTCAGGCACATGAGGAGCGTCATGCGGAACGGAGTCCGCCTCTTGAGCGCGACGCCGATGTCGTTGAACGGCTCGCCGGGGAATGCGCCGAAGGAAACGGATCTGCCGATGGAGACTCCCCATATGGGAAGGCGGTGGAAATCTTCGTGCGTCGCCATCCTTATTATGCGGCCGGCCCTCGCGACTTCCGTCGTGAGCTCCATGCCCGTCCATCCGTACTTGACGGTGTCGTAGTCCTTCTCCGTGGCGACAACCCCGTCCTTCACGCTCTTTTCGTGGAGCGCCCACACGTCCTTCGCCCATGCGAGATCCTTTTTCGGATCGGCGTCGAGCTTCTGGGCCGGAACCTTGACCTCTGACACCGCGAAGCGGACGTCCCCGGCCTCCACGGACTCGCACTTGAGCCACACCTTGAGAGCTGCGGCGGCAAGCACGTTCGCCATGTGCTTGGCATGTTCGTACCCGCGGTCAACGGCATCGAAGTCGCGCTTCAGCCCGTTGAGCTCGCCCGGACGCGGCAGGACGTTGCAGTGGTTGACGTCGCCCTGCGTGCCGTTGAGCACCATGCAGAGAGTTCCGCCGAACGTCGCCGCCTCGAAGACCGTGCGGGTAAGGCCCGGCCAGTCCGCGGTGATCGTGGTGCCGCCAACCACATCGGGATGCGTCTGGAAGTTGATGATCGCTATCGGCTTGCCGCCCTTGCGGTCTATCCGGACGACCTGCACCTCGTCGTCTGCCGTGCCTACGGGCTTTACGATGTCGGGGTTGTTCGTCCCGGGGTTCGTCTGCACCTTGCCGTTCTTCATTAGGTAGCGGCGGCCGAACGATATGCGCTCGGCGCGCGAGCGTCCGATAGAGAGCGCTGCGGACTTAAGGTCGCGGATCGCGTTGACGGCCGCATCCGCCGCGCGCGTCACGCAGAAGTCGAGATAGACCCTGTCCGTCGCGTTGAACTTCTCGTCCCACTTCCCCTCGGTCACGGCCATCGAGCCGCAGGTGGCCTTGTAGGCGAGCTGCCCGCCGTCGTGCGTGTGCGAGGCGTGCAGCAGGATCGCGTCGCGCGCCACGCCGGTCGCCTTCACGATGGCGTCGCGCATGAGGTCGGCCGTGACGTCGCTCAGTGCCTCCGTGTCGAACTGGGCGACGAGGGCGGTCTCCTTGCCGTCCGAGAATGCGACCATGTTGATCTCCAGCGGGTCGAGCACTTCCGTCGCGCGACGGATCTGGTAGTAGCCCGGCATATACGTTCCGAGCGGAGGCGTGATGTCAACGCGGGCGAACCCCGCCCTGAATTCGGCCGCCGGCACAGTAGCGGCGCATACGGCCGCGAACGTCAGCAGAATTACCCTTTTCACCTGTTGTTTCCTTTCATGGCTGATTTGCCGTTGTTACCTGTCATTGCTTTCCGAAAATCTCGTCGTAGTAAGGAGTCCAGTAGCTGATCACCTGTGTCGCCCCTGCGCGGAATATCGCGTACAGGGACTCGCGGGCGGCGGCGTGGAGATCGCAAAGCCCGGCCGACGCGGCGGCGTGGATCATCGAGTATTCCCCCGACACGTTGTAGGCCATCACGGGAAGCAGCGTGCGTGCGCGCACCTTGCCGATGAGGTCGAGATACCACAAGGCGGGCTTCACCATCAGTGCATCCGCGCCCTCCGCCTCGTCCACGACAGACTCCCGGACCGCCGTATCGGGGTCGCGGTAGGAGGCCTGGTAGCCCTGGCGGTCGCCACTGGACGGAGCAGAGTTTTCGGCGTCACGGAAAGGCCCGTACATGGTCGAGGCGAACTTGGTGGAATACGATATCAGAAGCGTCTTGGAGAGCCCTTCGCCGTCCAGTGCCGCGCGTATTGCGGCGATCTGCCCGTCCATCATGGCGCTCGGGGCGACGCCATCCGCACCGGCCATCGCATGGCTAACGGCCACTCGCGCAAGCATCTCGCAGGCGGCGTCGTTGTCCACATCGCCATCCGCGTCGCGGGGGCCGCAATGCCCATGGCTCGTATACGCGCAAAGGCACACGTCCGTGATGACGACAAGGTCGGGGAACGCCCTCTTGAGAACCGGTATGGCCTGCTGGACGACGCCGCGAGGGTCTGCGGCTGAAAGGCCGGCCTCGTCCTTCTCCCCCTCGGTCTGCCCGAAGAGCAGCACAGAGCGCACCCCCTTCGGGAACTCGGCGACGAGACGGTCAACCGACCAGCGGAACTGCCCGGGCATGGAGTCGATCGGCTCCTTTCGCCCAATCCCCTCAACGAGGAACACGGGCCAGATGAAACGGTCCCGCGACGGCCTGTCCATCGCGAACATGTTGCGTATGGCCTCGGTTCGGCGGAGTCTCCTCAGTCTGACCATTGACAATGCCTCACTTCTTCTTCTCGTCTTCCGCAGGGATGAGCAGCTTCTGCCCAATGCGCAGGTTGTCGCTCTTCAGCCCGCTGTACTGCTTGATCTTGTGTATGGTGGTCTTGCATTCCTTGGCTATGTAGGAAAGCGTTTCGCCAGGCTCGACTATATGCTCGAAATACGGCCCGGTAGGCCCTGTCGGCGCAGGTTCGCGGTCGCGTGCGCCAGCCGATCCGCGCTGCGGACTGTCGCCGCGGGAAGAAGAGGCTGGACGAGATGGCGGTGGGGGCGGCGGAGCGCTTTTCGCGATGAGATCCGCCATCTTTTTGGACAGTTCCGCGACTATCTCGCCACGCATGGCCGCCTGGCGGCGCTTCAATTCGTTAAGTTCGCTCCTGATCGCCCCGACCTCCGCCCGGATGTCCCGCGTAGAGTTCGAGCTTTCCATGCCGTTCATTCTCGAGGATATGGCCTCCACCCGGCTTTCGAGCTGGCTCGAAAGACGCTGCACCTCCTGCGCCGCCTGACGCGCCTGATACGCGATGCGGCCATCATCCTGGGCGCAAATGGACAGACATCCAAGCACAACCAACGGGCCAAACACTCTTTTCATTTCATTCACTCCTGCTAATATCACCATCAAAATCCACTCGCTACGGCAACACCCATCCGAGGAACCACAGAAAGGCAAGCGCCGCGAACAAGGCCAGAAACCTTGACTGGCGGCGGATGCGCTCCGCCTCGTGGCTGGTGCGTCCGAAAGCCCGTACACCGCCGCCGCGCAGATACCTGAAGAGCTTTTCATCCCCTTCATCGTCCATCTGCCACGGGACATCGACCGACGTGTACGAATGGTCGTGCCTCACCAGCTCCGTATGAATATTGCCCATGGACTCCTGCATGCCTTTCACCAAGCGGTTCGAAACGTCACGGAAGCCTTATCACCTGTCCGGCCCTCACCCGGCCATCGGGGGATATTATCGTCTTGTTCGCCTCCCTGATATCGCGCCATTTGTGATTCGTGCCGTAGAACCGTGCGGATATCTGCATGAGCGTGTCTCCCTCTACGACCGTATACGTCTCTGGGATGGAACGCGCCGGCTTCTTCCTGCCCTTGTCGGCGAACGGGTTTGCCGGCCTCTTCTTTGGATCGCCGGAAGCAAGGGGTGCGGCGCCGGAAGCCTCCACGCCGCCGGCCTGCGATGCGTCTATCGGCGGCCTCGCGGGAGCAGTGCGGTCTTCCTCGTCCAGCATGGCCCGCAGGCTCTTCATCTCCTTTGCCGTCGCCTTTCCGCCAACGGCATCGTCGTCGCCATCGAGGAGATCGGCGTCTGACGGACGGAGCGGCTTCCTCGAGGCATTCGGGGTCGACGGGTCGTCGGCGATCGCAGACGCCTTCTCGATAAGGCGCCTCTTCATCTCGACGTCGCGCTCCAGCGACGCAATCTTCCGTTTGGCCTTGTCCAGCTCTTCGGAGATCTTCGCCTCCCTCTTGGCACACTGGCCATGCTCCTTGCGCAACGCCTCAAGCGATGCGGCGAACTGGTTGTCCAGCCCGGCCCTCTCCACAATTAGCGCCGCATACCGCGTCTCGCAGCCCTTCATGCGGTCTGCCGCTATGGCGGCCTTGTCGGATTTCGGACGTATCGTCTGGTATATGCGATAGTGCACGATCGCGCCGATGTAATCCTTCTTCGCGTCCTCCAGCAGCGCCGCAAGCTGGAAATGCGCGTCGCCGTTGCCCGGCTCGCTGCGCACCACTTCCTCGAAGCCCCTTATCGCGGAATCCACCCTGCCCGCCTGGAGTTCGGCCATCGCGGCCGCATAGCTGCGGGAAGACCGGTCTGCACGTTCCGCCGGGTTCAGATTACCATTGCTGCATCCCGCAAGCATCAGCGCGGCCGAAAGCATGGACGCAATCGCGGCGTCCATCCCGCCCACGAGCATTCCCCTATTCCTCATCCTCTTCATCTTCCTCCCCTTCCTCGTCGTCATCCTCTTCATCTTCGTCGTCAAAGTCCTCATCGTCCTCGTCATCGTCGTCATCGTCAAGCTCATCAGGAGTGTCGTCGATGAACACGTCGTCGTCGGAAGTCTCCGATTCCGGGTCCTCTTCCATGACGTTTATGATGTCAACGCCATCCGGTCCGCCATTGGCAGGCTCACCCGCCTCCGGATCCGGCACTTGCTGGCCGTCCGCCGGTTCCGCCGCATTTGACTCCTTGGCGACTTCTTCGGTCGTCCCGGCCCCCTCCTTCTGCGCGGGGGCCTTCTCATCCTTCTTGAACAGCTTTGCGCGTTCCTTCGGGTTGGAGCGAGGCAGCGTTGGATCTATCTCATTGAGCTGGTCAAGCGAGGCAAGGCCGAAATGCTCGAGGAAGAAAGGCGTTGTGCCGTATAGGAACGGGTGTCCGGGAAGCTCGGAGCGCCCGACAAGGCGCACAAGGCCGAGATCGGCCAGCGTCTTCATGATGGTATCCACCCCTACGCCCCGGATCTGCTCCACCTCTGCCTTGGTTATCGGCTGCCTGTACGCGACAATGGCGAGCGTCTCAAGCGATGCCCTGGAAAGCCTGTTTGGACGATCCAGCTTAAGCAACGCCCGCACATAGCGCCCGCACACGGGAACGGTCTGAAGCCTGTACTGCCCACCGGTACACACGAGCGTGAAGCCGCATTTGGCGACTTCAAGCGCCTTCTGAAGTCCGCGCAGAGACTCCTCTATCTCCCGGTTGGTGCATGTGCGGTACACGTCCATCACGTCCGCATCGTCACCCTCATCCGGCGTGACGCCGCGTATGCATTCGCGCAGGTCGGCAGCCGAAAGCGGAGTCTCGCTCGCGAAGAGAAGAGATCCGACGATCTCCTGGAGGCTGCCCGGGAGCGGAAGCCTCACGTCTCTGGGCTTGTTGCTCTGCTCAGACTTGACTTCGGGCCTCGACGGCGCATTCTCTGCAAGTTCTTCCTGTTTTTCCTCTTCCATGGCGTAAAGGGCTGTCTCCTTCCTGATTCCGGGAAAATCACCAGTCGTCGGGCGCATCAAGCGGCTTGTCCGCCGGCTCCTCCTTGCTTGGCAGAATGGTGATCTCGTGGAATGCGGCATTCTGGTAGATGATGACGCGATGCTGGCGCAGAAGCTCAAGCAGGGCGAGGAACGTGACTATCACCTCGCCACGCGGCGACTGCTCTCTGAAAAGCGACGAGAACGCCAGCTGCCCATCCGCGCGCACCCGGCTGAGCACGAAATCCATCTTGTCGGGGACGCTCCAGCGCGACCCCTTAAGCTCCTCCTGCGGAACTTCGCCGAGGCGCGCAAGGACATCCTGAAACGCGGCAAGAAGATCCAAAACGCCAAGATCCGCGATCGCGCTCGCCTTGTCCGCCTGGGTCTTCTCGAATTTCGGACGCCCACCGCCATAGTCGAAGGATTCCATCCGCCGCAACTCGTATTCGGCGAGCCTCCCGGCGGCATCCTTGAACTTCTTGTACTCCACAAGCTGCCGCACAAGATCCAGGCGCGGATCCACCCACTCGTCGTCACCCGACTCCTCCGCCACGCGGCGATCCACCGGCAGCAGCATCCGGGACTTGATCACCATCAGCGTTGCGGCCATCACGATGAACTCCCCGGCCACATCGAGGTTCAGCTGGCGCATGACCTCAAGATACTTCATGTACTGCTCGGTTATGCGCCCGATCGGAATGTCGTATATATCCAGCTCGTCCCTGCGAATAAGGTACAGGAGCAGATCCAAAGGCCCTTCAAAGACCTCCAGATCCACCTTGTAATCCTCGCTGAACAGATCGTTAGCCGCCATTCCCAACTGCCTTCATCAAATGAAAGCGAAATTATACCACAATAGCGGCCAACAGGTGAAGCGAACTTCAGCCGGCCTGCACTGCGGTCATCGCGACCGTGTTGACGATATCGTCAGTGGAACAGCCGCGCGAGAGGTCGTTGCATGGCTTGGCGAGTCCCTGCAGGACCGCAAAGCAGCTCGCGCCGCCAATGCGCTGCGTGATCTTGTAACCTATGTTTCCCGACTGAAGATCCGGGAAAATCAGCACATTTGCCCGGCCGCCCACAGGACTTCCCTTCGCCTTCAGCGCCGCCACCTCCGGCACAAGCGCCGCGTCCAGCTGGAGTTCGCCGTCCAGAATCAGGTCCGGCGCGAGCGAATGCGCGATCTCCGTCGCCCGGCGCACCTTGTCGACGAGCGCATGCTGCGCACTGCCCTTGGTGGAATACGACAGCATCGCGACACGTGGCTCGTCCATTCCGCAGAGCGTCCTCGCCGTATCCGCCGCCGCAACAGCGATGTTCGCAAGCTCCTCGGCGTCCGGACAGGGATTTACCACGCAATCCGCATAGACGAGGAGGCCGTCCTCTCCGAAATTCCCGCTCGGGCACTCGATTAGGAAACTCGATGACACGAGCTTCATCCCCGGCCTGGTCTTTATTATCTGCAGCGCGGGACGCAGCATGTCGCCTGTGGAGTGGACCGCGCCGGAGACGAGACCGTCGGCATCGCCGGACTTCACCATCATCATGCCGTAGTACATCGGATCCGCAACGAGTTCCGCCGCCTTCGCCTCCGTGACCCCTTTCGCCTTGCGAAGCCCGTAGAGGGCCTGTGCGTATGCTTTCGCCTTCTCATCCGTCGCCGGATCGGCAATCGCGACCCCGGCAAGTCCAACGGCCTTCTCTGCCGCGACGGCACGGATCCTTTCGGGATTGCCGAGGAGAATCGGTCTGGCAAGCCCCTCTCGCACCAGTATCGCCGCCGCCGCAACCGTGCGTGGCTCGTCCCCTTCCGGCAGGACGATCGTCTTTGCGCCCGCCCTCGCCTTTTCCCATATCTTCTCGATTAGATTCATCTTGCCATTCTTTTCCTATTTCGCTTCCGTTTTAACCGCCAGAACCTGCCCGTCGGCGGCAAGACGCGCCGCAAGCGGCGCATAGGGCACTTCCTGCACATCGCAGCCAAGCCTGACCGACTGCGCCGCCGCCGTGCCGGCGACCTGACCGAGCGCGAAGAAAACAGGCTCCATGCGTATCGACCCGAATGCGATGTGCGATGCGGAAAGGCATACCGGCACTATCAGGTTTCCGCATTCGGTGCGCTTCGGGACAAGGGCGCCGTAGTCTATCGGATACGGTCCCGGGAAATGCGCGTCCTCCACATTGCCTTCGTTCCGCACAAGGCCATCCCCGGTCTCCACCCGGCGGACGTGATGAGAATCCATCGTGTAGGCCCCGAGGGCGACAGGCCGGGGAGCGATGCGCTTTCCGCGGCAGTTGTGTTCCGTCATCACGTATTCGCCCGCGAGACGGCGGCCCTCGCGCACATACAGCTGTCTCTGCCAGCCGTCGCCGGGACCGTCGAGGAACTCGTCCCTGCATGTGCCGAAGCCGGAGAAGTAGTCGCGCACCCTCTGCGGCACACGCGGATGGTTGGCGAGCGTCCACATGAGACCCTGCTGGTACGCAAGATGCTCCGCGAATATCCTGTCCCGCGTCGCATAGTCGGCTTCCGGCCAGTCCCAGTTGCGTCCGATGAAATCCGTGGAGAGCGCGGCGCGGTTGTTCGAGTCCGTCTTCCCGTTCGGCATGCGGGACATGATGGACGGGATGGGGTTCCGCCCGTCTATCCCGCCGGGTGCCGCCACATAGCCGGGGTGGGCCGCGACGGACTCGTATTCGCGGAAAAGAAGCTCGTAATCGCGTTCGTCGTACTTCGCCGGTTTCTTGAACGGAATGCGGTTCTCCGGCACGTCGGTGAGGCACATCCGGAAGCAGTACGCCTGCACGCGCCTGTCCCCGTCGCCAGCCTTGGCGGCGGGATCGTACGGCTCGATGCCCGGAAGAAGGCCTGACGACCGGTCTCCCGGCTTGACGTATGCCGAGACCCATGGGGAGAAGTTGTGGTTTCCCGCCCCCCGCGCAGCGGGGGCGTTGCCGTTGATCGTCTCTCCGTACGTGGCGTTGGATTCCCGGCCCACATGGTACGAGCAGCCTGCCGCCGCAAGGAGGTCGCCTTCGTATGTCGCATCCACGAACACCTTGCCGCGATAGACATTGCCGCTTTCGGTGCGTAGGGCGGCGATGCGCCCGCCGACGACCTCTACGCCCCGCGCCGTGCGGCATCCGGCGACGGGAGTGCGGTCAAGGCGCTCGCCACGGCGGATGTCAAGGCCGTCCCGGCGCTCCCATCCCTCAAGGATCGCCAGTGCCGCCGACGGCTCGAACGTCCACATGGAGCCGGAATCCTTCGATCCGGCGCACTGCCCATCCGGGAAGTAGGCTTCGGGCTTCTGCCATTTCCAATGCCGCCCGTCGGCATACCATGCCGCCACGTCCCTGTAGAATTCGAGCGCAATGCCTCCAAACGCGCGCTTGTTGCCGATGTCCGTCTGCCCGAGGCCGCCCGTCGTAAGCCCGCCTATGCGGGTCTCCGGCGAGACGATGACGGCGGAGCTCCCCATCCGCTTCGCCTGAACCGCCGCAGACAGAGCCGCCGGAGATGAGCCGTATATCACGATGTCGGAGGAAAAGGCCGCAGCAAGGAGAAGTGTAGCAATCATGGGATTCACTGATGCTTAGGTGCTTGCGTGTATGGCGTTCTGCCTGGGATATCGGCACGGCGGCGTTGCCGCTCCGCCGTGCGCAACGAGGCTGTCGCAGATTTGTCCAAACGGACGGCCTACAGGAGCGACAGGTAGAGCTTCGCGATCGACTTGACGTCGCAATCGCGTGGATTGCCCGGCCGGCACGCATCGGCGTAGGCCGACTCCGCGAGGAACTGGACGTCCTCTTTCTTGAGCACACCCCTGAGGTCCTTCGGGATGCCCACATCCTTGGCAAGTTTCTCGACGGCGGCAATCGCCGCCTGGCGGGCCTTCGCGATCGGCATCTTGTCCGCACCCTTCACGCCCATCGCAACGGCAATGTTGCGGTATTTCGTGCCGGTGGCCGAAGCGTTGAACTTCATGACCGTGGGCAGAAGTATCGCGCACGCCTTGCCGTGAGGCATGTCGTACAGCGCGGAGAGGCCGTGCGCCATAGAGTGGTCCACGCCAAGCCCAACGTTCGAGAAGCCCATGCCGGCGATGTATTGGCCGAGAGCCATTCCGGCGCGTCCGCTCGGCTTGTTCGCGACGGCGTCGCGCAGATGGAGGGAGATGAGGCGGATGGCCTCAAGGTGCATCATGTCGGTCATGGGGCACGCGCCCTTCGTGATGTACCCCTCTATCGCGTGCGTCAGCGCATCCATGCCGGTGAACGCCGTAAGGCCCTTTGGCATCGTGGACATCATGTCCGGATCGACGAACGCGACGACGGGGATGTCGTGCGGATCCACGCAGACGAACTTGCGCTTCTTCTCGACGTCGGTGATCACGTAGTTGATCGTCACCTCCGCAGCCGTTCCGGCCGTGGTAGGCACCGCGAAGATCGGCTTTGACGGCTTCGTGGTCGGCGAAAGACCCTCAAGCGAGCGGACGTCCGCGAACTTCGGGTTGGCGGCGATGATGCCCACGCCCTTCGCCGTATCCATCGACGATCCGCCGCCGATCGCGACGATGCAGTCGGCCTTGGCCTTCTTGAACGCCTTTACGCCGTTCTTCACGTTCTCTATCGTCGGATTCGGCTTTATGTCGCTGTATAGCGCATATGGCACCTTGGCCTTGTCGAGGAGGTCGGTGACCTTCTTCGTGACGCCGAACTTGATCAGGTCCGGATCGGAAAAGACTATCGGCTTCTTGAGCCCGCGATTTGCAAGCTCGGTTACGATGGACTCCACGGCGCCCGCGCCGTGGTACGATGTCTCGTTCAGGATGATGCGATTGACCATGTTGTTCCTCTTAGCTTTCGCGTTCTGTTTGATTCCGCCCGATTTGGCTCGGATTTCATTTCGAATTCCCCGAATTATACCACAACCCGGCTTCGCCGTGGCGACGGCGCCTCGCCGTCGTATCGCCTCGCCGCCGTGTTCTCAATCCCATACAGCAATCATCCCCCGTAGCGACGGCGCCCTCGCCGTCGCCTAATATTCGCGTGGATCGAAAAGCCTGTACAACTCAAATCCATCTATCCCGGCTTTCGGATGGCTGTCGAGCGCAACCTTGAGCACTATGACCGGACTCTGGAGATCATTGGGGATTCTCACAACGCCAATGGCCTGCCGCCGCCCGTCCGCATCCGGCCTTCCCATCGGGGTGACGCTCGGCAGGATGCTTGCGCCGTAGGGACGCGACCGAAGCCCCTTCTCTCCCCACCGTACAATCGACTGCACGTCGCCACAGGCCCGGAACCGGAAGCCGTACCATTCGCCGGCCTTCGCATTCTGGACCTCGATCACACCAAACAGCCGCCGTGCATCTTCCTTCGTCGGCTTGAGCACCTCGCCAATATCCTTTGCGAATAGGTTCGTCAAGTTTCCCGATGCGGCAAGTTCCGCCACCCTACGCGGGAACCACGCTATCGGATCCTTGTTCGCAAATGCGATCTCGTCATATCCGGGAAGACGGTCGTCCGGCGTAGTCCATCCGTTGAAGTGTCCCGACTTGTTGCGCCAATGGATGCCTGTCATCCTTTGGCTCGCCGCATAGAGCCATACGTACTCGTCCGACCATTGCGACGCGCCCCAGAGGTTGTCGTCGAAGCGGCCAAGGCGGGATCCGTTCAGCGGCTCGTACCAGTAGCGGGCCGTCTTGTTGGTCTTCACGTAGGCATCGAGGAAGAAGCCGAAGCTCGCCTGCGACACTGCCGCGTACTTGTTGCGGTTCTCCGGGGCGACGCACGAGCCGCCGCGGACCTTGACGCAGGCAGCGGACTTCGCGTACTCCTCGCGGCTCTGCAGATACTCGTAAGCCACCTCCGTGCCATCGACGAGTTTCGCCTCCCATGGGGCCGCGTCAAGGATCCCGTTGTAGAAGTGCGGCCACAAGTCATGCTTCTGCCGCGTGGCGTCCATCACGTCCGGCGACCCGAAATAATCGAACGTCGTGCACGCCGTGAGCATTCCGTAGCACGAGAACACGACAGCCGTCGGATGCGCCCTGAACACCTCGCGGAAGAGCTGTGCGCCTCGCTGGCGGGCGAGCCTCGCGCACGCCTCGAAGTCCGGGTCGCCCTCTCTCCATTCGAACTGCTTCTCCGTTGGGTGGTACTCTTCCCTGTCGAAGAACACCCCTTTCACGCCTGCCGACTTCGCCGCGCGCGCTATTGCGCCCATCGACCTTGCCGCCTTTGCCCAAGTCGCGTCATCAGTCCAAGCCACCCTGGTCTTCGGCGTGTAGAACGACGACACGAACGATTCGCGCAGCCCGCGATGCGATACTATCTCACGCAGCACGGGAATCTTTTCCGCAAGCATCGCATCCGTCACCTCCGGGTTGTCAAGCACGTGATGCACACGAATGTCCTTCCCCGTCTCCGGGTTCCTGACCACTACACTGACCGGCACTCCATCGTACACGGACTCGTCAAAGCTTGCGGCATTGTCAAGCACCTGTTCCGCAGAAAGGTTCTGCGTATCCCACCCGAACCATATGTACTTGCGGCGGACGCAATCCGAGGACGGGAAGCCGTCATCCGCGACCGCCACGAATGCAAGAAACGCCGCCGATGCAAACGACAGGCAAAACAACTCCTTCATGCAAAACCTCCTTTATGCCTTAACTCCTGTTGTCATTTCAGTGCGGCGGCAAGCTGGTCAATGGAGGCCAGCAAAGCCTCTCGCTCCTCTGGTATGCATCGCTTCCACGACGCGACCATGAAGCCCTTAAGCCGCTCCGGCGCGATATGCTCGCGGCAGAAACGCACGGTCAACGCCATGTTGTCGTTGCAATTGTAGTTTGAGCCTGTCGGAATCTGGTCATATCCGTAGCGCTCAAGCGCAAGATACCCATGAACATCGAGCTCATGCGGCCACCACCTCCCCTTCTTCGCGACGGAGAGATCCGGCTTCGTCTTCCTTTCGCTGAAGTCGTTCCCGTATGCCCAGTTCGAGCACATTATGGACTTCGGGCATTTCTCGGCGAACTCATCCTGCACATGCCACTGCTTGTCGGACCAGATCCAGGGGCGGCATCCGCTACGCTCCACCGCCGCCGCAAGCGCCTTCAGGTCATGCCACCATAGATCGCCCTGCCGCACTATCATAAGCCCGTCGCGATCCTGTGCGACAGGCATCTCCTCGTCCATGCCAATGTGGAAGAGCCTCGGACTACCGAATATCTCCGCGACATCGGCAATCACGTCGGAACAGAATCTGTAATATTCCGGCGTGGACGTCTGGCAGCGCCACTCCTTCTGCCATGCGGAATGGGATGTGGAAAAGTTCAGCTTCGGGAACGGTGTAATGCCCATGTCGCGCAGGCGTTTCAGTTCCGACTGAAGCTTTTCGGGTGTCCAGCTCCCCTTCACGGCAAGTTCCGGATGGCTTGGATATATCAACCCCTCATGTATGTCTATGAGCGCGGCGTTCAACCCGAGCCTCGCCATCCGCTCAGTGGCCTCGCGCCATATCCGCTCGTCGAAGTGCAGTTCCCGGTAGGCGGTGCGGAAGCCCTTCTTTTGCCCATCCGTCCAATCGCGTCGCGGATAGTCCATGGACGCCATGTTGTTGCCGCCCAACTTGAACATCACAATGCCCAGTTCTTCATGCATGTCCCTGTTCCCTTTCCTCATCCAGTCTTACAAGAATGCCCGGCGCAAACGGCGGCCTACATGGCCACTCCCACGAAGTCCGAACAACCCAATGCCACACTCCTTGAAATGCCATGCCTGCCACCTTTACACTACTTGCCGGAAACATTATCCTCGACCGTAAACGTTCGGATGCCCGGACCGATCTCATGGCACTCGCCATTCGGCATACGCACAACAGCAACAGAAGCCGGCGGTATTTCGACCTTCAGCATGAAGATGCCGGATCGCCTTGACCACTCGACAGCCAGCCTGCCCGTTGGCGTCACCGTATGTCCGCGAGCCCATTCGAGGCCGCACTCCGTCGTCGGATCGATTACTATCCGAGACCACCCGGAGACATCAGGATCCGATAGCAGCGATGTGCCGGGAAGACGAATGCCAACGAGATATTGCATGGCCCACGCGGCAAAATCGCCCAGCATCACATGGCTCTTCGATAAGCCAAGCCCGAAATCCTCGTGCAGCGTAGTCTCCGTCTCCAACCAGGCCGCCATCGAAGGTGGCTCCCGGTTGACAAGCAGACGGCAAGCCAGATCGGACCTTCCGATCTCGCTAAGGGCCCGGAATATCTGTTTAGAACCGACGAGTCCGATGTCCAGACGGCACCCCGTCGTTTCCACAGCCGATACCAGCGCTTCGGATACGGCCTCCCTTTCACGCGGATCGGCAATCTCCAAGTTGACAGCGTGGGCCTGTGCGGTCTGCCGTCCATTGTCAAACACACCTTTGCCGCGATAGTATTTCGCGACGATGGCCCTACGGGTCTGTTCCGCGCTCATGTCGAGCTCCTCGGCGGCAGAACGCTTGCCAAGCGCAATGGCCATCGCCCGCGCCAGCCTCTTGCAATGGAGATAGCCGCAGGATATCGTGTACTCAGGCGTCGGCATATGTTCACGAACCGCTGAATTCCAGTCACCAAGCCCCGTTTCCAGCAGGCCCGGGGAAGTCTCCATCTTACTGTAGTACGCCAAGAGGCGCATGACGGCCGGGTAGGCCATTTCCATGGCCTTCCTGTCGCCTCGGTACGCCCAGAGATACCAAGGCACGGCCGCAAGCGCCAAGTCGAATGTCGGTCCGGCATACTCATCATAGCCCCAACCATCCGTGGGCGCAATCGCACAGATCCGACCGTTCGGCAACTGCGTATCTATGATGTCTTGCAGCCACTTCTCGTAAGCGGCCGTATTTTCGAAGTGGAATTGGGCGAATTCGCTTGCCATCCAACCATCACCCGTCCATCCCAGCTTCTCGCGATGGGCGCAGTCCGTCGGGAATCCATTGGTGAAATTGACCCTGTAGGAGTTGCAGGCCATTCGGACAAGTCGCGTTATCGTATTATCGGAGCACGAGAACCCTCCGATCGTTGCGAAATCGGATTGAACGGCACAGGCTTCCACGTCCTCCGGCCGCAGTTCGCCGGCAAGTCCGGAAACGATAACGTGACGAAACCCATTGTAGGTAAAACGGGGTTCGTACATCTCCTCCCTCTGACCGGACGAAATAAAACGGTCTGTCTGAAACGCACCTTCGCCCGCGGCAAACGGATACGACCCCGATTGCCTGAAATAGATGTCTATGAGGCGGTGTCTCCGGCTCAGGTTCCGTATGCCCATACCATTCGAGGGGATCGTCGGCAACCCGTCCGGAGAGATGTTCTCGTCATAGCGGATCGAAACGACATCGCCCTTCCGGAGACCACGTAAACGCAGCCGCACCCATCCGGACAGGTTCTCGGGGAACGACACCAACCACTGCTCCCGGCCCAGCCTCCTTATGGCAGAAGGCCCAAGCGTACGGACAACGCGCGCGGCGGGAATGGCCTCGCTTCTGAGGATGCCCTTAGGGCCTTCGACCACTTCAACGGGCAACCCAACAAAGGGCCTGCTGCGATCCTCATTGCCTCCGATGACTTCGCCTTCACGTATGCAGTCGAAAGCCACGGGCGAAACAACATGCCGCCACGTTCCGTCTGTCGCCACGACAGACCGCGACCCGTCGGCGTACTCCAGTTCAAGCTGGGCGACCAGTCGGGGGAAAGCCCGCCAGGACGCTTCCCCAAAATTCCATACGGCCTGCGAACGCACGTCCCACCAACCATGCCCCAGCAGAACCTTGATCACATTCGTCCCGACCAATATCTCGCGGTCAAGGACATAGGTCGAATAGAGGACGCGCTTGCCATAGTCCGTAGGCGAAGGGTCCAGCACCTTGTCTCCAACGCGACGGCCGTTCAGGTAAGCCTCGTAGTAGCCCACGCCCGTGACATGAAGTGTCGCACGGCTCACACGCCTGTCAACGGTGAACTCCTTCTCGAAAGCCGGAGACGCGAGTTCCTTGCGGAAATCAATGCTCTTGGCAAAAGCCGGCTCCAACGCCCTCCCCAACCGCATGCCTCCCGGCCCATCGCCTGTCTGGGCCAACGTCTTCCCCTCCAGGCCGACTCTGGCCATCACGGCAACCGCATCCGGCGGTTCCGACTGCACGATGCGACGGTCGTAGCGCAAGCAGTTTGCAAGGTCAAACAGGATCTCGTTTCTCCCCTGCCGCAGCAACGGGCCGATGCTCGCGAACCTGAGGTGCCGGTAATCGTACAAGCGCCCCTCGCTCGCAAACACGGCCTTCCCATTCACGAAGACACGATGCGGCCTTGTGGAAGCCCAGGCCAGTTCGACAACGCCCGTTTCGCAGTTCCATGAGAAGCAGATGCGATTCGTCACGCCCCCGAGCCAGTGCGCAGATCCAAAGTCAAAGTCGCGCGTCTTGCGGTTCGGCCCGATCCACAATGCCTGCCAGTCCTTCTGCGACATGACTCCCATGACAAACGAACAGGGGTCGCTCCATTCTGACGGCCGGTCATTTTCGTCCCAGACGCGGACACGCCAATCATATCGTCCAGAGCTCACAAGTGGAGGTCCAGGCCACGGAACATCGATACAGCTGTCCCCGTAGACCTTGCCTGTCGTCCCGCTGTCAGTCTTGATCTCGTACGCGCGCTGCCAAAGGAATCCATCCGGCAGCCTCCAGCCCAAACGCGGGGTCTCGGCATCTATTCCAATGGGAGAAGGCAGCCGCTCGACCGTCATTCCAGTCGGCGAAGGCAGCCGGGCCTCCGCCGCCAGCATGCCGGCAGCGGAGGCGGCAAAAGCCACCGCCAGCGCACGCACCGCATTTCCCCCATATCCCCGCTCTCCCTTCATGATTCAGCCTTACCTAACGCTCAGGACAAATGGCGGGTGGCGCATCAGTCTCGCCATGACCACCGAATTGCCGGAATCATCTTCCATCTGGGAAATCTTGTACACGGTATAATGCACGGGAGAGCCGACAACCTTCACCATCGGCGCCCCGACCGCGCCGATCAGTGCGCTCTGCCCCAAGCCAAACTTAAGGAGTCGCACCGAACGTTCCTGCGGAAACACCTCTTCGCCGGAGAAGTCTATCGACATCTTCAGCCGTCCGCCGCTGCCGCCG
>SAMEA104315424__coassemble_535_pt1 | contig 28260 bp, 23 predicted proteins | sample SAMEA104315424__metabat2_low_PE_034 | metagenome-assembled genome bin SAMEA104315424 (sample SAMEA104315424) | gut metagenome | biome: Monkey gut; feature: monkey-associated habitat; material: faeces | place: China | collected 2013 | reverse complement strand
CCTGCCGGTCTCGGAGCCGGCAGGCTCGATGATCGTGGATATCGGCGGCGGCACCTGCGAAGTGGCGATCATCTCTCTCGCCGGAATCGTGCATTCACGGTCCGTGCGGGTTGCGGGGGATGCCATGGACGGGTGCATCAGGCGGCATATGCAGCGCGTTTACAACCTTCTCATAGGCGAACGCACGGCAGAGGACATTAAAATGGAGATAGGCAGCGCATTCCCGGTCGGAGAGGAGAAGACCATGGAAGTGTGCGGCCGTGACATCGTGGCGGGGTTGCCTAAGACGATGACTATCACCTCCGAGGAAATTCGAGATGCACTTCAGGAGCCGGTGGCCGCTATCGTGGATGCCGTGCGCGTGACCCTTGGCAATTGCGAGCCTGAGCTTGCGGCAGACCTTGTCGACCGCGGCATAGTGCTTTCCGGCGGCAGTTCGCAGTTGCGTGGGCTCGACAAGCTCCTGTCGAAAGAGACGGGGCTTCCCGTCACTCTTGCGGACGACCCCCTTTCGGCCGTGGCCGAGGGCGCGGGTGCCGTGCTGAACGAGCTCGATTTCCTCGCAAGGAACAAGAGACATTGATCCGTTGGCGATCCTTCCGGACAGGAAGGGCTTGGGAAGTAGAACTGGCATAGTCATCTGTTCGTGCGCACTTGCCTGCGCCGCCGTCGGACTTTGGGTTGCCGGCGGCTTTGCCGTTGCGTCAGAAGCCGTGTATCCGCTCGAAAAGTCGGCCACATGGTTCCAGCGGAACGTCTCGTGCAGGTTGCGTACGCTGTGGCGGCGGCAAAGCTACGCCGCGGAGAATGCCCGTCTGCGCAGGGAGAACGACATTCTCCGAATGGCACTTCAGGACGCGGAGCGCACAGCTTCGGGCAAACGGCCGGCTTCCATGGACGGCTGGATTCCCGCGCCGGTGCTTTCAAGAGGCGGCATTGCCGGATCAAAAAACTTCCTGCGCCTCGGCAAGGGAACGGCGCATGGCGTGAAGCAGGGCGCCGCCGTCGCCGTGCCGGATGGACTCGTTGGAGTGGTTTCCGAAGTGTCGATGCACACCTGCGCAATCCGGCTGATATCGGATCCGTCCGTCAAGGTTTCATGCGAGATAGAGACAGACCTGCCAGAGATCGGGGCCACGTACGGCATAGTCTCCGGCACGGGGACCTCATCTGCGGCCGGAACGGGCGTAACCGTCCTGTACATGGTAAACCCGCTTAGGGTCAATCGCATCAGGAACGGAATCACCCTGCCGCCCCGGGCCCGCATCGTCACATCCGGGCTCGGCGGGGTGTTCCCTAAAGGCATTCTGGTGGGATACCTGATTTCAGGGACGCGCAAGGACAAGACCAAGCTGGAGCAGGAGGGGGATGTCGAACCTGCCGTCGATTTCCCCGCACTTGAGGAGGTTTTCATCCGCAATGAAGACTAACCTTGTGCGGGTATGCGCCGCCATGCTCGGCATCGTCCTCTTCGCCACGATGCAGGACATGTCTCCCGCCATCCTCGGCGCCAAGCCGCCGCTTTTGCTGTCCTTCAGCTGCATTGCCGGCATCCCGGCGGCATTGGTCGCGGGCCTGTTCGCAGATTCTCTCGGATGCCTCCCCTTCGGCTGTTCAGCCCTATTCTTCCTTGCGGTCTCGATCCCTGTGCGGATCTTCCGCAAGGCGGCAATTCCCCTGACTGTAGTTTCTGCGGGAGCATTCCAGATGTGGCTGTCGATATGGACTGAAGCCTCATCCTCGTCAATGAGCGTATGCGGGGCGCTTCTGTCCGCAGCGGTGATTGCCCCCGCGATGGCCGTGTTCATCAGGTTCGCGAAGCGGCACACCGGGATTTCCGGCATGGCGAAGGAGAGCGGGAAATGAAGGTGTCTTCCTGGTCGATAGCCGCGCTTGCGGCCCTGTTCACGCTCGGATTGCTCACGCTGCTCGCGAATCTCTACAGAGTTCAGGTCGTTGACGTCGCGAAGTTCAAGGAGGATCTTGCGCAGCAGGCGACGCGCCGGATGCGCAAGCCAGGCATCAGGGGGCGCATCCTCGACGCTCGGGGCGGAGTACTGGCGGAATCCCGCGCAAGGCGCGACCTGGTGTGCGACCTTTCGGCGTTCATCGGGAAGTCAAGCGGCACTGCCAAGGCCATTGCGGCGGTCGACAAGGCAATCTCCAACGTAGCCTATGCACTTGGCTTCGAACGTCCGGACTCCATTACGCCAAAGCGCATCGCGCGCCACATCCGTACGCAAAGCGCGGTGTCGCTCTGCGTGTGGCGTGACATCGATGAGCAATCCCTCGCTCGATTCGAGGAACGTGCGGCGGAATTCCCCGGATTCTCGGTCGAATCCCATGCGGAGCGCGTCTATCCCAAGGGCCAGTTCGCCGCTCATCTGGTCGGATACACGGGACGAGACCGCTCAAACGACGACGAGGACGATGCGAGGACGCTCGCCTACGAACTTGAGATGAAGGGCCGATCCGGGCTTGAGGCATTCTACGACAACTACCTCGCCGGAATTGCCGGTTCCGTGCGAATACCTGTGGACGCGAGGGGTTTCAAGCCGAGAGGGGCCGCAAGGGACAACATTGCGCTCGAGGAGACAGAGGAGCGCATTGCGCAGGACGGGCTTGACCTCGAGCTGACCATCGACCCGGCGATACAGGCCGCAGCCGAGAAGCAGCTTGAGGGCGTATGCGGAGCCTGTGTGGCGATCGATCCGAGAGACGGAGCCGTCCTCGCGCTTGCGTCAGCCCCCACGTACGACCCGAACGACTTTGTGCCCTTCGTTTCCGCAAAGCGGTATGGCGAACTCTCCAGGGACGAAGGCCATCCGCTCCTGAACCGCGCCACCGCAGGGCTTTATGCCCCAGGATCCACATTTAAGCCCGTGACGGCCCTTGCGGCCCTTCGCTCCGGAATCGATCCGAAAGCCGAATACGAGTGCACGGGAGTATACAAGCTGGGGACCATGCGCCTCCACTGCTGGAACCGATGGGGGCAGGGTCCGATGGACATGCACCACGCCATCGAGCAGTCCTGCAACCCGTACTTCGCGCGACTCGGAAACCTGATTGGCACGAACTCGCTCTTCCGCACGGCCCGCGAATTCGGCTTTGAGGCAAAGACCGGAATAGACTACGCGCCCGAGTTCGCAGGAAATCTCGCGACCCCGCCATTCTACCCCGGTCTCGCGAGCCAATCTGCCATCGGGCAGGGCAGGCTGCAGGTGACTCCCCTGCAAATGGCCGTCGAGTGCGCCACGATCGCAAACGGAGGCACCGTGTTCACGCCATACCTGAAGAAGCGTCCAGAAGGCTCCCCGCCGCCGACTCCGGTGCGCCGCATATCGTGCACACCAGAGCAGATGGAGATTGTCCGAAAGGGAATGCGCGCGGTTGTCGAAGGCAAGAAGGGGACCGGGAAGACATTGGGGGGGCTCAAGGTCTCGTGTGCGGGGAAGACCGGCACGGCGCAGGTCGGAGGTGGCGTCAAGAATACGTGGATCATCGCATTCGCCCCGTACGATTCGCCCACGGTCGCCATTGCAATGGTAGTGGAACGCGGGGAGTCCGGCGGCAAGACCGTCGCCCCCCGCGTACACGCGGTGCTTGCGGCGGCATTTGGGGAGGCGGAAAGATGACGCCCGCGGTGGAGGATACGTGCCAATGCTGAAGAAACTCCTGCGGTTCAACTGGATCATGTTCCTGTCAATGGTCGCGCTTGCCGCCGTTGGCGTCGTGTTCATACGCTCTGCCGGCGCAGCCCGCGCCATCGAATCCCTGCAGGACGCCTGGAGGGTGCATGCGGCAACTGCGCTGTTCGGGCTTATACTGTACTTTGCCCTTGCGTTCATAGACTACCGCAAGATACTCGACATGTGTTCCACGCCTTGCTTTCTCGCATCGCTGATCCTGCTCGTGGCGGTACTCGCCTTCGGGGAGAAGGTGTACGGAGGAAAGCGCTGGCTCTGGTTCTTCCAGCCGAGCGAAGTCGCAAAGCCTGCGGTGATACTCATGATCGCCAACATCTTCGGGAGGGCAAAGCCGGCGTCCGGACTGAAGGGACTCGCCCTGGGACTTGGGATAATCGCGGTGCCGGCATTGCTGATCCTTGCCGAGCCGGACCTCGGCACCGCACTTGCGCTCGTACCAGCGACATTGACGATGCTCGTCTGCGCAAGGGTGTGCCTGAAGGTACTGCTTCCGCTGCTCGCCACCGGCCTTATCGCCGCCGGACTGATCCTCGCGGCGGTAAACGTCGCGGAGACCACGGAAAACCTTGAGACGCGGGACAAGATCTACAAGTATCTTCCGCTGAAGGAGCATCAGGTGCAGCGGCTGAAGACATTCCTCGACCCGGAAGCCGACCCGTATGGCGGGGGGTGGAACCTCAAGCAGGCGAAGATATCCATCGGCTCCGGCTCAATCTCCGGGAAAGGCATCGGCAATGGCGAGCAGAAGTTCCTCGGATACCTTCCGCCAAGCGTATCCATGAATGACTTCATATTCAGCGTCCTGGCGGAGGAAGCCGGATTCATCGGAGCATCGACCGTACTCGCCCTCTTTCTGGCGATGCTTCTTTCCGGGCTGTGGATCGCGCTCCGATCCGCCGATGACCGCGGACGGCTCGTGGCCATAGGGGTAATGACGCTCATTTTCGTTCACGTATACATAAACATCGCGATGTCCATTGGCCTCATGCCGATCACGGGACTTCCGCTGCCGTTCATCAGCGCAGGGAAGACGTTTCTCGTGGTACTCGTGGCCGCCCTTGGAATCGTCCAATCCATATCCCTTCACAGGGAGGAAGAAGAAACCTGAGGAAATCAATGCTGGAGAAGATCATAAACTGGTTCCGCAAGCCAAAGTTCAAGCGGGAAATAATCGTAAACGTCGAGAAGCTGGAGACTCGCGTCGCCGTCATGGAGAATGGACGGCTTGAGGAGTACATGGTGGAGCACCCGGAGGAGGAACGCCTCGTCGGCTCCGTGTTCAAGGGCCGCATACAGAATCTAGAGCACGACCTTCAGGCGGCATTCGTGGACATAGGCCTGTCGAAGAATGCGTTCCTGCATTACTGGGACATGACTCCCGATGTGGACGCCTTCCTCGACGATGTCGATGAAGCGCAGAAGGGCTCGAAAAAGGACGGCAAATCCGGAAAGCGCGGCAAGGGACGCCAGCCGAAGCTCTCCAATGAAGACATCGAGAAGAGATTCCCCAAGGGTTCCGAGATAATCGTGCAGGTCACCAAGGGGCCGATATCCACCAAAGGTCCGCGTGTCACGGCAAATCTCTCGATACCTGGCCGTTATCTGGTGATGATGCCCGGAGAGAAGGTTCGCGGCGTTTCAAGGAAGATCGGCGATGCCGCCGAACGGAGTCGCCTCAAGAAGATACTCGACAGGCTGCTCCTGCCAGACGACGTTGGCGTGATTGTACGCACAGCCGGCGCCGGAGCGAGCCCCAAGGCATTCGCCCGGGACCTGCGCAACCTGCTGGAATCCTGGAACGAGCTCAAGGGGAACGTCCGCAACCTGCGTACACCATGCTGCGTATACCAGGAACCCGATCTCGTTGAGCGCGTGGTGCGCGACTGGCTAACGGAGGATATCGACGCCGTGGTCATCGACGATGAGAAATCGTACGAACAGATGAAGTCCCTGACATCCAAGATATCGCGCCGCGCACAGAAGAAGCTGAAGCGCTACGACGAGGTGAAGAACATCTTCGACCACTACGGCGTCTCCCGTCAGCTCGACGAGGCCTTCAGACGGCAAGTCCCGCTAAAGAGCGGTGGGTACCTTGTGATCGACGAGACCGAGGCGCTTATCGCCGTGGATGTCAACACCGGCCACCACAAGAGCAAAGAAGGCAAGGGGTCTCAAGAGGATGCCATACTCGAAGTGAACCTCGAGGCGGTGGAGGAAGTCGCCCGCCAGCTACGCCTCAGGAACATCGGAGGCCTTGTGGTCCTCGATCTCATCGACATGAAGAGCCGCAAGCACCAGAAGCAAGTCGAAAAGGCGTTTAAGACGGCTCTCAAGCGCGATCGCGCCAGGACAAACGTGCTGTCGATATCCGAACTCGGTCTGCTCGAAATGTCGCGCCAGCGCCAGGAGGAGTCGCTGCTGTCCATGCTCACGTCCACATGCCCAGTGTGCAATGGCCATGGACTCGTGAAATCGCCGCTCGCGATATCCATCGAGCTTCAGCGGCAGCTCACCGCCCTCCTCAAGCGCGCAGACGCCGAGAAAAGACCGTTCGTGCCGAAGATACTGATCGCACCGGCAGTGTTCCAGCGTCTTCGCACCGAAGACGCGAAGATCCTCGCGGAGCTGCAGGCCTCCTTCAACACGAAACTGACGTTCGTGTCGGAACTTCACAGGCACCCTGAATCATTCGCCATTCTCGACTCCGAGTCCGGCAATGTCCTCTACTCCTCAAAAGGAAACAGAAATGCATAGGTGCATTCTCACAGTGGCCACCACCATGCTTGCGACGGCGGCGGCGACATCGCTGCAGGCGCAATTCCTGGAAGACCTCCCAACGCCTCCGCCAAGGGGGAAGTTCGGGGAGATCACCTTCTCGGGCGGCAACCTCGCCGCCAGCCGGAAGACGGGCGAAATGAGGGCCACGGGCGACATCAAGGCCAAGTCGGGAGAATACCGTTTCTTCACGAAGGAGCTGACAAGAAGTGCAGATGGCGTCTACTTCTTCGGAGACGGCGCAATGCTCACCACCTGCTCGAACAACGTGGACGACCTTCACTGGAAGCTGACCGGAACGTTCATGTACGAGACGGACAAGGCCATCACCGCAAAGAACACATGGCTGTATTTCGAGGACATCCCCGTGTTCTGGCTTCCGTGGATGTACTACCCGCTAAACACGAACTATGGCTTCAGATTCCTGCCCGGATACTCAAACAGGTGGGGGCCCTTCTTCCTATCCGGATATGTATACGACATATGCAACGAGGTCGGCGGCAGCCCACTCGGTCTCGGAGGAAGCACCTACTTCAACCTGCGCCAGAAGAACGGTGTTGAAGTGGGGCAGACCATCCGCTGGCGCATGGGGGACTACGGCAAGGGCAAGATCAAGGGGTTCTACGCATGGGACGAGGACTATGACCGGTACGACCGCCACTGGAACGATTCGAGCCACTACAACTACCAGAACTGGGGCAGCGACGTGGATCGCAAACGCTACCGCTTGATCCTCGAGCATCGTTCTGACTTCACCGAAAGGGATGCGCTAAACGTCAAGGCTCAATACATCTCAGATTCACACTACCTTCGCGATTTCGCACGGATGGACAACCGCTATGAGACGATCCCCGTCAACGAGGCGTGGTATGAGCACCGCGAGAACATGTGGGCCGCGGGCGCATCTGTATCCGGTCCGCTGAACGACTTCTATTCCGGCGTGGCTCGCCTGCCGGAGGCTTGGCTGTCCATCGAGCCGCAGCCTCTATTCGGCCTTCCAGTCAACTACGAGTCGCAGACGCGGGCAGGATTCCTGAACCGCCAGTTCGCCAAATACGGATCGACAGACCCGATGTACCGCTATGCGCCCTACCTGGGACTCAGCGGACGCGGGGCAGACTACCAGGCGTTCCGGGCGGACTCAAGCCACAGGGTCACACTGCCGTTCATGGTCTATGACGTCCTGTCCATAGTCCCGCGCGCCGGATATCGCGCCACCTGGTGGAGCGACTCTGGCGACCCGGACAGCGAATTCCTCGCGGCCTCCGGCGATGCGATGTACCGCGGAATCGCAGAGGTCGGCGTGACCGCGTCGGCTCGCGCCCAAGCGTGGCTGAACAACGAGTGGCAGCACATCTTCGAACCGTACATGGACTACTCGTTCCAGGACGTGAAGTACGGAAGCGGAAAGAAGAACCGCAACTACATCTTCGACAACTACGACGGTTCGGTCGATTGGCTCGACCAGTTCGGCTTCGAGGGACGTGGACTCCCGTACAGCTGGCACGGCATAAGGCCCGGCATACGCAACTACCTCCGCAGAGCCGACGAGAACGGCCATACGCGCCCAATACTCGAGAGCGACATCTACGCCGCCGTGCCGTTCCGGGATGAGGGATACATAAAGAGAGGCAGGTACGCAGGATACCCCAAGGACATGAAAGACGGGTTCTACAATCGCCATGACTGCGTAGTGCCTGGGGCGATCCTCAGATTCAGGCCGTCGAACCGAATCACAATCTCGTCACGGACGGAGTATGACGTCGATGGCGAGAAGTTCGCTTACGCAGACTGGAATTTCGAGCATCGGCTCACGCAGGATTTCTCCTGGTACATAGGATACATCGGCAGAGACCACCACATATGGGAATACGTCCCGTCCGAATACGACCGCTGGAACTACCAGCTATCCAACATAATCCGCGTCGGGTTCGAGCATCAGGTATGCGACTGGTTCGCCTGGTCACCATTCATCAGATGGGATGCCAGGTGCGATGAGCTGGACGAAACCGGCGCGTGGTTCGACTTCCTCACCGACTGCATAGGATTTCGCTTCTCGGTCAATTACGAGAACGGCATACGCCGTATAGACATGTCTAAGCAGAAAAGCGACTTCAACGTCGGCTTCGCGATATACTTGCGCTGCCTCGGACCGAGTTCGATGCTCGATCTCGCGAAATTCTAGGCCGTCACTTCTTCAGCTTCATCCATATCGGGAAGCGGGATGAATGTGACGGATCCTGCGAGTGCCCGAGTCCGCCATTGCCGCGCAGCCCGCCTTCGAGCTCCGAGAGCCGTTTGAGAAGAGCCTGCTGCGCGGATTCAGCATTCCTGCGGAGCTCTTCGTTTGCCTGCCTTTCGGCGACCAGATCCCGCTCCCTGTCCTGAAGCATCTCACGCAGCCTCTGAATCTGCTCCTGAAGCCGCTTCACATCCATCACCTGCGCCGCGAGGCGATCCGCCTCTGTCCGCTTCTCGTTCAGTTCGCGAGTGAGGTCCTTGATGCGCTGCCCGCTCTCGTACGCGGACTTCTCCGCGACAAGGCGGAGCGCGTCCAGTTCCTGCCGGAGCTGAACAGTCCGCGGATCTGCGGGATTGGCGCGGAGGGCCCTGTTCTTCATGTCCTGAACGTCGCCGCCGATCAGCTTAAGTATCTCAACCCTCCTTGCCGCAAGGCGCTCCGAGCGCTCGCGCCACCGCTTCTGCGCGGCCTCGGCCTCGGCCTTCTCGGATTCCAGAACATTCATGAGGTCATCGGCCTCGCCTCGCAGAAGCCAATATACCGCAGCCTCCGTATCGGCGGCCTCCTTCGCGTTGGAGGGGAGACGGCGCATCTCACCCTCAAGCGTCAAGGTCTCCTGCTTGGCCGCAGCCGCCTGGGCCTCACCCTCTTCCGCCCTCTTGCGAAACACGGCGGCCTCTTCACGCGTAGCGGCGACCTCGGCAGCCCCCTCTTCGGCCTTTCTGCGAAACGCTGCCGCCTCTTCACGGACTGCCGAAAGTTCCGTTTCAAGCGCGGCGGCCCTGGCGAGAAGTTCCGGAGACTCGACGTGCACAATCCGCTCCTTCTCGACCACCTTCTCCACAGGGACTTCTCGCACAACCTCCTTGACGACCTCAACAGGAACTTTGACAATCTTCTCCACAATCCTTACATTATTGTCCCCGAGGTCAGAGTCCGTCTCCGGCAGCCGGGCCGAGGGCGGATCTTCCGTCGCCGCAGGCGTCTCCGCCGCCTCGGCAACCGCAGCCTCCTCGCCATCCAAGGACCCGACCTCTTCCGTGGCTACATTTCCCCGCCCACCTTCCTCAAAGGCCGGCACGACCTCTATTAGCTTCGCTCCCGGCGGAAGCCGCCCGCTCTTGAGGAGCGCATCGGCGGCATGCTTGTTGAAAGGCCCTCTGGGAGTCCCATCACCGATGTCGATGGCCCAGCGCATATCCAGGAAAGGCACCTCTACGGCCGGACGCCAATTCTCGCCGTCCTCAGACACATCCTGGCCGGGCTGTATGCGCCCCATCCTTGCCCACTCGATCAGACGATCCTTCGTCTCAGGTCCGAAAGTGTCATCCTGCGTCCTCAAATACCATTTGTCCGACATTGTCCAGTCCCCCCAGTTAGCCCATCAGTGCTTCATCTTGAAGAATCGCTTCGCGCCAGACGCGCCCATTCTGACCAGTTCGGCTTGCGCCTGCCGCTCCAGCCGCGCAAGCGCGTTTGAGCGGTCGTTCGCGAACACGTCGCGCACAGACGCAGGCGGCGCATCGGAGATGACCTCCGGCTCGACCACATCGGTCGTCCATTCGCGACGCCTCTTCGCCGTTAGCCTGGATAGCGTCGCCTCAAGTTCCGCAACCTTCGACTCCCCATCCTCGGCCCGCTTGCGGAGGGCGGCGGTCTCCTCCTTGGCGGAGGCGACCATGGCCTCCATCTCGGCGATCGAGCGCTCGGCCTCTTCCTTCAGTTCAGCCATTGCCGCTTCCGCTTCCTTGCGGATTGCCGCGATCTCCTTCACGGATGCTCCGTCATGGTCATCCCGGTATATCCGGCAATTCTCCGAGAGGGAATTGGATTTCTTCAGGTCCTCTATCACCGCCCGGTGCGTAGGGCCATAGAACTGCCCTGGCTCGTTCTCGACGATCCAGTCCATTTCAAGGGACTGCTCGAGCGAGGCGAGTTTCCATGACTTCAGATCCCGCGAGATTCCCGCGAACGGATCCACGCGGCCATCCTTTGCCCACGAAAGGAGCGTTTTGCCGTCGATGGGGCCAAACACCTTGCCGTCGGCATTCTTGACGTACCAGCTCATTTGCCGAGTTCCGCGCTGCGCCTTGCCGCCGCCGCAAGGGTATTCGCGACAACGTCCTTGACGTCGCTTGCCCGCATCACGTCCATGCCGGCGGCCGTCGTTCCTCCCTTTGTCGCAACGCCACTTATGAACTCGCCGAGGTCGGCCCCGCTCTGGCGCAGATAGGCCGCAGTGCCAAGCATCGTCTGCTCTGCAAGCTTGCGGGCGACGTCAGCCTTGAGGCCGAGCTTCACGCCGCCCTCGACCATCGCCTCCTCCATGTATGCGAAGAACGCCGGACCCGACCCCGAAAGCGCAGTCACGGCATCGAAATCGCGTTCCTTCAGCACGACAGTCTGCCCGGCGGCATCCAGTGTGGAAGAGACCAGCCGCACGTCGGCCTTCGTCGCGTTCTTCGCCGGGCAGATCGCGCACATCCCCTCCTTCGCGCGCAGCGCGAGGTTGGGCATCACCCTGACAAGGCGCACTTTCGCCCCGAACATCTTGCGAAGCGTGGAGAGAGACTTGCCGGCCACGATGGACACGACAAGCGTCTTTGACGTGAGCATGGGCTTCACGCGGGCGGCAAGCGCCGCGACATCCTGCGGCTTCACCGCAAGGAATATGGCGTTTGCGCAAGCCGCGACATCAACGGCGTCAGATACGGTCTTCACGCCATATCGCTTCGCCATCTCCCTTGCGCGCGGCGGGTACGTCTCCGCCATCACCACATCCCCGAGGTCAAACTTGCCTGCGGCCGCGACCGCCTGCACGATCCCTTCCGCCATCTTACCGGCACCGAAAAAACCAAGCGTCTTATTCATGGGTTGAATTATACCACACCCGCCCATCCATGACGCAACTTATGCGCGGCAACGCAACCCTTCAACAGCGAACGATCTCCCTGCCAATGCGTTCGCCAACCCCATATCCAAGCGCGACCGCCGTACCGGTGATGCGGTAGCTCGCCTGCGTGAAGAAGTCGCCGCTGATGCAACGCCCGGCCATGTAGAGATTGTCGAGGTCTGCAGCCTGGCATGCCCGGAACGGTATCTGGTACGGCTGCGAACGCCTGTCGAAAGGAGATCCGGCCGGCAACACCTTGTTCATCTTCTTTGAGACGGCATGCACGTCGATGCCAAAGCTGCAGGTGGCAATCGTGTCATCAAACTTCGCGCCATCAAAACAGTCATCGACCTTCATGGTGTAGCGTCCATGGATGCGTCGTGCGCGACGGTGGTATATCTGATCCGCCGTAGCCACAATGCGCAACCCCCGCCATGGGCTTTCCTTTCCGGGATGCATCTGGGATTCCTTCACCAAGGCCTCGGTCATGTCCACCACTTCCCTCCTCGCCCGCATCGTCGCCTCTCCGATCGCATCCGCGTCATCGACACGCACATCGTACTCGTGGTTCGCCATGATGATGAAGAGGCCGCGGTTGACGCGGAATATCGTAGGGTTGCCGTAGGAGGGATGGATGCCAAGCCTCTCCAGCTCCTTGCGGAACTCGACCTTTGCGTCAAACACGCGCTCGCCCAACGAATCGTAGTTCGTATGCTCGTTGCCGATGAACTTGCGTATGCCGGTGTCATCCGGCAACATGAACATCCCGATCAGCGAAGCCGGTTGTTCTGACGGATCCCTGTCCGCACCGCCAACGTCGAAGCCGCACCCTGCCAAGGCGGCAAGGTCCCCATCGCCCGTGCAGTCCACAAACCTCTTCGCCGCCCAGGCCTCCCGCCCTGCCTTGGATTCAGTGATGACGGCCCGAAGGTTCCGTCCGGACGCGTCCTTGACCGCCGCGACGACGCTCGTGCCGAGCCGTATGCGGACGCCTGCCTCCTGAAGCATCTCCTCGCACACGACCTTCATGTACTCCGGCTCGTAGATGAAGCAGTGGAAATCGTTTTCGGGCCTGCGCGTGCGCCTGGCCCGGTACTTGTCGAGCCGGGCAAGTATCTCATGGTCGAACGGAGAGTAGTTGAAGCCTATGAGGCATCCCAAAAGGCCGTTTGTCCATATGCCCCCCACCGTTCCCTTGGACTCGACGAGGATCACCTTCGCGCCCTGCCGGGCGGCGCCTATCGCCGCCGAAATCCCGGCCGGGCCGCCGCCGGCTACAATCACGTCCGCCTCGCCCGCGACATTGAGTTCCCGCGCGGGCTCCACGATCTTGCCGCCAGTGGCGCAATTCGTGGAAGCGCATCCTGCATCCGGCAATCCCACAATGCCCGCCGCGAATGCACTGCCGAAAAAGTTTCTTCTTGAGACCATCTGCCCCTCCTCGAAATCCTACTTGAACCTCAACCTACCCATGACGTCAGGCACGTTGAACGACCTCGACTGGACATTGGGATTCCACAGCAGCAGCTCCGGCATACGCGGGCGGCCATGCATGTTGGCCTGCCGCCCCACATTGAGCCTCCACACCGTCCCTGGCTCCGGCGCGGCATCCACCCCGAGATCCGAATACGGCAAGCGCATAAACAGCTTCCATTCGCCGCCCGACACCTCGTTCCTGAGAGTCATTGCGCCGTTCCACCTGTCGTCGTCCGAACGGTAGCGCGGATCCAGCGGATCGGTCAGGTAGCCGAACCGCGCATCCCAGAAGCCTCCGTCTGTCGGGCACGCAATTACATGGACCCTCTTGCGGGCATCGACGAGCGGCGATACCATGATGTCGATGCTTTCCGTGCTCCACACCTTAGAGTCTCGCTCATTCATCCTGGTGTATGGCGCATTTTCCGCCAAATCCGTGACAACCGCAATGTAGAGTGCGTCGCCGTCGGCCAGCACCTTGAAGCGGCCCTTGGTCGCGACCTTCTCCATCTGCATCCCGCCAAGCTCCGCCCACTTCGCAGCGTTCCATGCGCCGCACTCAAAGTCAAAGCCTTCCGGCGCCACATCGGTGCGGGCAACTTCGTACTCCTTGATCTCCTTGCCTGGAATCACGCCGGACCTGCGCACGCTTTCCGGATCCCAGCCGAAGGGAGAGCCGAGCGTCGCCAGGAGCCGCCCGTTCGTCGCGATCAGCCTTCGTTCCGCATAGTTGAAGAGACGCAACTCCGGCCACCTGTCGATGGAGCGCGCACGGATGCCGCCGTATGCCGACCTTGAATCCTTTACGGTGAAGACCGAATCCATGTACCGATTGCGCTCTTCGACAAGGTCTAGGACCGGATCGAGAGTGCCTTTCGTGGGCTTTGTCCGGAAAGCCGCATATGCCGTAACCGTCTGCGCAAGGTTCTTCACGTACTCGAACTCGGTGCGCACCAATTCGATCCGCTTCTTCTGCTTGTCCGTCTTGACAAGACGCTCTGCGGTCTTGAGTTTCCATTCCATCCGCTCAAGCACATTCGGCGAAAACACGTATGCTATCTGCGCCATGGCATCCGTATCGTATGCATCGCGGTAATCCTTCGTCGGCCTGAGCGCACCGGCATCGAGGTCGCCCTCCATGAGATTGATCCCCCTGAGCCGCTTGTCGAACGTCTCGAAGAACTCGTACATCGGAGTGGCCGCGTCAGGGCCGAACGAACGCGCACAGTAATCCTCGACCGTCTTCGCCACGTCTATCCCCGTATCGGACAGCGTACGGTTGAAGACATAATACGCCGGGCCTTCAAGCCCAAACAGCTCTCCATACCCGCACCTGTAGATGCCGCGTACTCCGTTGTCTATCATCAGCTTGGCGAAATCCCGGCAACGCATCCAGCTGCGCTTCGGGCAGAATCCAAGCGGCTGGTACGACCCCCACATGTAGATGTATGCGACGAACCCTCGCGGGACTTCATACGCCCTCCATTCGTCCAGCTGCTTCTGGCTAAGGTGGCACAGCTCGACCATAACGTTGGACGGAAACTTGCGGAACGTCTTCGGAGGCTCAAGCGTCGCGGAATAGCAGAGGATGTTGACAACCTTGCCGGGACGTTCCTTCAGGATGCGCTCTGCGATCTGGCGATGGAGTATCCACAGCTTTTCCCCGATGTATTCTGCGCCAGGGCCTCCGAACGCCTTGCAACTGTCGCACTCGCAAAACTGCCACCCGTCCTGCTGTGCGAGCTGTACGACATCCGCACCGTCATCGAAGCGGCGGATCAGCTCATCGACCATCAGCTGCTGCACTTCTGGATTGGAGATGCACAATGTGGGATTCTTCTCGTCCGACCCAACACGCTTTCCGCCGACGAGTCCAAAGTATTCGGGATGCGTCTTGAAGTACTTTGATGGTGGACACGCCTTTGGATACGAATGGCCGCCATATGAGTAGTACGCCCCAGAGCGGAATATGTTGTTCGCGTAATCGTAGAGCGGAGACTTCAGCGAAGGGACGGGGCCATACTCAAGCTTGGGATTCTCGCGTGAGCATATGCCGTCCGGCACAACGATCCGATCCTTCTTCGGCACATCCGTTCCGACATCGCCCGGCGCGAGGAAACGAACGTCCATGTATTCCTCCATGAATCTCGCCACCGCCTTTACGGTCGGCATCGGAGACGTCGCGGGGGTGTTGGACATCTTTCCCATGTGTATGGCACGGTCATGTCCGAACAGGTACACGCTGCCGCCCTTCTCTGCGATCACGTTGTCAAAGCGTTCGAGCGGACGCTCAAGACGGATCCCTGCCGCATCCGCAGCGGCCTCGCCAAGATAAATTGCGGGGACGCCATTTGTAGCCTTGTCGGCCGCGACGACCTTGAGGTCCAGTCCCGTCGATTCCCGGAACGCCATCGCAAACGACTCTGCGCACTTGCGCAGCGACAAGGAAAGTCCGCTCGTCTCATGCGGAGGAACGACAATCTTCCAATTTCCATCCACCGTTACGGCCTGTGCAGCCATCATTGAAGCCGCAACCGCCGCCAAACACAATGCACCCTTCACGTCATCGTCCTTTCTGTTTCTCGTCAACGGAAAGAGAATATGAACCCCATTCCCGGAAACGCCCCTTGATAGCATCCGATATCGACCTTGCCATTCACGGTTCTCGGATAACGATCGTTTCTGCGTATGTCATTTGCGGAAGACATCCAATCCTGGACGACGCCCCTGCCAAGCGCCGGAGAAGTCGTCTTGAGCCGATACGGGTCTTCATCCTCCATGCAGAATCTTGCCTCCACTCCCGTTATGCAGTCTGCGCAGGGATACTTCAGGTCGCCAAGGCTGAACGGACTACTGAGGCTCTTTATCAGGCAGTTCTCGAACTGAAGATTCATGTAGCCAGTCCTCAAATCGCTCGCGGTCACGCCATCATCCGTGAAGTTATCGGAGAAGATGCAGTTCACGGCCTCGAACTTCGCACCGCTATCATCCGTATACCCGGCATGCGTGTATGATACGCAATTCCCCGCGACGGTGCAGGACGAAAGGACAGTTGTCTTGTTTTTCGCTGCGGAGAACAGGGAGCCGAATCCCTTATGCATGTTCTGTCCGACAATGAGGCAGTTGGTGAAAGCTCCATGGCTTACGACAAGGCTCAACGCCCCGTCAAACCATACATCCGATTCCTGGACAATGGCATTTGCTCCCCTTGCCATGACGTTGCCGTTCGTATAGCCGCTTATCACCGTATCGACTACCGGCAATCCCTGTGGATCTATGGCCCCTTCGCACAGGCGGCATCCGTAAAGCACGGTTCCGCGCACCGCGCCTCCCTTGCTAAGGCTTACGTTGTTTGAAATGACACACTCCGTCGCTACGCCGCCGCATACGCCGGAACCGAGCGTCTCAACGATGTTGTTCATCACGACACAGCGCGTGAGCGTAGAGCCGTACGCGCCGCCGCCCTGCGTGTTCTTGCAGACCCCCGTCAACGCATTGCCGTCGATCATCACGTCCTCTGCGGTGGACTTGTATATGCCTCCGCCATATGAGTAGACAGTCTTGGCCTCATTGTCGATGATGTTCCGGTTCATCGTCACGCGCCCACGCACCATCTTCGCACAGGCGACCCCGCCGCCCATAGTCGCCGCGTCCTTGCTCTGGACGACATTGTTGCTGACGACGCAATCCGCAAGCAAGTACCTGTTGGCATATGTGCCGTCGCCGTATACGCCACCCCCTGCCACGCTCGCCGAATTGCCGGAGACGAGGCATCCGCTCATGAGGCAGGCGCTGGCGCCTCCGCCGGAAACGCCCGCAATGTTGCCGACGAGTTCGCAGTCCTCAAGCGATGCGCTTATCGCGGCGCCGCCGTTCGCCGTTGCGACGTTGTTGCTGAACACGCACCTGACCGCCGTGGCTCCGGCAATCGCCCCGCCGTTTCTGGCCCGGTTCCCGATGAACACGCAATTCGTGAAACTGTTCGCGCCATACGCGGCGCCGCCATCCAAGACCGCCGCATTCTCCACGAAGCGGCAACCTTCAACCCACGGCGTAGTGCCGTACACCACACCACCTTCGCCTGAAACGGAGTTGCCGACAAACTGGCAGTCGATCCAACGACCGCTTGTCACGATCCCCTGCGAAGCGGAGCAGCACGTCACGACAACGTTTGAATACACCGAGTTCCTGTTTACGTTCCCGAATACGCCCTTTGCGGCGGCATTGCAGTTCGAGATCGTAACGTCGCGCATCACTCCGCAATAGCTGTACACGAACCACTTTGACGTGTCGCAGTCCGCATTGCCATAACATAGCACGACATCACGGGGATCGCCGGTCTCGCCTCGCACCGTGAAGTACGAGAGGCCGAGATGCGCGTTGGAGTCCTTCAGCACGCCGTCGGTCTTATGGAAATACTGGACTGCCAGGTCATCGACCGCATATGTACCCCTTTTCAGGACAATCGTGTCGGATGCGCTGTGGCTCTCGTTCATGGCCTCCAACGCGGCCCTGAATTCATCCACCGTGGCAACGACAACCGTCTCGCCCGCCCCCCACATTGCATGTGCAGACAAACATGCCGCAACCAAGAATACGAACCGAACCGAATCCGACGAATACCATGCTCTCATGCCTTCTCTCCCATCTGCCTACAATTTTGACTTGACAAGCCTTAAGTATAGCCAACACCATGGGTAAAATCCAGTCCCCCATGCGGGGGACAACGAAATCGGTGCGGATATGTTGTATACTATGGGCCATGAAGCAGCACCTTCTCCTTTCCATTTCATGCGCGCTCCTCGCGGGGACGCTCTCCTCGGCAGCGGATGTCCTCTGCTCGGCGACAGACCTCGCGACCGCGCTGGACTCGCACTCGGAAGGGCTGGACTTCAACCTTACCGGAAGGGTTGCGTTCATTACCGGCCCATACAAGAGCCGTTTCTTCCTCGAAGATGCAAGCGGCACCACGCCCATAGTCCTGCGTCGCGCATTGCTGAACAGGGTCGCACTCGCCGCCGGGGACCGCATACGTGTCACAGGACGTACCGAGTTCCGCAAAGGCCATGAGGTTTGGCCTGTATGCCATGAGCTCGAACGTTTCGGGAGTGGTGATGCGCCGGAACCCATCCCTATCACCATTGACGAAATAGACGATCCGGCATACCGATACAGAACCGTCAGGCTGCGCGGCACCATACTTGACGTGTTCCGCGACGAAATAGATCTGCAGTATGTCTTTGTCGCCATGCAGTGCGGACGCAAGACCGTCACCCTGTCATATGCAGACGACAGGAACGGATGCGGCGCCCTCCCTTACATGATCGGACGCGAGGCAACCGCCGTATGCCTTTGCGAACCTGAGCGCCCTTCTTCCCGCATACATCTCGGCACGATGCTCGCAACGACAGGTTCGGAGGCATTCAGGCTTGTCGCATCATCCACGCCAAACCCATTCGACGTACCTGAACTCGAGCGGAGCGTCACAAGCGCAACAATAGGAAGCCTTAGCAGACGGCGTCTTACAGGGCGCGTCCTGGCCGTTTGGCAAAGAAGCCACCTGCTGCTCCGCACGGCAGGTGGACACATCTCAAGAATCGACCTCACCGAACAGACCCCTCCAAAATATGGGATGGACATCGAAGTCTCCGGATTCCCCGAAACCGACCTTTATCACCTCAACCTCTCGCGGGCGACATGGAGGCCATCGCCGCACCGTCTACCTGTCGAACCCGCAGCGGAACAGATTACCGCAGACCTGCTAAAGCGCAACCGCAATGGCGAACCTGGCCTCAACACCGACTATCACGGGCGAGCCATCAGCATGCGCGGCACCGTGACAGACATCTCCCGGAACGGTTCTGGGCGCTTCAGCATCGCATGTGGAGAAGACCGCGTAATCATCGACATCAGCGCCACACCAGGAATCTTCAGTTCCATAGAGATGGGATGTATTGTGGATGTTAGTGGCATCTGCATAATGGAGAGCCGCAACTGGTACCCGCGCGCACCATTCCCGCACGTGGAAGGATACTCCATAGTAGTCCGTACGCCAGCCGACATCCGTATCATCGCCCGTCCGCCATGGTGGACGCCAAGGCGGCTCAGTCTGGTCATCGCCGCCCTGTTGGCGACCCTGCTCGGCAGCCTTGTCTGGATATTTGCGTTGCGTCGACTCGCCGAACGGCGAGGACGCGCATTGGCCGTCGAACGGCTTGAGCACGTGGAGGCCGAACTCAAGGTGCATGAACGGACTCGCCTCGCCGTGGAATTGCACGACTCCATAGCTCAGAATATCTCAGGGGCTTCCATGGAACTCGATGCCGCCCGCGAACTGGATGCGGACCTGCCGCCGGCCGTGCAACGCCATCTGGCCCGAGCTTCGCGCACTCTAGATTCCTGCCGGATGGAGATGCGCAATTGCCTTTGGGATCTGCGCAGCCAGGCATTGGAGGCGACAGACATGAACAAGGCAATACACCTTACGCTGGATCCGACCATCGGCGACACCAATGTGTCCATCCGCTTCAACGTTCCGCGCAATCGGCTCACGGACAACACGGCCCACACCATACTGCGCATCATTCGTGAACTTGCAACCAACGCCATCCGACACGGGCGCGCAACGGCCATCCAGATAGCGGGGGGCATCGAAGGCGACCAGCTGACGTTCTCGGTGTACGACAACGGATGCGGCTTTGACCCCGAAACCGTTCCTGGAATCGCCGAAGGGCATTTCGGGCTTCTCGGCATTCGCGAACGAGTCGACCTGCTCGGCGGCGAACTGTCGGTCAGAAGCGGCAACGGGAACGGAACCAAGATATCGATCCGCCTGAAGTTGCCGACCGAAGAATCTAACGCAGAATCATAAAAACCAGCATCGCTTCCATGACATGAAGAACGTCGCAACAGCAAGCAAGATAAAGGTTCTGATCGCCGATGACCATGCGATAGTACGGATGGGGCTCGCCTCTCTTCTTGGCGCGAAAAGCGACATTGAAGTCGTAGGCGAGGCGAACAATGGCGAGGTTGCCGTCCGCAAGGCGGTGAAGCTGATGCCGGATGTAGTCGTAATGGATCTGATGATGCCGAAGATGGACGGCGTGGCCGCCACCCGCGCACTGCACGAAAGGCTGCCCTCGGCCAAGGTGCTGCTCCTGACGACGTTCGGCACGTCCGATCGGCTTGTCAGGGCACTTGAGGCTGGCGCCTCCGGCGCCATCATGAAAAGCACGACCAACTCCGCCCTGCTCGCTGCCATCAGGTCCGTCGCATCAGGGAAGCGCGTCATTGACGACGGCATCAGGCGACTGGTCGCAGAAACTCATGAGACCAGGGAACTGTCGCCACGGCAATCACAGATACTAGAATCGATCACACGCGGCCTCACGAACCGCGAAATCGCAAGTCAATTCAACATCAGCCCCGAAAGTGTAAAGACGCAGGTTGCCCGCCTCCTGGAGAAGATCGGCGCGGCAAACCGCTCCGAAGCGGCATCCATCGCCATCAAGAAACATATGCTGAAACTATGAGAGGGCCTTGCCTCATATGCCAGAGAATGTCTAAACGCAGCGATAGCCCGACCCGTGAACCGTCTCTATGCGCGAGGCGTCTGCGCCGAGCTTCTTCCTCAACACGAGGATGTGCTGGTCTACGGTGCGCGTAGTGACGCCCGTGGCGTAGCCCCACAGCTTGCTTATCAGCATGTCGCGGGTGACTACCTCGCCGGGATGCGACGCAAGCATGCGGAGGATGCGTATCTCGCGGGCGGAGAGTCCTTCGCTCTCGCCTTTCGGGCCCACGAGCGCATAGCGCTTCACATCCACAAGATGCGACCCTATGCGGAAGTTCTCATCCTCCTGCGGAACCGACCCCGTCTGCGGAGCCTGTGGCTGTCTGGCATTCTCCACACGGCGCAATATCGCCTTGATGCGGGAAACCAAAACCGCGCCGTCGAACGGCTTTGGCAAGTAGTCGTCCGCTCCGAGATCCAGCCCAAGCGATATGTCTGCGGACGATCCCCTTGCGGACAGGAATATTATCGGCAGGGACGGATCCTCCTTGCGTATCTGGCCGAGTACCTGGTAGCCGTTCTTCCTTGGCATCATTATGTCGAGCAGAAGGACGTCAGGACGTTTCTCCGAATATGCGGCAAGCACATCTTCACCGTTCTGGGCAAGGCGTACTCCCCACCCTTCCTCTTCCAGAAGTATCCTGATGGTCTTGCGCATGGATTTCGTGTCGTCCGCGACCAATATGTCAGTCATGCTCAATGCCTCCCTCCGTCTTTCCCGGAAGCCGCAGCGGGCAGCGCCACCGTGAATACGCTTCCGCCACCATCGCGATCCGCGACACCAACGCGGCCACCCATTCCCTTCACGAAGCCAGCTACGATCGAAAGTCCAAGTCCAAGTCCGTACGTCTCGCCGCCGCGTTCCGCGTCATGCTGGTAGAACCGCTCGAACAGCCTTTCGCGGCGGTCGCGCGGGACTCCCTCGCCCCGGTCCATGACGTCAATGGCCGCCATCCCGTCGCCGCAATCGCGGCACTGCACCTCTATCAATCCGCCACCCGCATAGCGGCATGCGTTCTCGATGAGGTTTATCGCCACCTGCTCCACCTTGTCGCAATCCGCGACAGCTCGCACCGGAGCCCCCTGCCGGACGTTGATTACGCAATCGGGGTAGCGGCATCGCAGAAGACGGGCGGCGCTTTCCGCAACATCGCGCAGATCAACGCTCTCACGGGCGAAGGTGAACTTGCCGTTCCGCAGCCTCACGACGGTTAGGAGCTCCCCTATCATCCTTGCCATGCGCGACGACTCGCGCTTGAGCGTATCGAGCGCGATGGCCCTGCGCCGCTCATCCTTGATCGTGCCGTCCGCCAGCGCGGAGGACAATGGCACGATGCTTCCGAGAGGCGTGTTGAGCTCATGTGATATCAGATCGAGAAAGGAATTCTTAACCTCAAGATCTTCGCGCACCATTCTTGCCGTCCAGGCAAGACGCCACCCTCCCGCAAAGAGCGTGAAGAAAAGCAGAAGCACCATTACGAACCCGATGCCGAGAAGATACAGCTCAGGACTGTCCTCGTACCTGAACGGCTTTTCGTCGTACCCGATTACGGTTCCATCGCCAAGCCGCGTCCAGCCGATGACGGCGCCATTTGTTCCGGCAAACCATCCGTACTTCACCCGATCGGAGAAATTCGTATTCGACGCGGATGCGTCCTTCGCCCACACGTGATCCGCACCGCCGTCCTTGACATATGCCCTGGCGCGCGTGGCAAGGCGCTGCCTCATGTTCCGCTCGTAGCGCCCGAACTGCTCGTCATATCCCGAACGCCTCATCTCGGACGCAAGTCCGCGTCCACCAAACAGCAGCAGCAATAGACCGGCCGCCGTAATCAGGATCGCCGGCAGGCCTATCAGCAGCAAGTAGGTTCTCGTGTCCCTGTCCATTGGCATTTCGAACGTTCCTATCCATGCTGTGGCTACCCGCCTCCGACCTCCGTCAACTTACGCCGACCACCCCATGCGAAAGGCCCGAGCGCACGAGGCCATAGCGCCTGGAGCCATCCGGCTCAACTATGATTGCCGCCGAATCGAGGAACCGCACCCAGTTGTCCAACGACCAGTCACGCTTCACCCCGCGCGCATGGAGATACGCCGCGTTGTAGAGGTCGTGCGTCGTGAATATGCCGAGTTTCGCCCTGAACTCGCCAAGCGCCCAGGCCTCCAGGGCGTCGCTTGCCGAGCCAATCTCCCGGAAGCCTCGCTGGCGGCCGTCCGCCATGTACCTGAACACCTCCTTGAAGAAGGATCCGTCCTTGAAAAGTTCGTAGACCTCATGCTGATCCGCAAAGTAGAACGAATCGTTTCCAAGCCTGCCATCAAGCGGGATATCAGCATTGCCGCAGCCCATGCCCTCTGCAATGCACTGCGCCGTCTGCCTTGTGCGCAGCAGGGGGCTGGAGACGAACTGCACGTCGCCCGCAAAATCCTTCAGCCGCGCACCGAAAAGGGTAGCCGTGCGTCTGCCCTCGTCCGTCAGCGGCAATTCCATGCCAAACGTAGGGTCGTCGTTGTCGATCTTCGTGCGTTCGCCGTGGCGCACCATGAGCAGCACGCGGTTCCCGCAGCGGAGTTCCGCCTCTACGTCATCGAGGGTCATTTCGCCGCCCGCCGGACGGCACAGCGCATCGGTCTCGACATCCCCTCCGGTAAGCTCGGCAAGGAACCGTCTGCGAAAGGCCAGATGCCCCCGCTCGGCGGCGATCCTTCTCGCCGTGCCGAAATGCAGGCCCGACTTCAGCCATCCGACCTGTATCAGGACAAAGTCGGCAAGGGCCCGGATATGCCTGTAATCCACGGCAGATCCGGCGCGAACCGCATCTATCACCTCGCGGCTGGGACGGGCTATGATCGGAAGGTTCCAGAACGCCGTGCTGTCGCTGCGCCAGTCGGTCGTGGCCAGCTGATCCTCAAGCACCCTGAAGATATCGAGCTTGTCCGCGTCCCTGACGCAATTGGCCACTGCTTCCGCGAACGGATCCATTTCCTCGGGCAGATCACGACGATTGTGAAGCAATACCGCACCCAGTATCTCATTTGCGCGCGGCTCGCCATCGAGCCAACCTGACGACTTCACGATATCATGCGACAGCTCTGCATGGTCTATGCTGTCCGCGTCCCGAAAGGTATTGTATCTCTTCAGCTGCTCGTAACGCCCAGTATCGTGAAGAAGCGCAGCGGCTTCGCATGCGCCAGCAAGCTCCTCGCTGAATCCCTCGCCTTTCGCTATCGCCTTCGCGTTGGCCACGACAAACTGCGTATGCACCCGCTTGAGCTCCATCATCGGAGAGAGGATGCCGCCCGCCCTGAATCCATCCAAGTAGGCGGAGTAGAGCCTGTTGAGCCTGTCGAGATCCATCGTCACCACCTTCGTCCGCCGATTTCGACCTTTGCAGCCTCGGCCGCCGCGCGGCGGACGGCGAACAGAGCCCGCCCCATCCGCACAAGCTTCTGCTCCAGTTCGGAATTAAGTCCGCGCACCTCATCGAGATCAAGCTTAAGTTCGGAGACTTCACCCTCAAGGGCGGCAATGCGAGCCTGGAGTGCTTTCCTGTCGGATCCCAGAGCGGCCTTTTCAGCCTTAAGCCGCGCATTTTCGTCCGCCAGCGCCTGTCGCTCGGCCTCCAACGACTGCTTCTCCTCCGCAAGGGTAGAATGCAGTTCCTTGAGTTCGGCATTGTCGCGGGCCATCTCCTGGACAACAACGCGCTGGACATCAAGTTCGTCAACTGGATCCGCTTCAGGCTCCGCCTGCACTTCGCTGATGTCGGACTGTTCGTCCCGACGCCCCTTCATTCCCAGCATTTCGGCAAAAAGTGACTTGTCATCATTCATGTGGCACATTATATCACATCATTGGGCTACTGGCCGTCGCGTTCGAACGCAAGGCAGCACTTGAACCTTCCGCACGTTCCATTCATGGTCATGACGGATGCCGCACACCTGTCTGGAGATATGCGCTGCGGAAAGCGGTTCTGCCAACTGCAGCAGCAGCACACTCGTCCACACGGGCCAAGCCCGCCAAACTCCGCGATCTCATCGCGCGGGCCGATGGCCCGTACGCTGACATCCACGCCATATAGGCTTCTAAGGGAATCCTGCGCATCGGAGAAATCCGGCTTTATATTGTCCGAAACATACTTGACGAAAAGCCTCTTTTGCCCAAACGACAGCCTGACGGAGGCTATGCGCAAGTCCGAAGCGTTCCCTACCTTGCCCAAGAGCACCGTACGCATCACTTCCGCGAGTTTCACGTTGTCGGATGCAATGCGTTCATCCTGCCCCGAGAGCGGCCGCACCAACCTGAACCCCGGCAGTTTCGTCCCGTGCCTCTGCGGATCATACGGCTCGACGCACACCACGCATCCCACATCCTCGCCATAGTCAAGCGCCACAACAAACCGTCCGGTCGTATCGGGCGTGACGGTTCCATCCTGCACCAGGCCATCCTCGACGCGCACAAGGAACTGCCCCCTCTCCGGCATCTGCACCCTTGCGACGAGAATCTGCTGATCTGCGTTCATCCTGGCTCCTAAGCGAACCTTGCGCGATCCATGAAAAACGAAAGCACTGCCAATTCGTTCATGTTGCAGTCGAAGGAATGCGCCATGTCCTCAACCGCCTCTATGTTCCGATACGCCGCGTATCCGGGCGTGGCCCGCATCTTCTGGGCAAAGAATTCCATTACGGTGAAAAGGAAGTCACGCCTGTATTCGCGATAGCGGGATGAAACGAGCGCATCGCATTCTGCATCGGAGAGTTCCATCCCCTCCTGCGCGGAAGCCTTGAGTTCCGCAGAAATCTCATGTTCGGCGGCATCCTTAAGTTCCGCAAGGACGGCAGCAAGGCGATCTGCGCAAGCGGCCTTGTTCAGCAATCCGGCGGCGGTCGCATCCGCAAGCCCGGGGGCGGACAGGGCGCCGAACACGTTTGTTCGCCATGGTTCTGGAAGGAGGTGTTCGCGGGCGTCGGGGAGGTCTATCCGCTGGCAACGCGAGACTATCGTCGGAAGCAGCTGTTCGGGAGCCTCCGTCAACAGGAGAAACACCGTCTTCGGCGGAGGCTCCTCAAGAGTCTTCAAAAACGCATTTGCGCTCGCCTCGTTCAGACGATCAGCCCCGACAAGTACGCCGGCCTTCCATCCACCCGAGAACGCGGTCTGAGAAACCGGGGCGATCAGCTTTTCGTGTATGGCCGATACGGACACGATCCTGGACTTGAGTTCAGGATAGATCCAATGGATGTCGGGATGCTTCTTGAGCCCATCGTATCCAATGCCGGGGAACAGGTCGCTCAACACCAGCTTCGCAAGCTCAAGCGCCATGCCGCGCACACCCCCGATGACAAGGTAACCATGGGCGATGCGTCCGTTTCCTATCGCGGTCGCGATCAGAGAATGGGCCGAATCGAGTTCCATACCTTCTCCGCCACTTCATCAACGGTTCCGTCAGCCGAAATCACCGAGAAACGGTTCGGAGCTGCGGACGCAAGATCAAGAAAGCCCTTCCTCAGACGCTCGTGGAAATCTTCGCCGGCGCATTCCATCCTGTCCGCAACCGTGTGCGTAACGGCTTCCCTCGCGCGCATGCGAAACGAAGCCACTTCCGGCGAAACGTTCAGGAGCACCGTCTTGTCGGGAAGAAGGCCTCCAGTGGCGAATTCGTTCAGCCGCCTAAGTTCGGCGAGATCGAAGCCGCGTCCATACCCCTGATACGCAAAAGTGGAGTCCTCAAACCTGTCGCAGAGGACCCATTTCCCGGACGAGATGGCGGGGCGCAGCACGTTTTCGACAAGCTGTGCGCGGCTTGCGAGAAAGAGGAGCGTTTCGGCGCGGGCATTGGGCGGATCCTCCATCTCCTCGCGCACAAGCGACCTGATGCGCTCGGACAGCACCGTCCCGCCCGGCTCGCGGGCCAGCACCACATCCTTGCCACATTCGCGAAGGCGATCGGCCAGCAACCGGATCTGGGTGCTTTTCCCGCACCCTTCACCGCCTTCGAACGTGATGAACCGGCCCTTCACGCCACTGCTCCCAGCGTAGGCTACGCCCTCTTCATCTGGGGGAACAGGACGACGTCACGGATGCCGTCAACGCCGGTAAGCAGCATTACGAGGCGATCCATGCCGATGCCGAGTCCGCCGGTGGGCGGCATGCCGCACTCAAGCGCGGAAATGAAGTCCTCATCGATCTTCTCGGTATCTTCACCGGCTTGGTTCTCAAGGGCCTTCCGCTGCTCAAGCGGATTGTTCTGTTCGGTATAGCCCGGACACAGTTCGCGTCCTCCGACAACGAACTCAAACACATCGACGAGCTTAGGATCGTCCTCGCAGGCCTTGGCGAGAGGAACGAACTCATGCGGAAGGCGCGTGACAAAAGTCGGTTGGCGAAGCGTCTTCTCAATCATCTTGTCGTATACCTCATGGGTGAGCATGAGGGAATTGGTCGCGTCGTCAAGTTCAAGATTGATGTTCTCCGCCTTGCCGGCGGCCTTCGCCTTCTCCATCTGGGCCTCAAACGGAAGGTCAAACCAGTCATCGCCCATCTTCGCCTTGACGAGATCGCCGTAGGAGACGCGCCTGTACGGAGGAGTGAAGTCTATGATCTCCTTCGCCTCTCCGTACTCTATCTGCCTTGTGCCGATCACCGTGTCGCAAAGGTGGGGAATCAGCCCCTCGATGATGTTCTCCATCGACGTGCGGTCACCGTACGCCTCATATACCTCAAGCACGGTAAACTCGGGGTTGTGGCTGCGGTCTATGCCCTCGTTACGAAAATCCTTGCCGAGCTCGAACACCTTGTTCATCCCACCGACAAGAAGCCGCTTGAGGTACAGTTCCGGGGCTATGCGCAAGACCATGTGCTGGTCAAGAGCATTGAAATGCGTCTCGAACGGCTTGGCGGCGGCTCCGCCTGTCCCTGGAGTATTGGGGTCTCTACCTCGTAGAAGCCCCTGCCCCAAAGATATTTGCGGGTTTCCGCAAGTATCTTCGATCTGGTGAAGAAACGGCCCCTCGACTCGTCATTGGTCATCAGATCCACATAGCGGCGACGATAGCGCTCCTCCTGGTCGGTAAGGCCATGGAACTTCTCTGGCGGCTGTTCAAGCGCCTTTGCAAGGAGTTCCCAATCCTTGACGACGATGGATTTCTCACCACGCTGGGTGGTGAAGAGGTCGCCTTTCACGCCAATGATGTCGCCAAGGTGCAAAAGCTTGAACCCGGCGAAGAGACGCTCGTCAAGCTGGTCGCGCCTGAATATGAGCTGGAACTTGTCCGTACCGTCATTTATGGTGCAGAAGTTCATCTTGCCCATGCGGCGGATCATCATAAGGCGACCTGCGGCAAGAACCTCTCTGCCTTCCGAAAACTCGGCGCGGATCTTGCTCAGATCGTCATGCGGATATGCACGACCATAGGGGCGAAACCCAAGCTTCTCAAGTTCCGCCATCGCGGCCAAACGGTTCTCGCGATATTCGTTTGTCTCAACCTCCATATCCACTCCTCCTTCGATCCGCAAGTCCGCCTTGGCGGTTTGAAAACAAAAAAAAGCCGGCGGCGCCCTACTCTCGCACGGGCGAGTCCCGCACTACCCTCG
>SAMEA104315424__coassemble_527_pt1 | contig 28734 bp, 18 predicted proteins | sample SAMEA104315424__metabat2_low_PE_034 | metagenome-assembled genome bin SAMEA104315424 (sample SAMEA104315424) | gut metagenome | biome: Monkey gut; feature: monkey-associated habitat; material: faeces | place: China | collected 2013 | reverse complement strand
TGCCGCATCCAGCCACAACCGCGGCCAGAAGAATCGCCAGACGGCTCAAGCCAATTCCCCAATCAGTATCTGGGGATGCGCTTCCGTAATCACCACGTTCACGAGTTCTCCCGGAGCCAGGCTTGCGAACGGCTCGAACGCCACGATCCGGTTGCCTGAATCGCGTCCGCTCCAACGGGCCTTGTTGCGCAGGCTCGGCCCCTCGACAAGCACCTCTCGCACCGAACCCACGAGCCTCAGGTTGCGCGCAAGGCCTCGCCGCTCCTGATCCGCAAGAAGCGCCTGGTTGCGCCGCTCCTTCTCGGCAGGCAGCACGTCATCGGGAAGGGCGGCGGCGCGTGTGCCCGGGCGAGGCGAATACTTGAATATGAATGCGTTGTCGAACCCGGCCTCGTCCATCAGCGAACGGGTCTCCTCGAAATCCTCGTCCGTCTCGCCGGGATAGCCTACGATCACATCCGTGGTTATGGCAAACTCAGGGTCGAAGGCCCTCAGCTTCGCGACGGCGGCAAGGTACTCCGCCCTGGTGTATCTACGCCCCATCTCCGACAGTATGCGATCACTGCCTGACTGCACCGGCAGATGCAGATGCCTGCACACTTTCCGGCACTCGCGGAACGCCCTCACAAGTTCGTCCGTGCATCCTCTGGGATGTGCGCTCGTGAATCGTATGCGCTCAAGCCCCTCCGTCCAGTTCAGCGCCGAGAGCAGACGCGGGAAAGGCTCCGAATACCCGTCGGCGCCAGACACATCCGTTTCGCCATCGGGCCACGCCTTGTTGCGCACTCCGTACCGAAGCACGCTCTGCCCAAGAAGGCAGACCTCCTTCACTCCATGCGCAGCGAGACTGCGCACCTCGGCAATCACCTCCAGGGCCGGACGCGAATACTCGTGTCCCCTCACATCCGGGACGATGCAGTAGCTGCACCTGTTGTCGCATCCCAGGAGTACGGTCACATAGCTCTTGAAGCATTCCGAGGCATCCCTGTCCGGCGCATCCGGGTGCGCGTCGAGCCCTTCCGGGACTTCGTCCGCATCCGGCAACTCAAGGATGTTTGCGCCTGTGCGCCTTTCGGGATACCCCTGTGCCTGCAGGTTTGCGACAATGCCGGGTATCAGTCCGAAGCGACGTGGGCCAACCGCGAAATCGAGCTTCGGAAGTTTCCTGAACACATCCGCCCCAAGCCGTTTCACCGCGCACCCCATGAGGCCCACGATCCTGCGCCTGCCGTTGGGTGCGCACAGGTTTCCGCACTTGCCAACGGCCTTCTCCTCGGCCTTCTGCCGAACGGTGCACGAATTAACGATCAGAAGATCGGCATCGTCCTCGCCCTCGGCCATCACGTGTCCGGCCGCCTCAAGCATGGCCCCTACCGCCTCGGAGTCACGCACGTTCATCTGGCAGCCGTATGTATGGATGTGAAACTTCACAGACAATCCCCCCTAACGTTGTGCTTCGTCAATCGCCGGCTATGCCCGCGGGTGGGCCTTGGCATACTCGTCCTTCAGGCGTTCTATCGACACGTGCGTATACACCTGCGTGGTGGCAAGCGAACTGTGCCCAAGCATCTCCTGTACGCTCCTGAGGTCAGCCCCGGCATCAAGCATATGCGTCGCGAACGAATGGCGAAGCTTGTGCGGCGAAAGGTCGTACGGCAGGTTTGCCGCCACAAGCCATTTCTTCATCCGGCGCTCCGCGTCCCTCGAAGACATCCTCATGCCGGTGCGTACGGTGAACACCGGCGCGGAGGGCCCGTCGGCTATGCCCTCCGCCTCTGCGATCCTCTTTAGCCTGAGCAACGCCGCCACGGCATGCCTGCCAAGTATGCAAAGGCGCTGCTTGGAGCCCTTGCCGGTCACGATCACGCTGCCGGAATCGAGATTGAGGTCGCGCCACGAAAGGGATATCATCTCCGATATCCGGCATCCTGTCGAATACAGCGACTCGAAAAGCGCCGCGTCGCAGACGCAGGCGAACAGCTCATCGCGGTCAGCGGATTTGCCGCCCTTCCTCAGTCTCTCGAGCTCCTTCAGCGGGGCCGTGAGAAAGCGCCTTGCCTCGTCTGCGGTGAGCACCTTCGGCAATGGCTTCGGAAGCCTTGGCCCGTGCAGACGCGAAAACGGGTTCGAGACGACCTTGCCCTCCCGCACAAGCCAACCGTAGAACGACCGCATGGACGCGAGCTTCCTTCTGGTTGTCGATGCCTTGGCCCCATCCCTGGCAAAGGTCATCAGGAAGCTCCGGGCATCCTCTTGCGTGACCGCTTCCCACGGGAACGGCGGCGGACGGTCGCATCCCCATCTGAATGCCGCGAACTGCGCTATGTCCTGAAGGTATCCCTTTGCGGTCAGCCTTGACGAGTTCCGTTCAGCGAGCAGGAACGTCTCGAAGCCCTCGGCAGTCCTGTCCTCGAATGCTCCCGAATGCGTGATCATTGCCCCGTCCCGGCCTCCTTGCGCCTGCCGCCCTTCCGCTTCGGGGTGGAGTCAAGGCCGATCGACTTCGCCCGCGCATCGAAATCGGATATCTGGTCCTTGTACGGGACCACCAGCTTCTTGAGCGCCGCCAGCTGCCGCGCCGTAAGCATTCTCCGGCGAGCATACTGGCCCTTCAGCGACTCGGCGAAATCCCTGTCGTCAAACACGCGCTTGCCGCGTTTTACGGGTTCACGCCAGGCCTTTATCTCCGAGACCATGTCCATGAGCGCCCTTATCGTCCCATCGTCCTGAACCGCAGCCGCGGAATCCCTCTTTGGCAGGAACGGCGAGAGACGGTCGCCGAATCGGGACCGTGCCTCATCTCCGCAACTCTCCATCACGGTGCGGGCAAGGATTGCAAACTGCTTTTCGGACAGGGCGCGCCCCTGCTCGAACTGCTTCTTTATGGATTCCATGAACTTGTTGCCTTCGATCGCGTTGGCGGCGGAGAGTGCGTCGAAGCACTCCCGTACGAGATCATCCGGCGGAGCATCACGCACTTTCGCGAGCAGCTCGCCCCATCCAAGGCTCTCGAGGCGAGCGTCGGCATCCGCGATCCGGTCGCGGTACGAGACGGCCATTGCGGCAAGCGCCCGCAGCTGGCGTTCGGAAAGCTTCTGCGGCTCCTTCTCCATCTGTTCGCGGACGGAAGCGACAAACTCGCGGTCGTCGTAGGTCCGCTTTCCCACCGTCTTCGGCTCGCGCCATGCCTTTACCTCGTCAAGCATCGAAAACAGGGACTCGAAGCGTTCCGGATCTGGAGGCGGATCCTTTGCGGCGGCAAGCCATCCGAGGAACTTCGCGTAGAATTCCGACAGCATCCTCTCCTCGGTCTCCTTGCCGTCTTCCACCCGGTCGAGCTCGGCTTCCATCTGCGCCGTGTACCCAACGTCGAACAGGGCCGGCATGCGCGAGACGAGCCAGTCGTTCACGTCCTCGCCGCGCTTGGTGGGCACAAGCTGGCGCGATTCGCGCGTCGCATACTGGCGATTGACGAGAACCTCTATCGTTTGCGCGTATGTGCTCGGCCTTCCGACGCCATTCTCCTCTAGGGCCTTGACGAGCGCCGCCTCCGAGAACCGTGCCGGAGGCTTAGTCTCTTTCCTGTCCGAAAGCCAGCGGATCACCTCCGGGACGTCATCCACGGCGAGCTGCGGGAGCTCGGCCGTCTCGTCCTGATCCTCGTCGCCATCCGGCTTCCTCCTTGCGGACGCGGCCGGCATTGCCTTCAGGAACCCCTCGAACGTCACGGTCGTAGCCGATGCCGTGAATACGTAGGAATGCGACATCCCCTGCCGCTGTGGCGACAGCGAGACGGATCGCAGGCTAAAGCGGGCCTCGGCCATCTGGGACGCGACAAACCTGCGCCATATAAGTTCATACAGCTTGGCGGCAGATGGATCCAGGCCATCCACCGATCCGGGCCTGCGCCACACGTCCGTCGGACGTATCGCCTCATGGGCCTCCTGGGCGCCAGACTTCGACTTGTAGAAGTTCGGCTTTCCAGGCAGGAAATCCTTCCCGTACTCGGAAGAGACGAATTCCGCCGCCGCCGTGCGGGCAGACTGCGCGATGTTGACCGAATCCGTACGCATATACGTTATTAGGCCGCCCTCGTACAGCTTCTGCGCCAGCACCATCGTGCGGTGCGGAGAAAACCCGCACACCGAACTCGCCGCCTGCTGGAGCGTTGACGTGGTAAACGGAGGGTACGGATGGCGCGTCTTGGGCTGCTCCTTCACGTCGGAGACGCGCAGCGCCGCCCCCGCAAGGTCCGCCACGGCGGCGTTTGCGGCTCCTTCGTCGTGTATTTCAGGCTTCGCCCCGTCGATGCGGGCAAGCTTCGCCCTGAACGAGACTCCGTCTTTCCGGGCCTCCACCCCAAGTAACCAGTATGGCACCGGAACGAACGACCTGATCTCGCGCTCTCGCTCGACAAGCAGCCTCAACGCCACGGACTGCACGCGTCCGGCGGACAGGAATCTTCCGTAAGACAGGTATTTCCACAGCATCGGCGACACCTGGAACCCCACTAGCCTGTCAAGGATCCGACGGGCCTGCTGGGCATCCACCCTTGCCATGTCTATGTCGCGCGGGTTTTCAACGGCCGCCTGAACTGCGGACTTCGTGATCTCGTTGTAGGTGACGCGGGCTACCTTCTTGCCCTTGCTCTCCTTGGAGAGGACTTCGCTGAGGTGCCAGGCGATGGCTTCCCCCTCGCGGTCAGGGTCGGGCGCGAGGTATATCTCGTCCGCCGCCTTCGCCGCCGCCCGCAGCTCCGAGACGACCTTCCTCTTCTCCGGGGATATCTCGTACGTGGGCTTGAATGTCCATTCGCCGTCAACGCCCTTCACAGGCTCTATCTTTATCGCCAGCCCGCCCTTCTTCGGAAGATCCCTTATGTGCCCTATGGATGACTTAACCGTGAAGTCACCGCCAAGGTATTTCCCTATCGTCTTTGCCTTCGCCGGCGATTCCACTATCAGAAGTTTTTTCATTATGTCTATTTCCTCTGCCTGTCAAAGCGGCGCTGCCGCCTGTTGGAGACAAGGCGCGATGCCGCCACAAGTACGCACGTGAACACGAGCATGAGCGTTGAAAGCGAGTTGATGACGGGCATCTGCCGGGAATGCTTGATCATCGAGTATATCTTCAGCGGCAGCGTATCCGCGCCAGGCCCGGTCACGAAGAACGTGATCACGAAGTCGTCGATCGACAGCGTGAACGCGAGCAGCCCGCCGGCGACGATTCCCGGGAGCAGGATAGGCAGCGTCACCTTGAAGAAGGCCTGCCATGGAGACGCGCCGAGATCGTACGCGGCCTCTATCACGCGGTCGTCGAAATCCTGCAGCCGCGCGAGCACGGTCATCGTGACGTACGACACGCAGAATGTGACGTGGGCTATGAAAATCGTGAGCATCCCGCAACCGACCCCGATAGCCGTGAACATCATGAGCAGCGAGATGCCCATCAGTATCTCCGGCATGACGAGCGGGGTGTATATGAGGCCGAAGTGGGCAGTCTGAAGCCGTCCCTTCCAGCGGTGCAGGGCGATCGCCGCCGTGGTCCCGAGCACGCACGACGCGACCGTTGCGGCAGCCGCCACTATGAGCGACCGCTGGAAAGCCATCCATATCTCGCGATTGCTCGACGAGAAGAGGTTCCCGTACCATTTCAGCGTGAATCCGGCCCATTCCCCGCCATACCTCGAAAGGTTGAACGAATTCAGGATCAGAACCACTATCGGAAGGTAGAGGAACACCATGACGAGCACAAGCGCCACCATGCAGAACTTGCTGTGCTTCATGCCGCACCTCCGCTGAGCTTACGCGCCGTGGCCGCAGCGAGGCGCCTCTCCTCCCGTTCATCCTGCCGCTTCATCCACCACGCTACGCATGCGAGCGGAACGAGAACCGAAAAGCCCGTCACTGCGGCAAGGGCCGACGCATGTGGCAGATTCCGGTCGGGGAACGTGCGCTGGTATATCTTGTTCCCGATGAGCTCGGAGTCGCGCCCGCCGACGAGATCGGGTATCACGTAGGATCCTATGGCCGGTATGAACACCATGAGGACTGCCGAGATCACGCCACGCTTCACGCCGGGGAGAAATATCTTGCGGAACGCGAAGAAGCTTCTCGCGCCGAGGTCGCGAGCCGCCTCAAGGAGCGAGAAGTCGAACTTCTCCGCCGCCGTGTAGATCGGCATTATCGCGAAAGGGAGGAACGAGTACACGGACACGACCAGTATCGCGCCGGAGTTGTAGTTGAGTATCGCATCCTTGCCGATGATCCCCAGGGCCACGAGGAAATGCTGCAGGAAACCCTCCGGATTAAGCAGCGTACGCCAGGCGAATACACGCACGATGAAGCTCGTCCAGAACGGAAGCATTATGAGGCCGGCGACAACGGCCCGCCATTTCACGGTCATGCGCGCTATCGCATACGCGCACGGCAGGGACAGCACGATGCAGATGAAGGTCGTCGCCGCCGATATCCATATGGTGCGCCACACGATTTCCTTGTATGGCGTACGCAACACGGCATTCCAGGTCTCGAGCGTTATGCCGGACGAAAAGCCGCCATCCGCATCGGGGGCGTGGAAGGCTATGCAGAACACGATGAGCGTGGGTATGACGAAAAACAACATCAGCCAAAGGAAGGATGGCAGTGTCGTCAGTATCTCTGAATAGTTCTTCTTTTTCACTTCTTTCAAAATTCGTCTAGTATATCACATTCGGACGCAATCTGGAACAAAGCCGCCATCAACGGCGCTCATCGGTTGTTCTGCCGATATATGCGAATCACGTCCCGGCGGTGGTTTTCCGTCACCTCGACCTTCCTCTTGAGTTCCTCGATGAGCTGCGGCACGGGGGCGAGGTTCATCACGTTGGTGAATTCCGGACGGTCTGCCGTGCGGATGACCCTGATTCCGAGCCGCCGCGACTCTTCGAGTACGCCTATGATCAGGTGCGTGTTCTCCACCTCGCGTCGAATCCTCATGTTGCACAGTTCAAAGCCGGGGTCATCCTGCATGCGCGCCTGCTCATGGTGTATCCCAACGTCGTTCCGGGCCTTGCCTTCGTCCATGAGGTGCTGGAACGCAACCATGTTCTCGGCATTCACCATGACCGCCCTGTATAGCTTGAGCTTGAGGACGAGTCCCGCGAGGTATTTCCCGCTTTCGGGATCGGCGGCAGACCGTATAAGCGAGCTTGCCGTCGATATCGCGCCGTCAAGGTCTGCCTGGCAGAGCCTTGCCGTATGGGATACCGCGAACGTGCCGCCATACCCCTTGAGCCAGCGATGAGCCTGCAGATCCACGAGGTCGTCCGCGCACGACTCATCCCTCGCCTGGAACTGGTAGGCGCGGTAGTAGTCCCTTTCCTCTGGCTTAAGCTCGTTCGGGAAGCAGACGAGCGGCCGCGTGAGCCAGCGCTGATGCGTGGTGCCGAGAAGGAAGATGTGCCCGCCCGTCTCCGCCCAGCCCCAGCGGGCGTAGCATTTCTCGATCGCATCCCATACGGAAACGAGCGCTTCGCTCCTGTCGCGCCCGACGAACGTCGCGGCGATGGCATTGAGCGCGGCGTATCGGGCCTGCTTCCCCTGTCCGACGACGTTTCCGCCCCAATATGTCCTGAGAAGCCTGATGGTATCGATCTCGTCAAGGGAGCGCAGCGAGATCAGCGCGTCACCTTCGGGATCGGCCTCGGCCCTCTGCAGCTGTTCGACAAGCGCAGGCATGCGCGGCATGGCATACACCGGATATGTCTGCTCGTCAAACGGGTTCGGGAATCCAATTACGTTGACTGCGGTCTGGCGTTCCATCGTGCGGTTCCGAACCTTCATTCCCGGCTTCAGCTTCGGCAGCGTCATCTCAACGATATCGTCAGAAAGGTAGCGGTTGAGGTTTACCCGCATGTCGCCGTATCCGGCAAGTGCGGCGCCTTCCTGGAATATGGACAGGAAGTCCACGATGCGCTGTGGCAGGGTTTTGTCCCTTCGGCAATGCTCCGGGCCGTTTGCCCCGGGGTAAAGGTATGGATACCAGCAAAGCCCCGCCCCGGAATCGTTGCTCATCAGGTCGAAGGACTCGAACTTGCCTATCTCGCATATCTCGCGGACCGTCCTCACATAGATCGCCCGGAGCTCTGGATTGTCCAGGCACGGCGCATAGTATTCCGTCCTTGCGCGGGCGCACTGGTCGCAGCGCGGACCCCGCCACGCCGGGTGATCCCGGTACGCCGCCTCCGGCAGGTACGCCGGTTCCTGCCCGGTGAACGCCGCCTTGAAGCCGAACTCGTCAAGCACCTTGACCCGATCCTTGAGCCTGGCGAGATTCCGCTCGGCGTAGTCCCTCGGAAGGTACTTCTCGAGTTCCGCGGGAACGATGAACTTGAAGAGCGACGGGCGGTGCATGGACCAGTTCGGGTACGGGTCATGGCGGTTGGCGTTCCATTGCCACATCGAAGGCTCTATCTGGCATGCGGCGAGATGCGTCGCGCCCAACTCCTTCGCAAGTCTCGCGTAGGCACGGTATTCGCCAATGTCCAATGTGTCGAAATCGAAGCCCACGCGCCTTGACGCAAATGCGATGGACACGACTCCGATGGCCGCAAACGCCAACGTCGCACTCTTCACCATGTATCGCTTCCTTCCTGTCGGGTGTGAAATCACGGCGAATTATAGGAAATCACAGCCGCCGGCGCAACACATTTCCCGCCATTTGCCCTGACGACGTTATCCATCGGACGCAAGGCACAAGGGCGTTAGGCATACGGAAGGTAGACGATGGCTGGCTTGTTGACTGCAAGGGAGAACGAACGCCCCGTCGTGCGGTTCAGCGTTCCCTTCCACAACGCATCGAGCACGGCCCCGTCCAAAGGCCATTCGAGCCCATTCGATGAGATCGCCGTTCCTGGAATTGGCGCGAAAACGCTCACAGGAGCCCCTTCACGGGCTTCCCATTCGCGTCCGGGCGGCAAAACAGGCTCGAACACCCCGTTGTCCGTGACGATCGATACGCGCCTTGCGCAGGAGGCGAAGTCGATGAGGTGGAAGATGTTGCCGATCGAATGGTCTTCTCTTTTTCCCGTGGCGCCGAGTATGGCGATGTCGCCGGCATCTGCGTCCCGGAATGCGGAAAGCGCGTGCCTGAACGCCTTGCAGAGGTCGTTCGTGTCCTGCTCATCCACGATGACGAGCGGGATGCCGTACCGCGAGAGTTCCCTGCGGCCGTCTTCGCCAAGCGAATCGCCGTCGCCAACGACCGCGTCTGGCATCCTTCCCAGCGCAACGGCGGTGCGCCAGGCGCTGTCGCAGGCGACAACCCTGTCCGCCTTGCGCAGCATCCCCAGCGGAATGTCGTGCGACGGCGGCGTTCCGGAAGCAAGGATCACCGTCATCATTGCTTCCGCCGCCTCCGGCCTGCCGCCTTGTACACGCAAAGCGCACAGACGCCCAATGTCGAAGCAAGCGAAACGAGCGACAACGGGCCCGGCGTGAACGGCCCGTCGATGCCGCTGTCGCTCCCTGCCGTTTGCCTGAGCAGCGCAAATCCCGCCCTTTCCCTCGGCACCTTTACAAAAAGTCCGCCACGGAAGTTCCAGAACGACTCTGGCGCATACCTTCCTTCGTCCAACGCCTTCTTGAGGTCCGCATTGTCCCTGAACGCCGTGCCGCCCGCAAGAACATACTCGGCATCCGCGATCTGCGCCCAGGCGTCAAAGGCGAGGCATATCGAACCGGACCCCGTTGCGCGGGCAACCGCAATGCGCATCGTATCCGCAGGATCGACGGCGCAATACCGCGAATCCACCGAAGCGAGGTGAATGGCATTTGCCGCCAGCAAGACGGCCGCCGCAGCCGTTGCGGCGCGCGGAGCCATGCGCCCAAGGCGTGAACCAAGTATGCGCGACACGCCAAAGCCGGCCAGCACCGCCACGCACCATTCTATCAGATGCACAAACTTCACCGGGCACCGTATCGAATCCCCCACCGGCAAGGCGAACACCACCCTGTAGAACGGCGTGAACGCCCCGAACGCGCACAGGAGCAGAACCGCCGCCATCACAGACCAGAACGCGACCTCGGCCCTATTCGCAGCGCCGTTGGCACAGGCGCAATCCCCTTTACTCTTTCCCAGCCCCAAGGCTATCCCAAGCATAGCAAGGCACATCGTTATGAAGCCCATGTAAAGCGAATGCTGCCGATACGGCCGCCAATGCCCCGGGGCGACCTGCATTCCGATGCGGCCACGGTACGGATTCCTGGGGCTGACGCGGGGATCGCTTGATCCGCCGTTCACGTCGGGGATGAAGAACTCCAAGGACTCGTTCGGCGGAAGGCTCCAGTTCGTGCAGAACACGTACCGCCTCTCGCGCTCGGCCTTCACTGGGGCAGCGGTCTTCTCGCCACCATCGGCGGCAGGTTGACTGGAGGCGGATATCTGCTTCTCGCGGTTGGCGGTCTCGACGAATATGGCCCTGTGGAGCTGCGGCCACCCGGCTGCAACGAGAACAGCAGCGGCGACCGCCACTCCGGCAAGTACTCGGACAAGCGCGCCTGCGCGCCCGCCATGGGCCGTCGAACGCAGCTTCGCGACAAGTTTGAAAACGCCATACGCGAACGCCATTGCGGTGAACATGAGCCACAGGTCGGGCTGTTGCGCGCTGGACCACGCCAGCACTCCGCCAAGTATGGCCCAGTTGATCCATTTGCCCTTCCTTACGCAGCGGTCTATGAGCCCGAAGCAGAACGGACCGTACATCAGATACACGAACCACCCAAGATGCCCTGCCGAAAAGAGCGTGAAGTTGTACCCCATGAGTCCATACGCCGCTGCGGCCCCGTAGCGCGCGAGCGGACAAATGCCGCGCCCTTTCAGATAGTACGCCACGCCAAGCGCCGCGAGGTAGGCCGCAAGCGCATACTGAAGCTCCTGCCAGACGTATGGCCCTCCAAGCAGGAAGCGCAGATCGCCTGGCACGATCGCCCCGCCAGCGCAGAAATCACGCCACTTGCGGAGAAGGAAATCCGCCGGATAGTAAGTCGCCTGATCCGGCTGTATGAATGTAACCGAAGGAGACCACGTACCCCAGAAGACGCAGCATACGGCAACGGCAAAGAATGCCGTAAAGCCCAGAAACCACCAATTCGCCCTTTTCATGCCGCAATTATACCACACGGGCGGGATGTGCGGCATCACCACGGCACCCCCTCGCGCATGAACCGGGCTGCAAGGACCGCACAGGCGCAGGCATCATAGAGCGCATCATGCCAGGTGCGGCCCGGGCATAGGGCCTCCACTTCCCCGGTTGCGCCAAAGGCCTGCACGAGGTCGCCGAGCGCGTAGGACGGCAACCCGGGATAGCGGGCCCTGGCGTAGACAAGCGTGTCGACCCACGGTCCGAACCTGGTCATCGGCGCAAGCTTCGTGAGCACGGTACGCTCCGTGGAGCAATTGTGCGCGATAAGCGGGGCGCCGCAGAGTCTGGCGGAAATCTCCGGCCACAGTTCCATTGGGGTCGGAGCCTGCGCAAGTTCCTCGCGCATCTCCCGGTAGCGTCCGACGGCGCGCGGGGAAAAAGGACGATCCCCTACACGGAACAGCGTTTCCCACTTCGTTTCGGGAAGCACAACCCCGTCTTCGATCCTTACGAGGCCAAGCTGCCAAGGCTCATTGGGCCAGCCCTTTACCGTCCCGGTCGTCTCGAAGTCAAGTACGGTCCATGTCATGCGATGCCTTCAGCGAAGCGCAACCTGGGGGCATTACGCGTCACGGTATTCGATCTTTGCCTTCTCCCGCAGCTCCGCCACGAAGGCCGACAGCACCTTTCCTCGCGCCGCATGGCGAAGGAAGTCGCGTATCTTCGTCTGCACCTGCACATACTGCGCATCGCCGAACGTTGACTTGTTTGCGCGGTAGAACGCCTCCATCTCCGCCTCGGATGGGTCCGGCGTGCCGGAGCATGTCCTGGACACCAGTTCGTCCGGGGTGATTCCGAGGTCCTGCGCCCTCATGAGCACAAGCTTCGCGCCTATGGCCTGTTCCTGCGCCTGCATGAGGAGCTTCTCGACGCTGCCCTTCAGTTCCTCTCCCGGCACGCCGTTCTCGGCATACAGGCGGACAAGACGGTCGAACTCGTGCTCAATGGCCTTGCGAGGTATCTCCTCGCCGTTCACAAACGCTCTCTTTATCATGACATTCCCTATCTTGAAAACCATTCACTTCATCTGGACTATGTCGCCGCAATATTTGGCGTCGGACGGTATGTGCCAGTCGTTCGGCCCGAAATACGCCGGAAACACCTTGATGCCGTCAGGCGAGCAGTTGCGCTTGAACGACTGCGTGACAAGCCGTCGGCAATACACGTCAAGCCACTTGCCGATTTCATCCGCGCCATACTTCCCATTGAAAGCACGCTCGGCGGCGGCAAGGATCGCCTTGCGGCGCTCGCCGTGCACAATGGTGCGCCATATGAAGAAATCGTGGAGTTCGTACGGCCCGATCCTGTCTTCCGTCCTTTGCGCGATCTTGCCGTTCACGCTCGGAAGCAGCTCCGGGCTGACCGGCGTATCGATTATGTCCATGATCGCGGCCGACGCGGAGGCGGCCCTGCCCCTGCAATGGCCTTCCGCCCACCAGCGGCACACGTCGCGCACCACAGTCTTTGGCACTCCGGCATTGACGCCGAACATGCTCATGTGGTCGCCGTTGTACGTGCACCACCCAAGCGCAATCTCGCTCATGTCGCCCGTGCCAAGCACGATCCCGCCCGTCTGGTTGGCCTTGTCCATGAGGATCATCGTGCGCATCCGCGCCTGGGCGTTCTCGTAGGTGACGTCGTGCCTGTCCGGATCCTGCCCTATGTCCCTGAAATGCTGGAGGCAGGACTTCCGTATGTCGATGGTCTCAAGCTTGAGGCCCAGGCCCTCGCAAAGCGTTTCCGCATTTCCCCTCGTGCGGCCCGTGGTGCCGAATCCGGGCATCGTGTACACCTTTATGGACTTCCTTGGCAGACGCAGTATCTTGAACGCCTCGACCGCCACAAGCAGGCATAGCGTCGAGTCGAGCCCTCCAGAAAGTCCGATGGTGACCGACTTGGCCCCAATGCGATCCATCCTTATGGCAAGGGCCGCATACTGCGTCATGAACACCTGCTCCGGCCCGCACCAGTCCTGGAACGGATGCGCAGACACCGCAGCCCTACTTGTCTTGACAAGCATCATCTACCCCTTCCTTCAAGCGCCGGTCCGCGCACAATCCTGCCGAACTGGTTCGCGTACAGCGATCCGAGGTTCAGCCTTGACTCGCGGACTTCGTTCGCCGCCGGCCAAAGCTTGCTTGCGCCTGCACCACGCGAGAACTGCACCCATCCCGGGCGCCTCGCAACGGAATCGCCCCACGCGAACGCCGACAGGGTGAACTTCACCGTTATGCCGCTTCCGTCGCGCACGACTGACGATCCCACGACTTCGTGGTCGGGAGATATCCGGTTGTACCAGTTGAACGGCACGATCTTCCCGTTGGCATTCACCACAACGCCCTTGTACCAGCTGACGCCAGCGACATCGATCGTGAACATGTTCACCGACCCTCCTCCATGGCCGAAGCGAACCTCCACCGTCAAGTCTCCGTTATCCTCGTCCGAAAGCCTGAAGCGAAAGCCGTCCGCCATTGGCACCCAGTCGCCGATGCGGCACTTTGGCGCGCTCCTCTCGAACTCGGAATCCGTATAGGCCTTGCCTGACTTGATCTCGGCCATGATGCGGGATATCTGCGCATGCGTATCCTTAAGTTCGCCGAGGCGCCATTCGAGCTTGGCCGGGTGGTACTGGTGCGCCTCCGCCTCGGAGTGGAAGCCGAGGCGGGAATCCGCCTTCGCGAGGGGAAGGAGCTTTCTGGTGATGTCCTCCTCGGCGGACACAAGCGAATCCATGCGCAAAAGCGAGGCCAGGGCGGCGGCGGAATCGCCGCGTTCGCGGCTTTCGCATATCGCCTTGGCCCGTTCCAGATAGAACCTGAATATGTTGTATCCGCTCATGAACTGGTATTCAAGGGCCTTCATCACGCTGATGTCACGGCTCCGTTCCTGGTCTCCGCTCCATCTTTCCGCAAGGGCGTCGAGCACGTCCCCGCCGTCAGAACCGGCGATGCGCACGCCTCGCGCCATCCGTCCCGCAAGGATTGCCGCCTCCTCTATCGTATGGTTCTCAAGGGCTTCGCCTATCGTATCTCCGCTGGGCGCATCCTGGGGCTTCCACGTGCGGCCGAGCGGCAGCAGCCTCACATCGGCGTAGAGCGGCCATGCCGGACCGGCGTGGAAAGGCCCGTAGTACTGCATGTCGTTGGAGAGAGGATACTCCGCGTAGGCGTCGGAGAACCGTTTCCACACATCGGCCACCAGACTGGAATCCTTCCCCCAATACGGCGCGGCAAGCTTCCGCAGGAATGTGTCCTCGTCGTCCGTGAAGTCATCGAAGGACAACTCTCCCGCCGCCTTGTTCATGATGCCCGGATAGTTGCCGAAGTACCAGCACTGCAGGACTGTCGATACGCCCGCCTCCCTCATGGCCTTGTATTTCCTGTACAGGAGTCCAGGCACCGGAACGAACGGCACGGTTGCCACCTCATGGGAATTGCCGACCTGAATCTTGGCGCCGATGTTGCTGCCCGCAAGTTTTCCGGCTTCGGCGACGGACTTGAATCCTTCTGCCGGCCCGACATACGACAGCCAGTAGTCGCCTCCGTTCCGGCAGCGTCCAACCTGCTCCTTGACGGCGCCGGACTCGAAGTTGTAGGCGAACGTCACGCCATCAGGCACGTGCCTTGCGCATTCAGCCACCCACGCCGCCCGTTCCTGCTGCACCTGCGGCTGGTAGAACCAGCTTATGTATTCGGCATTCGATCCGGAAGCGCGGATGCCGCGCATGATCGCGTCCGTGGTGTTGCGGTATATCTGCCAAGGCTCAAGCGATGCACAGCGCCTGCAGCACCTGGCGCCGCGTTCACCCGTAACGCAGTCTATCGCGGAAAGGCATGTCGTCGGGCGTTCGCCATGGGCGATCATCATGATGCCGCCAAGACGCGGCACACGCGAAAAGACGTCCTTGACCGATTCTTCGATGTATTGCCGGGCCGCCTTGGTGGCGGTGCACAGGAGAGCCGCATTCGGAACCCACGAAACGGCGTCTCCAAACATTTCGGGATGGTTGACGTACAACGGATCGGATTTGCTCACGTGCTTCGGCTCGATGCAGAATATCCATGTCTTTATCCCGTACTTGAGGCACCTGTCGACGGTCTTGCGCAGCTTCGCGAGGCGCCTATCCGCATCCGGGGACCGCCTGGTGAACGACGTCTCCGCAAGGTCGCGCCACTCGACCGTTATCCAGAGGCCGTTTATGCCCTCGTGCGCGAGCCTGTCGAGATAGGCCTCCGGATAATAGTCCACATCGTCCATCAGTTCGTCGTGGTTAAGCGGCGGACGCTTGATCGGGCCGAAGAAGCACCGCGAGATCCTGTTGCGCACCCACGGCTTGCGGACGCAGCTCTTGAGGTCTCCCGCCCTGACCCTATCCTGATAGTAGTACACGGCCCTGCGAAGCCCCTCGTCATCCTCCGTGGTGATGGTCACCTTGCCGTCCGCCGCCACATCTATCCTGTAGCTTTCGTATCCATCCACCTTCCCGCGCGCAAACGTCACGTCGTTTGTCGGCACCGGCTTAAGCCTTTCAGGCAGGGCAAGTTCCCTGCGGAACCCCCAGCTCTCTATCCCGGGATATGGAGGCGGATCGACGGCAAACGCACCCGTTGCCGCAAACATTGGCGCAACAAGGCACAACGGCACAAACAAAATATTTCTCATGACGGTGGATTATACCAAATGACGGCTACTGCGCATACGATGCGCTTTGCCAATTCCACTTGACGGTCCGGCACTCGCAGGCCGCCTCATCTCTTCACATTCTCTTCCACCTTGAAGTCGTAGAACCAGTTCCTGCCCTCGCAGCCGATGATGCCGGCATAGAATGTATCTGGGAAACGGGGATCTATGCAGGTAAGCGTATAGCCGCCGCACATGACGGTCATCTCGCGGTTGCCTTTGCCGTTGAGCACGAGCTTGACCTTGAGGTCATGGATCTCGTTCGCCTTGAAAAGGCAGTCCTTCGGCAGCGCGATCGACGCATCCTTGTACCATTTCTGCACCCCATTCTCAAAATAGTGGTACCAGATGTTTATCCCCTCGTCGTAGAGGCACACCTCCCAATGGTCGCGAAGCTCCGGGGTGCCGGCCGCGCTCTTGCCGATGTCCGGCGCGATGACTATGATCGGGGCCATGCGGTAGTCCCAGGACATTTTGGACGAAACCGCGCAGCCAAGCCTGAAGCGCCGCTTGTGCATCATTGCCACGTATGAGCTGGAGTGCATCTTGCGGAATACATGTTCCGGCGCCGGTCCCGGCAACACATTTACGATTGCGTCATCCACCTGCTTGAACTCCTCCATGAAATTCCAGCGCCAGCTCTTCACGTACTGGAAATCGGACGGCTTCCACTTCCCGCGAGCGAACGACACGTCCACCTTCTCGCGCGATTGGGGCTTCACAAGCGCAACCGACAGTATTCCGGGATAGCCGCGTCCCTTCTTTCCGATCGCCACGGTTCTCGTGCCATCCTTTACGGATTCGACCATCGAACAGGATTGCGCCCCATCCGGGTCAAGCTCCACCTCCACCCTTGCCCCGGGGACATCGGCGAACCTCACCGTGATGGTGCCGTTGGGGAATATCCGGTTTCCGGCGTAGCGCACCACGCGATCCTGCAAAGCCTTTGCGTACGCCCCGTGCATCGTGCGTATCGTGCGGTTGTCGTCATATATCCCGCCCGGTATCACGAAGTCCACCACATCGGCGCGAGCCTCGAGCCTGGCCCGCATGGAACGCTCGACCTGGTACTCGCGCAGGAGCTCGCGGCAGAAGAATCGGAGCCCCGTCATGTATACGTGATCTAGATCGTCGCCGACTACGTTGAAATAGCCTGAATCCTTGGGCAATGCCGCCGGATTCGCCATCAGGGACTCTATCAGTCGCTCCGCCGACAGGCTTTCGGCAATCAGCCTGTCCGGCATGCCCTTCTTCGCCATCATGTCTGAGAAATATGCGGTGCAGCACTTCGTGTAGGCTTCAAGGGCCTTTGCGGCCTTCACGGCGTTGGCGAACGCCCGGTGCTGGCGGGCGTATTCGTCCCCCGGCATCGTCCCCTTCAAAGATTCAAGCTTCGCAAGCGCCGCCGTGGCCATCTTGACGCCCTTGGCCTTCTCCGCCAGTATCTGCGCATGCGACGGGGCCTTCGTCTCGCTGAGTATGCTCCAGATGTCCTTTGTGGCTTCAAGGGAGGCGTTTTCGCGGTAGAGCGAGAATATCCCGCCCGCCTTCACGAACTTGAAGTCCGCCTTGAGAGGAAACGAATGGAATACGAGGTTGGAGGCCACATAATGTATGTTGCGCACCATTTCAAGCTCATCCTTCATGAGCGACGCCATCGTGTCCGCCGCCGAACCGAAGTGCCTGCCCGCGTATTCGGCGATCACGCCATCCGCAGTGGCGGATGGATCGGTGATGAACCGCATGTAGGCATAGAGGTTCACCTCATGCGCAGAATCGAAGATGCTGTTTCCGACCCGGTCTATGCGGATCGCATAGCGATCCACGTCCTCGGCCCTCGCCGAATCCACGTACTCCCTTATCCTCGCAACTTGCGCCGCCGGCAGATAGCCTGCGCCGAGATACTCGCCGAGTGCGTCGCACTCTGCGCCGAGCGTGAGCGGCGGATTCTTCTTCAGGAACGGATTCTTCGGAAGCCAAGGCACGAAATCCGCCTCGGTGATCTTTGTCTCAACCTCGAAACCATGCCGCTTCGCCGCCGCAGTCGCGCCGCCGATGATGTCGATGTAGTCCTGTGAATTGGAGCCGAAGGACCGCAGTATGAACCGTTTGCCGCGTTTCTCATGCTCTTCGGCGAACAGTCCGACAAGCTCCTCGACGACCTTCTGCGGCGGGTAGCGCGTCGGATTGGAGTTGTGGATCACCGAATAGTCCGCTTCTGTGAGCGTGAGGACGATGCCGTCGAGTTCCGGGCAGATGCGGAACGTCTCTTCGAGCTTGTAGCGGAGCCATTCCTTATAATCCTTTCCGAGCAGGTCAAATTCGCCATTCTCGTCCAGCAGTCCCGGAAGATCGTCAAGAAGGCCGTCGGGGATGAATATCTCGCGATGCCAATAGTATAGCGGCTTGCCGATGGAATGCGCCATGCGGCATATGGCGTTCATGTCCTGCCGGTTTTTCTCCACGGCGGCGCGATCCACCTTCGCGGCCGCATGCGGATACCTCTCAAGGAACGACAGCCCGTTGATCCCGCTGTACCCGCGATGGCAGTCGCCGCAGACCTCGAACGAATCCACGCCGCCGTACTCCACGGACTTCGCCACGACACGCGCCATGTAGTTTGTGTCGATGGCCGTGGGATGCATTATCGACCAGCTTATCTCCGGCCTTTCCGCCGCAAGCGATGCCGCAAAGATTGATACTGCCGCCCAGAAGATGCTGTTTCTCATGCGTTTGCTCCTGACTTGAATTGACGATGGTGGAGGACTGTCATGGATTCGTCCTCGTCCGTAAGCACGAACAGGTCGAAGGCACCGCCGCCCTGCGCAACCTTGAATACGCTGTGCCCCTGCACAGGCAGAAGGTCGTCCATGAACTTGCGACCCGCATAGTCGCTCTTCTTGACGTCCGGCAGGAATCCCGGCAGGATCACGCGTTCGCCCGGATAGAGATCCCGTGAAGACATGTTCACAAGGTTCTTGTCGGTGATCTGGTTCGGGCTCCACACGCTTGTCATGTACGCCTGCGCGCGCACCGAACGGCAAAACTCCGCCCCCATGGAGCTTGGGCAGGAATGGTGGTTGGCCTTGCACACGTCCACAGGGCCGACAATCGGACCGAGCCTGTTCTCGTAATCGGGCAGGTCGATGTCGCCGCCGAAATACGCCCTGAACGGCCCGTATTCGACGCGGATGCCCATGGAAAGCGAATTCTCCGGTATCTTGCCGTCCGCATCGGGATGGTTCTTGAAATAGCGCGGCGCATAATCCACCTTGCGTGAACCATCCCAATAGACGCAGTTTGAAAACAGGTTGACTATGCGGAAATCGGCGTAGCGCTGCCGCCCGCCGCGAAGCATGGATATCTGGTTGACGGCACCGACGCTGAAGGCGTGAGGCCGCATGCCGCACCTTCTCCCCATGAACGGGATCCACTCCCGCATCATGGCGAGAGAATCCTCGTCGGGGTTCATCCCATATACGCCAGCGCGAGGATACTGGTGGTCGAAGTAGTTGCGGATGGAGAAGTCCTCGGCCAGGCGCGTGATGCCGCACACGACCCGGCCATCAGGCGTCTTCTCGCTGCGCAGGCTCGGCTTCCCGCAGTGGTCGGCATGCCAGTGGCTCAGCAGGAAGTAGTCGATGGCGCGCTCCCTGATCAGCCTCTGCACGTAGCGGCTCACCCACTCTCCGCCGAGCCTTCCGTCCGTTGGGCGGCGAGGTATGAGCGGCAGGTATTGCGGACGGTACATGTCGCCGCAGTCAAGCAGCATGGTCGTGCCGTCCGGCAGGATGAAGAACGTCTGCTCCCCTACGCCAGTCTGGATGAAATGGATGTCAAGCTCGCCTGGCGTCCAGCCCGGATAGCGGCAGCCCTCTACACCCTTCATGCGATCAGAGAGGCAGCCGGTGAACATGCCGGCACCGACTGCCCCCATCCCCGAAATAAACTCACGGCGTTTCATGGCGTCCCCGGAGGCCGTGCCGTTCACTCGATCCGCAATGTCCAGAGCTGGAGCTTCAGGCGCTCCGAGCAGTACCTGTCCTCGAACGTGTCGGCATGGATGACCCAGCCACCCTTGATGTCAACCATTTCGAGAGACGGCACTTCCTCGAACGAGCCGAGCTGGTCGCGCGGCTCGACGCAAACGGCTCCGCTCCCCGTCTCGATGGCCTCAAGGGCCGCGAACAGGAAGTCGGCAGGACCGATCTTCTTCCCGCCAACCTCGATCTCCGGAGGGAGGAAGTAGTCGGTGTTCAGCCTGGCGGCGGCAGCCTTCAGGTCTGACGCGAGGACAACGGTCTTTTCCTTGACGCCTTTCGGACGGTCAAGAAATCCCCACGACTTCCCGGGCTGAAACGCCTTGTCTCCGCGCAGGAATCGCACCGATGCCTGGAAGCAGTCGGAGACGGACCACGACTTCGGCAGGTCGACCGCGCTGAACCGCTTTCCGAGCGCACGGCGAATGGCCGGGATGTCTGCCCGCGTAATCTCCACGCGAGGCTTTAGCGTCTTCTCGAAATCACGCAAATCAATTAACTCGAAGCGCGAATCTGCCTTGATGGTGCGGATGAACGAACGGAGGCGGTCGTAGAAAACCTTCGTGTCCTCCGCAGGGCGGTCAGGCGCAGGGATCCACTTGCCCCATTCCACAAGGTTCTTGCGCTTGTAGTTTATGCCGTCCCAATGCTTCGTCTTGACCGCCATGTGCGGATGCATGTAGAACGAAATGAGATCGCGTCCGGCGCTGTCGTCGAGAATCTTCTTCACGTCCGGCGGCTTGTAGCCCTCACGGGGCAGGAAGCCCTCAAGGCCGAACATGCTGCTGTACGGGATCTGGTAGCAGTTGCAGTACCAGAGCCCCAATGCGACATTGTTCCTCCTTACGATTCCGCCCGCGCCGTAGGCTCCCTTGGAGGTAAGCGGGCGGTCGGTGAACCCGCCTCCGCAGACGAACTTCACGCCCAGGTCCGCATAGGCGTAGAATGAGACGTAGCTCCAGCTGTTCCCGGGGGGATCCTGGAAGATCACCCTGTCGGTCGCGGTCGCCGCCCGAATCATTCCGATGGCCTCCGCCTCCTGCGCGAGCACGGCCCGATACGCCTCCCCGAAATCCTCCCTGTCCGATAGTTCGCAGATCGCGGGATGCAGGCTGTGCCCGTACGTCTGCGTCCCGATCGCATGCCCCTTCAGGGAATCGAGGACATCCATGCGGCGCAGGCGCACGAGCTCCTCGCAGAGCAGCCCCACCATGTTGAAATGGCCAACGACCTTCTCCTCCGTGAGGATGTTCGCTATGTCGCGTATCGCATCGTTGGATCTGTCGCAGGTGAAGTCCTCCGTGTCGAAGAAGAGCAGCACCTTCGTCTTCGCCTCTGCCGTGGCGAATGACAGCGCAAGGCCCATCGCCATCGCGCCCATCCATGCCGCACCCCTCGCAATCTTCTTCCCTTCATTTCTCTTTCTCATTTGCCCCCCCTAAAAACCTATAACCTAAAACCTATAACCTATAACCTAAAACCTACATTCTCGATCACGTCCGGATTCTTCGCGGAATCCACCGTGACGTTTTCGAGCCGCACGTTCTTCACTGAATGATCCGGGTCGCCCACCATGTTCACACGCCACCTCGCCTTGCCTCCGTGCACGTTGCGGATGTCGATGTCGCGGATGGTCGTTGCGCGGTTCTCGTAGTCCGGGAAGTCCGCCCATTCGTAGAGCGTATCCACCGACAGCCCGACAAGTTCATACCTCACGTTGCCGACCTCGACGCCGTTGACAGAGATGTTCTCAAGCACGCCGCCGCGACGGCGGTTCGTCTTGATGAACACCCCGCGGCTCACGTCGTTGGCCCTGCAGTTGATGAGCCGCAGGTTCTTGACCCCGCCGGAGATCTCGCTGCCGATGCCGAGAAGCGTGTGCGCGTCCACGATCTCGCAGTCCCGGATGAACACGTCCTGCGTCGGGGTGTTGAGCCGCCATGCGTCGCGGTTGCGCCCCGACTTGATCACGATCCCGTCGTCACCCTGATCGAAGCGGCAGTCCTCCAATATCACGTTCCGGCTCATCTCGATGTCAATGCCGTCGTTGTTGTTCCCGTGCGCGTACACGTCGAGGTTGCGCACCGCCGCATCCTCGCACATGTAGAGGTGCAGGGTCCAGAAAGGCGAGTTGCGCACCTTGAAGCCTTCCCACGTCACGCCCTTGCAGCGGTTGAACTGCACAAGCTGTGGACGGGTGTTGGCGTCCTTCATCTTGTATATCTCGCGCTTCTCCACCGGATAGTCCGTCGCCCCCCAGGTGTAGAGCTGCAGACGCGCGGCCTTGATGCCGTTCTTCTGCGGAACCCACGGATACCAGAACGTATCCTTCCACTCGCCTTCGTACCCGCGAAGCGTGCCAGATCCCGTTATGGCCACATTAGTGCAGCGGTAGGCGTACACGAGCGGCGAGTAGTTCCAGCACTCCATCCCCTCCCACGAGGTATGCACGGCCGGCAGGTAGTCCTTGGGATTCTGAGAGAACACTATCTCGGACCCTTCCGCGAGGTGAAGCTCGCAGTTCGAGCGCAAACGTATCGCGCCCGAGAACCATTTTCCGGCAGGCACCACGACCCGTCCGCCGCCAGCATTCTCGCAAGCGGCCATCGCCCTGGCGAAGGCATCCGTGCATAGAGTGCCGTCGGGCTTCGCCCCAAAATCGGCGATCGAGAAGTCCCGGTCCTTGAAAAGCTTCGCGACGGAAAGCCCGCGAGCGCGCACATCGTCGAGGAAGAGCCTGGCGAACGCCGCCGCGCCCGTCTGGATCGGGTGAGTGACGTCCTTCGCGGGTTCGCCGTCCTTGCCGAGGATCAAGCCTGTGGAGATGGCGAAGAACTTGTGGGCCTTTTCCTTGCCGAGGCTTTCCAGCAGATCCCGCGTGAGGTTGTTCATGTCCACGAAGTCGCACTTCAGCTCTTCGGAAAGCTCGCGCATGGCGTCCCGGTAGCTCCTGAGGCACACGCCGTCGGTCTTGTGCTCGGAGTCTACGAGCTTCCTGCCCGACTTGTCGAACGTTGCGCGGCATATCGGCGACAGGAGAATCGGAGTCGCGCCCTTCTCGCGGATGTCCTTCACCCAGTCGCGGACTATCTCGCGGAAAAGCCCCTTGGGATCGGCCCAGCGTTCGTTGCGGTAGAACTCGGTGGAGCGCTTCTGGTCGTTGTGCCCGAACTGTATGGCCACGAAATCGCCCTGCTTCACCCCCGCGATCAGCTTCGCCCACATCCCGGACTTCGCGAAGCTTTTCGTCGATGCCCCGCTGCGGGCGTAGTTCGCGACGCGGCAATCCGACTTCATGGACTTCTGGAGCTGCGTGCCCCAGCTGTAGTATGGCGCACGGATGTGCCCGCCCAGGCTGTATCCAGCGTCATCGAGCGTCGAATCGCCGGCGAAGAACAGGGTCGACGCGAACGCGCTCCCCGCAAACAGTGAAGCGGCCGTCAGTGCAGCCACATTCATGAATTTCATTGCAATATCTCCATGTTTACCTGATTGCGCACCATGGTATCATAAGCGAAATGCCGGGTCAACTGGCAATTCCGGCCTTACGACGCCACCTCATGCCCATTGCCGCCATTGCGGCGAAGTACGTGCCCGCGCCCACCGCAAGCAGAACGGAGAGCGACAGCACGGGCGGCATCCTCACATATGCCTTCACCGCCACAAGCGATCCGGCCATGATGGCAGACCCGGCAAGCATCCTAAGCGTCGGCGATGCGAGCCTACACAGTCCAAGCGAACCGTTTCGGCGATGTGCGGCAGCGACAAGCATTGCGCATCCGAACGCGGCGCACAGGACCGTTGACGCGGCAAGGCCGACGTGCCGCCACTCCACTGGCAGGCACAATACGGCGACGATGTTCAGAGATGCGTTCAGGCACACGGTCCATACGGACGTCCGCAGCGGGGTCTTCATGTCGTTCTGCGCCTGGAACCACGGGACAAGCGATTTCTGAAGGCCAAAGAACCCAAGCCCCATGGCATACACCGCCACGGCCCTCGACACGCGAACTACGGCAGTGGCGTCGAACGCTCCGCCGCGATATATCACGGTAGTCACGTCGGCGGCAAGCACACCAAGCCCGACCGCCGCCGGAATCATCACGAACAGCATCTGCCTGGTAGATGATATGAACGCCGCACGGGCGCCATCTACGTCCCCCTTGGAGAAATGCCCCGCAAAGGCCGGTAGAAGGACGGTGCCGAATGATACGCCTATGACCCCGAGTGGAAGATCCATGAGCCGTTCGGCATATCCGATCACGCCTGCCGCCCACGGGGCGGCGACCTGCCCCAGCACCTGGTCTAGCATATAGTTGATCTGCACGGCGCCTGCCCCTATTGCGGCAATTGCGGTGTTTTTCCATACGAGACAGACCTTCGGGTCCCTCCACCCCCTGAAGGACAGCTTCGGCGAGACCCCGGCCTTGCGCATGCGCCACAGCATGAACGCCATCTGCGCTGCGCCCGCCACAAGTATGGCCATGCAGACCCTGTGTATCCGCTGGTCGAGACGCAGCTCCGGGTGGAAGCATATCCAAACGAGGATCCCTATCCAGAACACGTTGAGCAGACACGGCATCGCGCTTGACGCCTTGAACCTTCCCATGGCGTTGAGCACTCCCATGCCGAGCGCCGCGCCACAGATGAAGATCATGTACGGAAGCAGCGTCTTGACGAGACGAACCGTCAACAGCGTCCTTCCGCTCAGCTCCAGTCCGGCGCGGAAATGCACTGCAACCTCAAGGCCGAGAAGCGCAAGCACAACGACGGACCCGACCATCATGAGCATCATGGTCAAGACGGCCCGGGCGAGATGCCGGGCGCCTTCCATCGCGTTCGCCTCCACCTCCCCCTTGAACACCGGTACGAACGCCGCGGTCAACGCCCCTTCGCCGAAAAGCTTGCGCGCCATGTTGGGAATGGCAAACGCCAGCGTAAATGCGCTTTGCTCCACCCCTGCGCCGATGAATCGGCTCTGCAGCATCTCCCGTACAAGTCCGAGCACCCGCGACAGAGCCGTAAACGCCCCCACGGTGGCCGTATTCTTTAGTATCCTGTTCATCCCATGCGCCGCGTCAAATCATCGGCCGGAAGCCTGCGGACGGATCACCTTCACCCCATCGGGGGCGTTCACCTTCACATCCAGCGATCCGTCAAACCGCTTGTCGATGCGCACAAGTATCCGCTTTCCGCCGGGCATGGCCATGGCACCCTCCGCCCAATCGAGGTCGCCAAGGGACGGATTCACCTCTACGGTCTTGCAACCGACATCAAGCGGACGGATTCCGAGCACATGGTTTATGCACCATGATGCCGGACCGGCGCTCCATCCGTGGCAAAGGGAATGGCGGAATCCCTTGTAGCAGAACTCGCCATAGTCCCCGTGTATGTCCTTCTTCCCTGGCACAGGCGCCTCGTCGACGCGGAATGCGTTGTTCGTCCATGCGATGTTGAAGTCCTCCCAGAAGCTCGTGGCCCCCATGTCAAGCATCGCGCCCCAGTAGTCGCGAACGGTGTCGAGAGCTCGCTGGTGTTCGCCTGCCGCGCTCATCGCCTCGATCATGTAGTAGCCATAGAACGAGGACACGCCCGAATGCCCTCCCGCCCCAAGGGTCGAAGCGTACATCTCCTTTGGAGTGCGCAGGCCTGAAAGCGCAAGCAGGGCTGCGGCGGACTTTGCCCCGTGCGGATCGGGACGCAGGCGGGAGAGCCTGTCCGCCATGCCGCGAGCCTTGTCCGCAAGGTCTTCGCGACCGAGGGCATCCGCAAGGAACGCTGTTTCACGGGCGGCAATGAGCGCCAGGCCCTGGGTGCCGGCGACCTGTCCCTTCCCGTTATGCTTTGTCGGCCAGTCGAGGAATTCACCGGCGCGCCACTCCCCGGCATCGGTCATGCCGGAAAGCACATGCCCGAAAGTCTTTTCGAGGTAATCGGCGTGTTTCTCAAGGTACTGCCTGTCCCCAGTGAACCGATACCATTCGGCGACGTTCCGTATCCACCAGAGCGTGTATGTGGCGATCGTGTTCATCCACTTGTCGGGAGGCGTGACGGAAGCCAGGTAATCCAGGGAATCCGCAAGGATCTGCGCATCGCCGAACACGTTCAGTATGGCCATCGTCTCCGGATGCATATCCCCGACCCACACGAGCCTGTCGCGCTTGATGCCGTCCCACAGGTATTCCTGGCAGCAGAGGTGGACCGTCCTCACCGCGGTCTCAAAGATGCGGTCAAGGCGCTCGTCGGACGATCTGAATCCGCCGAGGCGGGCCATTGGACGCATAAGGGAAACCGCTCGCACGAACTCGAAGCCCACTTCCCCCTCCGTCACAAGATCCAGCCGCACGAACCGGAATCCCGTATTGCCCACCTCTATCGACCCGAAGCTCGGGACCTCAAGCTCGAAGTCTCGCAACGCATGGTCGTTGGTGGCGTTCTTGGCGTCGCCGACGCTGCTCATCGCCTCCGCCACCGACTCTCCGAAACGTATGCGGAGTTTCTTCCCTATCCTGTCAGACGCCGGACTCATCCCGATCTGGATGCCGCCGTGCAACTCGCGCCCAAAGTCGAGGACAACCCCCGGACGATCTCCATTGTTGACGAGCCTGGTGCCGACAGACCTTCCGAAATACGTTTCGCACACCTGCCCGTGCTTGCGGTCAAGGAGCCGTTCGATGTTCTCCGTTGAACTGGCCGCCTTCCCGCCAGACATCCGGGACGGCGTGTTCCACACGACGCGCTTCGGGTATACGAATGTGCGCGTACGCGCATCTGGTGCATCATCCTGCGCGGATGCCGAGGCCATCAGCGCGGCAAAACAAATTGATAGGAACTTCATATGATGCGCATTCTACCATAAAGGCCCGTATCGCGGGCGGGAATATCGCGGGACGTCAGTCCTATCGTCGCACCAGCTCGTAGTTCATCGTCGCGTCGGCAGGATCGCGGGCAACGTCGGCCGTGAAGCAGAGGCGGCCATCCTGCAGATGGCTCGGCACAACGCCTCGGCGGTTCCCGGCACAGTCGAGCGCATACACGGTCCATTCCCCTCCTGCAAGCGACAGGCTTATGTCCGCACGGCCCTTGCGCATCAGGTGAGGCATCTGTCCCCAGCGCAGAAGCACGGTGCGTGAATCGTCCGCGAACGCAGCGCCCGAATTCTGCACGTCCGTCTGGTGGCAGAGGAGTATGCGCCCCGATGCGGAGAGTGGATTGCCGTCAAGCGAACTCGCCCACACCGTCGCCGCCGCCCCCATGACATTGGCCTCTATGCATCCGGCGCGGATCTTCCCGGATTCGGCGAACACGCCGCACGTCCTCCCCGTTTCGATTCGCAGGGAACCTGTCGCGGGATCGATCTTCAGCGCGTCAGCGTCGCCGACATCGAGGTCTCCGCGCAGGAACAGGCATAGCGATGCGCGTTCGCCCGCGAGCGAGAGCGGATCTCCGCTCATGTCGAAGTATGTCATGGGCTTCGGACCGTACACGCCCTTGATGCCGTGGCTCCACGCGAAGCGCCAAAGCCCGTCAATATCCTCACGGGCGGCGAGCGCACCCGTCTCGATGCCGCCGAGGCTGCGGTATGCGCCCGGACCGGAGAAGTTGTACTCCGTGATCACGAACGGCATCGCCTTCCCCATGCGGCGGCGGTTGCCGAGCGCCCAGAAGAGACCGTGCCTGTCGCGCTTCAGCGGATTGGTGTTCTGCAGTTCGCTCGGCAGGCTCCACTTCTGCTCGAGGAAGTGCGGGTGGTCAACGTAGAAGTGCTCGTCCGCGTAGTCGTACTCGTTGGCGCGCACCTCGTCAAATTCCTCCGGATATGCGTAGTTGTTCATGTTGGTGAGCAGGATGCGGCTCTTCATCTCGTCCCGCACCCACCGCGTCATGCGCCTCGCGAAGTCGCGTTCGTTCGCCAGGGTAAGCTCCTTGCGGCTGTTGCCCTCGTTGACGAGCGAGTAGAGAGGCATTGCCGGCTCGTCGGCATACCTGCGTCCGGTGTGAGGATTCACGTGCGAGAGGAAGTTCTTCGCGTAGTTCAGGAAGTTGGAGAACGCACCCTCGTGCGTCTCCACAAGCGTCTTGAACTCGCGCATGCTAGCAAATCCCGGCTTGTCGATCCCCATGTCCCGGTATGCCACCCTGCGCGAAACGTACAGGTCGGTCGTCATGTACACGCCATGCTTGATGCAGGCGGCGACCATCGCGTCGAATCTCGCCATCCTTTCCGGCTTGAGTTCCCCCCGGCTGTCGGCCAGCCCGCCGTCGTGGTGGTGGAACCTCACCGCATTGTATCCGATGCGGGCGAGGTTCGCCACGTATCGGTCGGCATCCTTCGCTGGCGGATAGTTTGATTCGCCGACGAAATTCACGCCGTAGAAGCGCTGCTTCACGCCAGGCAGGCTCTCGAACTCGAAATGCCCGTTGCGGACGACAAGCCATCCGTGCTTCCCGGCTGGCGCATCGTGCGGAACGACCTGCGAGAAATCCAGGGCAGACCCAGGCGCCGGGTCGTTCATCGCCTTGATGCGCGTCCATTCGCTCCCCTCTTCGATCACGTATTCGCCGGCGCAATACTCCACCGGCCCAGGCGTTTTCAGGTTGAAGTCCATAGAGAAGGTGTCCCCCCGGACGAGATCCGGCACGCTCCCCTTGCCTTCGAACGACACGCGGAGAGTGAACACGTCGATGTCGCAGCTCTTCCATTCGCGGTTGTCCTGAAGGTAGCATTTCATCGGCTTGGGGAAACGGAACGCAAGCGTCTGCACGCCATCCTTGTCGATGAGCGCGACCTCGCGCACCTTCTCGCGGAAGACCCCGATGCGGCCCTTCCTG
>SAMEA104315424__coassemble_517_pt1 | contig 29294 bp, 24 predicted proteins | sample SAMEA104315424__metabat2_low_PE_034 | metagenome-assembled genome bin SAMEA104315424 (sample SAMEA104315424) | gut metagenome | biome: Monkey gut; feature: monkey-associated habitat; material: faeces | place: China | collected 2013 | reverse complement strand
CAGTCGTCGGTTCTCCTGACGCGCCGTCCCGTCGATCCCGACTACATCCGGCAGGTGATCAACCTGACGCAGACGACCTCGGCCTCCTACCTGCTGATCGCCTCGCTCGACCTGGCGCGGCGGAACCTCCACCAGAACGGACGGGCGATGTTCGAGAAGACGATCCAGATGGCGGACTACGCGCGGGGGGGAGGTCAACGACCTCGGTGGCTACCATGCGTTCGGCCCCGAACTCGTCAACGGCGATTCCGTGTGCGCGTTCGACACGACGAAGCTTTCCGTCCACACGCGGGAGATCGGCCTTGCGGGCATTGAGGTCTACGACCTTCTGCGCGACGACTACGGCATCCAGATCGAGTTCGGGGACGTGGGCAACATCCTCTGCATCCTCTCGTCGGGAGACCGCCCGCTCGACATCGAACGCCTGATCTCGGCCCTTTCCGAGATCCGGCGGTTGCACGCGAAGTCGCCCGCCGGGCTCTTCGACCACGAATATGTCGAGCCGCAGGTCGAGATGTCGCCGCAGGCCGCGTTCTACGCGCAGAAGCGGCCCGTGCCGATCGCGAAGTCCGAGGGGTATGTCGCGGCGGAGTTCGTGATGTGCTATCCGCCGGGCATCCCGATTCTCGCGCCGGGCGAGCGGATTACGCGGGAGGTGCTGGACTACGTGCTCTACGCGAAGTCGAAGGGGTGCTTCATGACGGGCCCCGCCGACATGAAGATCAACCGCATCAACGTCGTGAGGTGAGCGAAATGGAGCTTTGGTATACGGACCAGCACACGAAGGACGTGCGTTTCTCGATGAAGGCGATGGGGCAGATCGCCTCGCGGCAGAGCGAGAACGAGCGCATCGACATCCTCGACACTGCCGAATACGGGCGCGTGCTTGTCCTGGACGGCGAACTCTTCCTCACGGAGAAGGACGAGTTCATCTACCACGAGATGCTGGCGCACGTGCCGATGGCGGTGCATCCGAAGGTCCGGAACGTGCTTGTCATCGGGGCGGGCGACGGCGGGACGGTGCGCGAGCTCGTGAAGTACCGCACCATCGGCCGCATCGACGTCGTCCAGCCCGACAAGGACCTCTACACGCTCGCGATGGCGCACCTCCCGTTCTGCGCGGCGGCGTTCCGCGATCGCCGCGTTCACATCCACGTCGAGGAGGGGCTTCGCTTCGTGCGCGGAAAGGCGAACGAGTACGACCTCGTCATCGTGGACTGCGCCGATCCGTACGGGCCGGCGGAGGGCCTGTTCACCCGCGAGTTCTACGGGAACTGCTGGAAGGCCCTGCGGGAGGACGGCATCCTCATCAACCAGCACGAGTCGCCGTTCTATTCCGCGCACTCCCAGTCGGTGAGGAACGCCCACAAGCACATCGCCACGATCTTCGGCCTGTCGATGATCTACCAGTCGCACATCCCGTCCTATCCGTCCGGACACTGGCTCTTTGGCTTCGCCTCGAAGAAGTACCATCCGCTCAAGGACCTCCACGCGCGGGCGTGGAATGCGCTCAAGATCCCGACGCGCTACTACAACACCGACCTGCATCGCGGCGGCTTCGCGCTCCCGAACTACGTGCGCGAGCTGCTGGGGCAGAGGGCCGCGAACGCCTGAAGGAGGGGCTGAAGGTGAACTTCATCGGATGCGACAGTGGCTTTGACGCGGCAAGGGCCGTCCTTTTCGGCGCGCCCTTCGATTCGACCACCTCCTACCGTCCGGGGGCGCGCTTCGGCTCGGCGGCGATTCGCCACGAGTCGTTCGGCATCGAGACCTATTCGCCCTATCTCGACCGGGACCTGGGGGATTGCGCCATCCACGACGCGGGCGACCTGGAGCTGCCGTTCGGCGCGCCTGATCCCGCGCTCAAGATGATCGAAACCGAGGCGGCGCGGATTCTCGCTGCGGGGAAGGTCCCCGTCCTCCTCGGCGGCGAACACCTCGTCACGCTCGGCGCGGTGCGCGCGGCCCGTGTGCGCCATCCGGATCTCCACATCCTTCACTTCGACGCCCATGCCGACCTGCGCGCGGACTACCTCGGCAACCCGCTTTCCCACGCCTGCGTGATGCGGCGGTGCCATGACCTGCTGGGTGACGGGCGCATCTTCCAGTTCGGCATCCGGTCCGGCACAAAGGAGGAGTTCGCGTTCCAGGGGGCGGGGCGCGTCAGGGCGGAGCGGTTCGCCGCGAAAACCCTGCCGTCCATTGTCCTGCCGCCGCAGACGCCCGTCTACCTGACGGTCGACCTCGACGTGCTCGACCCGGCGGAGTTTCCCGGCACGGGCACGCCGGAGGCGGGCGGCCTCACGTTCGAGACGCTGCGCGGCGTGCTGATGGACGTGTTCGCTCGCTTCAACGTGGTGGCGTTCGACCTCGTTGAACTCGCCCCCGCGCTGGACGCGAGCGGCAGGTCCACGGCCCTTGCCTGCAAGCTCCTCCGCGAATGCCTGCTGGCGCTGGAAACCTGAAACGAAGACAAGAAAGGAAAAAAGAAAGCCATGTCGAAAGTCCTCCTGATCGGTGCGGGCGGAGTCGCGTCCGTCGCGGCCGCCAAGATGTGCGGGAATGCGGACGTGTTCACGGATCTGCTGATCGCGTCGCGGACGCAGAAGCGGTGCGAGGACGTGAAGGCCGCCTGTGAAAGCCGCGGCACGGCGACGCGCGTCGCGACGGCGCAGATCGACGCGATGGACGTGCCGCGCCTGACGGCCCTCGTGCGGGACTACAAACCCGACCTCGTGATGAACATCGCGCTTCCCTACCAGGATCTCGCGATCATGGACGCCTGCCTCGCGGCGGGGGCCTCCTATCTCGACACGGCGAACTACGAGCCGCCGGAAGAGGCGCATTTCGAGTACTCGTGGCAGTGGGCCTATCGCGAGCGGTTCGAGAAGGCGGGCCTCACGGCGATTCTCGGATGCGGATTCGACCCCGGCGTGACGCAGGTCTTCGCGGCCTATGCGCAGAAGCACTACTTCGACACGATCGAGACGCTGGACATCCTCGACTGCAACGGCGGCGACCACGGCTATCCGTTCGCGACGAACTTCAACCCCGAGATCAACATCCGCGAGGTCGCGGCGAAGGGCAGCTATTGGGTGGCCGACCCGGCGACGGACAGGCCTGAAGTCCCAGTCGAGAACCGCAAGGCCTTCGACAAGGGCTATTGGGTCGAGACGGCGCCGATGGCGATCAAGCGCGAATACGACTTCGACCAGGTCGGGAGAAAGGACATGTACCTTCTCCACCACGAGGAGCTCGAGTCGCTGGGCTGCAACCTGAAGGGCATCCGGCGCATCCGCTTCTTCATGACGTTCGGGCAGAGCTATCTGACGCACCTGAAGTGCCTTGAGAACGTCGGCCTCACGCGCATCGACCCCATCGACTTCAAGGGCCAGAAGATCGTCCCGATCGAGTTCCTGAAGGCGCTTCTGCCCGACCCCGCGTCCCTCGGCCCGCGCACGAAGGGCAAGACGAACATCGGCTGCATCTTCCACGGCCTCAAGGACGGCAAGACGGTCGACTACTACGTCTACAACGTCTGCGACCACCAGGAATGCTACCGCGAGGTCGGCTCCCAGGCCATCAGCTACACGACGGGCGTGCCGGCGATGATCGGCGCGAAGATGTTCCTCCAGGGGAACTGGCGGAAGCCGGGCGTCTACACGTGCGAGGAGTTCGACCCCGATCCGTTCATGGCCGAACTGCCGAAGCAGGGGCTGCCGTGGCAGGAGAACTTCAACCCGGTGAAGGTCGATTGAGGACGCCCTTCTATCTCCTCGACGAGGCGGCGCTCGTGCGCAACTGCCGTCTCCTCGCCCGCGTGCGCAAGGCTGCGGGGGTCAGGATCCTGCTCGCCCAGAAGGCGTTCGCGGCGTGGAAGACCTATCCGCTGATCGCGGAGCATCTGGACGGTACGACGGCGAGCGGGCTCTTCGAGGCACGCCTCGCGGCGGAGGCGATGCCGAACCGCGAGAACCACGTCTACAACCCCGCGTTCACCGAATCGGACTTCCGGCAGGTCGTCAGGATGTGCGACCACATCGTCTTCAACTCGCCGGCGCAGGTCGCGCGGTTCGCCGCGCGCGCGCGGCGGGCGGGCGCGTCGCCGGGCCTCCGCGTCAACCCGCTTTACAGCGAGGTCGAACATGAAATCTACAACCCGTGCGCGCCGGACTCGCGTCTCGGCACGCCGCGTGCGCAGGTGACGGCTGAGACGGTCGCGGCCGTCGAAGGCCTCCACTTCCACGCGCTCTGCGAGCAGGGGGCGGACGTCTTCGCGCGCGTGCTTGAACGGTTCGAGGCGGCGTTCGGCGAATTCCTGCCGCGTCTTCGCTGGGTCAACTTCGGCGGCGGGCACCATATCACGCGGAAAGGCTACGACGTGCCGCTTCTCGTCCGGACGCTGCGGGCGTTCCGCCGCCGTTGGCCGGATCTCGTCGTCTACCTCGAACCCGGGGAGGCCGTCGCGCTCGATGCCGGGACGCTTGTCGCCTCCGTCCTGGAGGTGAACGACTGGGGGCGTCCGTTCGCCATCCTCGACACGAGCGCCGAATGCCACATGCCGGACGTGATCGAGATGCCGTATCGCCCGCGCGTCGCCGGGGCCGGCCAGCCGGGCGAAAGGCCGTTCACCTACCGCCTGGGCGGGCCGACCTGCCTGGCGGGCGACATCATTGGCGACTACTCCTTCGATGCGCCGCTGCGTGCGGGCGACCGGCTGGTCTTCGAGGACATGGCGATCTACTCGATGGTGAAGAACAACACCTTCAACGGCATGCCGCTTCCCGCGATTGTGCTGAAGACCCGGTCGGGCCTCCTCCGCACCCTCCGCAGGTTCGGGTACGACGACTTCAAGTCGCGCCTTTCCTGAACGCGGCGGACGGGTTGTTTAAGGCGAGCTCGACGTCTGCCGTCCATCCCGTATTGACACATGTGTAGGCGGTACATTCGTGTTCCATTGACGTCCCTGCCACTTGCTTCTTCAATCCACCCACGCTGAAATTGGGCACACCGCAACATTGCGCCAGCAGGCGCATGGGCAGTTGTGGTATAATCTCCGTCATTTCGCTGGAGATAATCATTATGAAGTGGACCAAAACGTTCATCCAGACATTGAGGGAGAACCCTCAGGATGCAGAGATAGATTCGCACAAGCTGCTCGTGAGGGCGGGCATTTGCCGCAAGACGGCTTCAGGGCTTTTCACGTTCATGCCGTTGGGCATGCGCACTCTCCGGAAGATAGAGGCCATCGTCCGTGAGGAGATGGATGCCTCCGGAGCGATTGAGATACTCATGCCCGCGCTCCAGCCTGCGGAACTGTGGCAGAAGACGGGGCGCTGGGATACGATGGGCGCGAACATGTTCCGGCTTAAGGATCGTGCAGACCATGCGATGGCGATGGGGCCCACCGCCGAGGAGGTGGTCACGGATCTTATGACCAACGCAATTTCCTCGTACCGTCAGCTGCCGATAACGGTCTACCAGATCCAGACGAAGTTCCGTGACGAGACGCGTCCGCGCTTCGGCCTCATGCGTTCGAAGGAGTTCATCATGAAGGACGCCTACAGCTTCGATGCGGATGCCGAAGGCGCGGACAAGAGCTATTGGAACATGTATCATGCGTATGAGCGCATATTCGCGCGTTGCGGACTGAAGGCCACGCCTGTGCAGGCGGACGGCGGCGACATGGGCGACAGCATGACGCACGAGTTCCACGCCCTCGCCGATGCCGGCGAGGATGGCATTGCGTGCTGCCCTGAATGCGGGTATGCGGCGAACCTCGAACGCGCGGAGCGCAAGGTTGACGGCTCTGCAAACGCTTCGGAACCGTCCCCTGCGGTCGAGGCCGTACACACTCCCGGAGCCAAGACAATTGATCAGGTCTCCGCTTTTATGGGCGTCCCCGGATCTTCGTTTGTGAAGTCCCTCATATATTCGGCGGACGGCAAGCCGGTCATGGTGTGCGTGCCTGGCGACCGCGACGTGAATGACGTAAAGGTAAAGCGATTCCTCGGCGCAAAGAAGGTTGAGCTTGCCGGCTACGACATGGTGCTTGCCGCGTCAGGCGCGAATGCGGGGTCTGTGGGCCCTGTGAAGCCGGCGGATGCTTCACTTCGCATAATCGCCGACATCTCGCTTAAAGGTGCGCACGGCTGCATTGTCGGCGCGAACAAGGACGACTACCACCTGAAGAACGTCGACCTTGACCGAGACGTGGGCGTTTCCGAAAAGGACTTTGCCGACCTCATCGTGTGCGGCGCGGGCGACGCCTGCCCGAAATGCGGCAGGGCGATGGAGATCAAGCGCGGCATCGAGGTCGGGCAGGTGTTCAAGCTTGGCACGAAGTACACTAATGCGTTCCATACAGTCTACAAGGATGAGGAGGCGTCCGAAAGGCTTTGCATCATGGGGTGCTATGGCGTTGGCGTGTCCCGTACCCTGCAGGCCGTGATAGAGCAGAGCCACGACAAGGACGGCATAATCTGGCCTGCGTCGATCTCGCCATACCAGGTGGTCATAGACCTTCTCGATCCGGCAGACGCGGAGGTCGTGAAGGTTGCCGACGACCTCGAGTCGCAGCTGGAGACGCGAGGCGTTGATGTGATAGTCGACGATCGGGCGGATCGTCCGGGCGTGAAGTTCAAGGATGCCGATCTCATAGGCTTCACCGTGCGTGTGGTGGTGGGAAAGAAGGGGCTTGAGAAGGGCGGCGTCGAGATCAAGCGCCGCGCCGACGACAAGTCCCTCATGAAGATCGTGCCGCCGGCCGAGGCGGTTGACGCCGTTGTGGCGGCGCTTGGATGATGGAGGCCTGTCGCGATGCCTGTATACGTGTACGAGGCCAAAGGCAAAGGATGCGCCCGCTGCGCGGATGGCTTTGAGGTTTCGCAGTCCATAAACGACGCCAAGCTGACGTGCTGCCCTGATTGCGGAGCGCCTGTTGTGCGCGTAATCCAGGCGCCGGCTCTCGGACATTCGAAGACAGATCTCAACTATCGGGCGAAGCGTGCGGGATTCCATGCCCTGAAGCGTGTGCAGAAGGGCGAGTACGAAAAGATATACTGAGGTGCCGGAATGAGGATTCTTGTCATCAACGGGCCGAACATCAATATGCTTGGGGTGCGCGAACCCGCGCTTTACGGCAATCGCACATACGAAGACCTCGTGCAATTCGTCTCGGCGTCGGCAAGGGATGCCGGCGTGGAGGCGGAAGTGTTCCAGTCCAATCACGAAGGCGCGATCGTTGACCGCATACAGTCCGCCAGAGGCAGCTTCGATGCGATTGTAATCAATGCCGCGGCGTACACGCACACGTCGGTCGCCATACTTGACGCAATCAAGGCGGCCGGGATCCCTGCGGTTGAGGTGCATCTCACGAATCCAAGGCGGCGCGAGAAGTTTCGCCATGTGTCGTATGTGGGAATGGCTTCGGTCGCCACTTTCGCGGGCTTGGGCTTCGGCTCGTATTCCCGCGCAATCCGCTTCCTCGCGGAGCGGTTCGGGTAGGTTTTAGGTTTTAGGTTTCAGGTTTTAGGTTTCAGGTTGTAGGGAATGACCAAATCTTCAAATGGCTAAATGCAATCGCAAATCGAAAAATCGTAAATCGTAAATTCTAGACGGAGATGAAATAATGAAGAGAGTGATGCTTTTCGTGCTGGTGAACATGGCGGTGGTATTGACGCTCAGCGTCGTGCTGCACATAATACTCGCACTTGCGGGGCCGGAGGTTCAGGCTGCCTTGTACAAGGATGGCATAGACTACTTCTCGGTAGGCGTGTTCTCGCTTGTATTCGGCATGGGAGGGGCTTTCATCTCGCTTCTCATGTCGAAGCCGATGGCAAAGTGGTCTACGGGTGCGCAGGTCGTGGACGGCACGGAAAGCGAAGATGCGCGTTGGCTGGTGGATACGGTCGAACGCCTTGCGAGAGCGTCGAACATAAAGATGCCTGAGGTGGCGATATACAGCGGTGCGCCGAACGCATTTGCCACCGGTGCGTTCAGGAACAGTGCGCTTGTCGCCGTTTCCGACCAGATACTTGCGAATATGAACCGTCAGGAACTTGAGGCCGTGCTTGGGCACGAGATGAGCCATGTCGTAAACGGGGACATGGTGACGTTGACGCTTGTGCAGGGGGTGCTCAACGCGGTGGTGCTTTTCCTGTCGCGCATCATTGCATATGTCGTCGACAACGCGCTTGGCGAGAAGCGCCGCCGTGGGTCTTCTGGCATGTACTTCGTTGTCATGTACGTCATGCAGATACTTCTTGGGATCGTCGCCTCCATGATGGTGTGCGCGTATTCGCGCCGTCGGGAATATGCGGCGGATGCGGGAAGCGCAAGGCTGCTTGGCACGCCTCAGCCGATGATCAACGCGCTGATGCGCCTTGATCGGCTCGTCTCGGCGCCGCTGCCCGAATCTCTCAGGGCGTTCGGCATCAATGACGGCAAGTCGAAGAAGGTGAGCCTCTTCTCCACGCACCCGTCGATAGAGGATCGTGTCGCCGCACTTGAGCAGCTGAGAGGGCGGCTGTAGCGATATGGAAGATGGAAGCCGTCAAATGGCTTGAGGGGAGTGGCATCTTGCGCAGGAGATAGGCCACGACGCCTATGGCGTGGTCTACATGGCGATCAGGGCGGGCGGCGAACGGGCGGCCGTGAAGGTCTGCCGCCGCGATGCCGTAGGGGACGAGCGCTACATGCGCGAATTCCGTGGGGCAAGTCGCTATCGGTCGATCCCTCCGCAGGAGGGCCTCGTGCGCATGAGGGATCTCGTCGAGACGGATTGGGGCTTCTATACGGTCATGGATCTTGCGGACGATGAGTTCGGCAACCCATTGGAACCATCGTCAGGCAATAATTATCGTCCGAAGACGCTCGCCAGCGTCATTGAAGGGGAAAAGGCCCTGCCGCTGAAGGAGTGCGTAAGGATCGCGCTTTCGTTGGCGAAGGGTCTTTGTGCGCTTCAGCGTCACCACCTGCTGCACCGTGACATCAAGCCCGGCAACGTGATCTATGTCGGTGGATGCCCGGTCCTCTCGGACCCGGGCCTTATCGTCGAGGAATCCGATTCGGCCTCGCTCGTCGGCACGCCAGGATACGTTCCGCCGGAGAACTTCACCGATGCCGCAAGCGACATCTACAGTCTTGGCCTCACGCTCAAGGCCGCGAGTTTCGGCAGACAAGTGGAAGACCTTGACAAGGGGCCGTCGCTGGAGTCCGATATCGGTGCGGCATTCTTCCCCGTTTGGTGGCGCATCCTGAACAAGGCCACGGATCCGACCCCGTCTCGCCGCTACCAGTCGGCCAAGGCCCTGCTCAAGGATCTTAGGGCGCTGCGCTTGAAAACGGCAGTTTTCGAGTGGAGGACTTCTCGCCGTGCGCGGGCTATCGCTCTTTTAGTAACTGGTATTGTCTTTGTGGGAGTGTTCGCCCTTGTTGAGGTGCGACGCAATTATGATCTTAAGGATTTGGAATCGGTTAAAGAAATTAAGCTCGTGATGCAACGGGCGTCTCGATTGCAGGCGATAGCTGACTTCTTGCAAAAAGCGTATCGTTCGATTTCTGCTGAGAAAAATGCATCGCAATTACGTGTATGTCTGAGCCATACAAAAGCCTGTACGCGTGACACTGACACAAAGTTGCAGGCCCAGATTGATTCGGTGCGAACAGAACTGTCTGAACTTATGAAAAAAGGGAACGAACACATGAAATCGTTCCATAAGTTGCGAAAGATGGTAGAGGGAAAAAGCGTAAAAGGGCTGGATGTCACGCAAGAACTTCAGGAGATACAAATGCTCATGGACGACGATGGATTACTCAATGACCGAATATTTGAAATCGCCAATAGATTCTACGAAAAATGGCAGCCCGATCCTTTTATTGATGGACCTGTCTATTAAGAACGTATCGTCATGACCTATCGGCACTTTAACAACGAAGCGACGCGCTCCAGCGTCCTCAGGGCGGTTGCCGACACGGCAAACGAGGCGGCGTGGCAGCGGCTCTTCGACCTATATGCCGGCTTCGTGTTCTCCATCGCGCGTTCCAAGGGCCTTAGGAGTGAGGATGCGGACGACATCGTACAGGTGGTATTCGCCGACCTTGCGCGGAATCTCCCGACATTCCAATACGACCGTGCAAAGGGGAAGTTCAGGTCATACCTCACGGGACTCGTACACTGGCGCATCATGGACAGGCTGAAGTCCGGCAAGCGCGATGCGGATCTCAAGGCTGCGTTCTGGGAGGAGGCGAAGGCAGCGGCGTCCTCCGCAGACGAGGACTTTGCCGAGCGGGAATGGCAGGCTGCCGCGATGGAGGAGGCGTTGCGCCGGATAAGGCCAGACGTACGCCCCGAACACTACGCGGCTTTTGTGGCGAGCACTGTCGAGGGCCAGGATGCAGAGACCGTCATGCGGCTCTATGGCCTTTCCCGCGACAACCTCTACCAGATCCGAAAGCGTCTCACCATGAAGCTCCGCGAGGCGGTTGCGGCGGTGCTTGATGAGATGGATTCTCCAGCTCCGGCTTAACCTATTGAGGGATGCGTTAAGGTTTAAGGCCGTGTAGAAGTGTAGAGATGTAGATGGCAGTGGGTAGGTGGCAGGTTTTAGGTCCCGACGCCCCCGTCGTCGTGCGTTGCATGGGAGGGTCGCGCTTGTCGCGACCGTTGCCCTACCATCTACATTTCTACACTTCTTGCCTATAACTTGCCTTTCTGTTATCCTCATTGACATTCCCGTGCGAAGCGCGGGCGGCGGGCTACACGGCCATTCCGCACGACGGCGGGGCTCCGTCGCTACAATTCCGCACGACGGCGAGGCGCCTTGCTTTCGGTTGCAACAAGTTGCGCCCCTCCCGCATTGCTCCTCAAATCATTCAATGCCACCAAAATCACCAAATGCAATCGCAAATCGTAAATCGAAAAATCGCAAATCCCACCAAACTCCCTGCGGCTCTTTGTGAGAGAGGTTGCTATGCATTTAACGGTTGGCATTCTGGAAAGTTCGCTCATAAAATATGCATGAACTAGGTAAAGTTCGCTCATAAAATATGTGAGAGCTTTGTTCTTTTCATGAGATTTATGATATAATACGTGCGTATGAAGCCCAAAAGACCAGTTTTGTATTTGCGTCGCAAATTCGATACATTTCTTCGGCGTTGGAAAGCGCGAGAAGACCGTTTGCCGCTTATGATAAAGGGGGCGCGGCAGGTCGGCAAGACGGAGACGGTTCGCCATTTCGCCGAAGCGTCGTATGCGGATTACGTTGAGATCAATTTCGTGGAAAGGCCGGAATTCAAGGAGATTGTGCGAGACGGCTTCTCCGTGGATAGCCTGATCCGCAACATTTCAATCGTCGATCCGAGGTTGCGCTTCACGCCTGGCAATACGCTGCTGTTCTTCGACGAACTGCAGGAATTCCCGGAAATCGCCACGTCGCTTAAGTTCTTTGCGCAGGATGGGCGCTTCGATGTCATCTGCAGCGGTTCGCTTCTCGGCATTCAGGTAAAGCGCGTAAAGAGCTACAGCGTTGGCTACCAGGAGACGGAGACTATGCATTCGTTGGATTTCGAGGAGTTCCTGTGGGGATGCGGATACCACGATGCGCAGATATCTGGACTTCTGGAGCCGATATTCGTGCGCCGTCCTTTTGGCGCGGCGGTCAAGAACACGATGGATAGGCTGTTTCTGGACTATTGCGTGACAGGCGGCATGCCAGATGTCCTTGAGACGTATTTCACCAAGGGTACATTCGAACGCATTCCGCAAGTGCAGAGGCGCATACTCAACGATTACCGTGCAGACATCCGTAAATACGCTGAAGGCATCGATCCCGTCCGCATCCAGGCAGTGTTCGATTCCGTGCCCGCGCATCTTGCCAAGGAGAACCGCAAGTTCCAGTGGACGACCGTGTCGAAAGGCTCGACGCGCAAGGACTATTGGGGATGCGTGGAGTGGCTTGAGGATGCCGGCGTTGTAAGCAAATGCAGGCGCATGGATGTTCCGGAGCTGCCGCTCGGCGCACATCTTGACAACGATGCCTTCAAGCTCTACATATGCGATTCGGGACTGCTTCTGTCCATGCTTGAGAGGGAGGTTCAGGAGGACGTGCGCATACGCCGCAACCTTGGCACATGGAAAGGAGGCCTCTTTGAGAATATCGTCGGCGAAGCCATGGCCAAAGCCGATATGCCGCTCGCATACTTCAAGCGGGACAACTCGACCCTTGAGATGGATTTCTTTGCGCGGTCTGCGGACTGCCTCGTCCCGATAGAGGTCAAGGCCGGAAACAATCGATCCAAGAGTCTGCGCACACTGATTGATCGCGAGACGTACAGGGATATCCGCTGGGGCATCAAGCTGGTTGACGGCAATGTCGGTTTCGAGAATGGCATCCTGACCCTTCCGCAATGGTGTGCCTTTAGGTTGCCGGAGATAATCCGCGATTTTCGTCCGCAGTTGCCATAACCCTGATAGGTTTCGCGGTTGCTTTTTATGGACAGATTTTTATGCCATAGCGGATATGTTGTGGCATAAAATCTATCCATGATGGTTGACGGGTGTCTAATGTGAACCGTTGCATTTTTCAGGCCACGAAATGTGGCATCCACGAAAGTGTGCGCTTAAGTAGTTGGTAGATGGTAGTTGGTAGATGGTAGGTTTTGGGAGATGGCTAAATCTTCAAATCACCAAATGCAATCGAAAAATCGTAAATTCCCAAAACCTGCCATCTACATCTCTACACTTGTTGACTATAGGATGGAGTTAGGGTACAATGGCTGCGTTTTACGGATATAGTCATGGAGGAGATGAGATGGAACAGACCAGGAAGCGGTTCATAGTGTGCGGCGCGGCATCGGCGGCAGTGGGCGCATCGCTTGCGTTTGAGGGGAGGAAGCCGCTTCTGCGCATCGGGGCGATGTCGGACAACCACCTCCACCCCAATAGGAAGGAGACGCATGAGAAGACGGCGGCCTGCTTTAGGCTGTTCAAGGAGATGTGCGTGGACATTGTCGTCGATACCGGGGACATAGCCGATCTCAGCCATGTGTCGGAGCTGGAATATTTCAGGGCCTGCTTCGACGAGAACTTCTCCGGGACGGCCACGGTTCCGTTCTTCTGCCTCGCCAACCACGACTACAACTACCTGCCGAACACGAAGCGCAACGACCCTGCCGTGATAGCTGCGGCGGCCAGGGCCCTCGGCATGGATTCCGTGAACCCATGCGCCTGCGTGAAGGGCTATCGCTTCGCCTCGTATTTCCAGAACGAAAAGATCGATGTGCTTGAAAGGAACATCCGGGACGCCATCGCCGCGAACGAGGGCAGTCGCCCGGTGTTCGTTGTCACGCACGTGCCGCCTTTCGAGACGACCACGGCGACGTCCCACTGGAGTTCGAGGGCGATCCGCCGCGTCTTGGACAAATATCCGCAGATCGTCAACCTCACCGGGCATATCCACACGGCAATCACGTGGGCGGCCAACATCTGGCAGGGCGAATTCACGTCGATAAACCTTGGCGCCCATGCGCAGTATTCAAACCCGATCGGCGGGGAGGCCATGGTGCTCGACGTCTTTGACGACCGCATTGACGTGCGCCGCTACGAGGCCATCTCGGGACGTGAAATCGGCGCCGACGACCGCTGGTCGATTCCGCTTCCCCTTGATCCGAAGCATGGGCCCTACAGTTTCGAGAGGCGCAAGAAAGCAAACCCTCCGCCATGCTTCCGGGACGGCTCCACGGCCACGTATTCCCAGAGTGGAGACGGCGCTTCCGGCGTCCTTTCGTTCACGGCTGCAAGGCCGCTTGGCAAGGCATACCGCTACTATGTCCGGATCGAGTCGCAGTCCTCCGATGGGGCATGGAGACCGCTTGGCGTACTGAACCATGAGCCTGCGCAGGTGATGGACGCCCCCGAGACCTGCGATTGCCCGATCATTCCTGCGTCACTCGATTCCGGGCGTAGGCATCGCGCGACAATTTCGGCGATTGATTCGTTTGGCGCAGTGGGGCGGCCCATGTCCTTCCCGTTCGATGTGCCGGAAAGCCCGATGGAGGAGTTGCCGCCGGAGGTGGTGAAGATAGAGAAGGTTGTCGTCGGCACGTCGCCGGACGGCAGGCTTGTGGAACCGTCGGCAGATGGCTGGTACAGCCTTGACTGCGTAGCCGCGCTTGTGTTCCCGGCGGCACTATCGAAGGCCATCATCGGACGCAAGAACCCTACGCTTGTGGTGGATATCGGAACGGATCAGCAGGAGACGCCGCGTACGCTTTCCGTGGCGAAATTCCCGCACGGCAGGGGGCCTGCCGAACTTGGCGTATGCGGAAGGATATATACATTGCCAGGAAAGTACGATGCCCAACGCTACGCATGGAGAATGAAGCTCGACGGAAGATTTGCGGAGGACGACGTGCTTTTCATCCTTTCGCGGGAGGGCGGCAAGGCTCGCTACAGGATTAATTCAGTGCGCTGCTTCGTTTCCGGAAAATAGGAGGGTTCGGGTGCGCCAGGCGACCCGTTCTCGCCCGTTCAGGCGCAGATCAAGCACAAGAACCGCTACCTGATCGTCCAAGCCCTGCCGAACGCGCTCACGACGGTCGTCGTGCGCATAGATGGCCGCGAGGCTCCGCTCCCAGCGGCAGAATAGGCAGCCGACTGGTTTCGCCAATCGGGAATTGGAGAATCGCACATTGGCTAAACCTCGCCCTCGCCATCGTACATTGCACGGGAGGTGCGCAGCTTGTTGCGACCGAAGGTGGACTGGCTGCCAGTTGCCACGACGACGAGGGCGTCGTCGCTACGGCCGCAATGAATTGCGGCCATCCCTTTGTGCATTTCCCAGAAATGCGTCCATATCCTGATGTCTCTTCCCATCTACCCACTACCATCTACCAACTACCCACTACCATCTACCAACTACCCACTACCCACTACCAACTACCAACTAAATCCTCCAATGCAATCGCAAATCGTAGATCGAGAATCCCTTGTCCAACCCAGACCCTTTAAAACGGAATGGCGATTTGGTATAATCTCGGCTTTAAGGTGGATATAAGATGTGGAACTATACTGAAAAGACCCTTGATCACTTCCGCAATCCGCGGAACATGGGTAGGATGGACAGCCCAGACGGAACCGCGACGGTCGGATCGCTGGCGTGCGGGGACGCATTGACGTTTCAGTTCAAGCTTGACGAGGCCGGGCGCATAAAGGACGCGAAGTTCCAGACGTTCGGCTGCGCGTCGGCGATAGCGTCCAGCTCTGCGCTTACCGAGCTTGTTATCGGGAAGACGCTCGAAGAGGCGAAGAAGATCACCAACCAGGATATAGCGGATTATCTTGGCGGACTCCCCCCGCAGAAGATGCACTGCTCCGTGATGGGGCGCGAGGCCCTTGAGGCGGCGATCAAGAACTACGAGACGGGGGAGAACTCCGACCGCAACCTTGAGGATGAAAAGCTCTGCACGTGCTATAACGTGAGCGAAAACGAAGTCCGTCGCGTGATTACGGAGAATGGTCTCACCACGGTCGAAGAGGTGACGAACTTCACGAAGGCCGGCGGCGGATGCGGGCGCTGCAAGCCGAAGATACAGAAGATACTCGACGAACTGAACTCCCATTGATTCGCCAATGGCGATCCGGCCTGCCGTGCGACATAATTTATGAAACTTGGATTTGACAACGATAAGTACCTGCGCGAGCAGGGGGACGAGATCCGTCGCAGGGCGGCAAAGCTTGGCAAGCTGTATCTTGAGTTCGGCGGCAAGCTGATGAACGATTTCCATGCGGCGCGATGCCTTCCGGGCTATGATCCAAACGTTAAGCTGCGCCTTCTCCAGTCGCTCAAGGATCAGGCCGAGATCATCCTTGCCATCTATGCCGGCGACATCGAACACAAGAAGATGCGGGCGGATTTCGGGATATCGTATGCGGATGACGCCCTGAAGCTCATAGGCGACCTTACGGCGCTGGGGCTTCTCGTGCGCGGCGTAGTGATCACGCGGTATACCGGCGAGATAGCGGCCCAGCAGTTCCGCAAGAGGCTGGAGATGCAGGGCATAAGCGTATGGTACCATTACGTTACGCAGGGCTATCCGGCTGACATCGAGACGATCGTCTCGGAGGCCGGGTACGGCAAGAACGAGTACGTCCCCGTGGAGCGCCCTATCGTCGTCGTCACCGCGCCGGGCCCGGGGTCCGGGAAGTTCGCCACGTGCCTTTCCCAGATATACCACGAGTACCGTCGTGGCGGCAAGGCCGGATACGCGAAGTTCGAGACGTTCCCGGTGTGGAACCTTCCCCTGGAGCATCCTCTCAACGTGGCGTACGAGGCGGCTACGGTCGACCTCAAGGACTGCAACATGATCGACCCGTACCATCTCCAGGCGTACGGGAAGACGTCCGTCAACTACAACCGCGACGTGGATGCCTATCCGCTCCTCAAGGCGATATGGGAGCGAATGACGAAGGGCGAATGTCCGTACAAGTCCCCTACGGATATGGGGGTCAACCGCATAGGTTTCGGCATAATCGATGATGGCGTTGTGCGCGAGGCCTCGAAGCAGGAGGTGATACGCAGGTTCCTCCGCTACCAGTGCGATTTCACCGATGGCCGCGTCGATCGCGATTCGATGAACCGCTCAGAGGCTCTGATGCGCAAGCTGAGCCTCAAGACGGAGGACCGGGTGCCGGTGGTGGCCGCGCGCCAGGCGGCGCAGATCGCAAAGGACGCCGGCAAGGGCAAGGCCGGCGGAAACATCGTTTCCGGCGCCGCGATCCGTCTGCATGACGGGCGCATAGTGACGGGACGCAATTCCGACGACCTCCATGCCTGCGCGGCGATGATGCTCAATGCGATAAAGCTGCTTGCCGGCATCCCGGAGCAGATTCCGCTCATAGCCCAGTCCATAATCCAGTCCATCACGCACGTCAAGCACGACATACTGAAGGGCGCATACACGTCGCTGAACCTGGATGAGGCTCTGATAGGGCTTGCGATTTCCTGCGCGACGAACCCGGCGGCGGCGATTGCGGCGGAGAGGCTGAACGAATTGCGCGGGTGCGAGGTGCACATGACGCACATGGCCACGCCTGGCGACGAGGCGGGGCTCCGCAGGCTTGGCTGCAGGTACACGAGCGATCCGTACTATGCGGTGACGGCCATATTCACGGCGAGGCAATAGAGGCAGGCGGATAGGCGTCGCGACTGGAACGACTTGACGGCTTTATGAAAGGACGGCAAATTATGGGCAAGGCATCTTTCATGGGAAATCTTAGAGTGGCGGTCGTTCTTGCCGCCATTGCGGCGTGTGCGCTCCCCTCGGGCTGCCGCCGCACCGATGTGCGCGACTTCGAGGTGTACATCCCCGCGTTGACGGCGGAGAACGAGTCCGCCATCAGGCAGTCGCTCGCGATGTTTGGCGGCATTGACAAGTCTTCGCTCAGGTTCGACCGCGCATCCAAGAAGCTCTTCCTGCGCTACGACTCCATGCAGCTCGCGAAGAAGAACATCGAGATGGCCATCGCGAAGGCCGGCTTCGAGGCCAACGGCGTAAGGCCCGATAGCATAGGCGTGGGCAGGTGAAGCCTTCCGCTTCCGGGTTGCCGCGACATGGCGCAGGTTAAGGTGGGGTGAATTGATATGGGGCATTCTCTTCAGAGGCGTGTTTGGGTAGAGGTTGACATTGGCCGTCTTCGCGCCAACTACCGCAGGATTGCCGAGACCGTGAAGCCGGCGAAGGTGCTGTGCGTGCTGAAGGCCAACGCATATGGACTCGGGGTCGAGCCGTACGCCGCCGCGCTTGCAAAGTCCGGGTGCGTCGGCTTCGGCGTCGCGGAGCCGCATGAGGCGCTTCAGCTGCTGCCGTTCGGCAAGCCGGTGCAGATACTTTCGTCTGTACTGCCTGACGAGATCGGGCCCATGGTGGAGGCCGGGGTTACGCTGCCTGTCATCGATGTGCCTACGGCAAGGCTCATAGACCGGGCCGCGAAGAAGGCCGGGCGCAAGGCCACGGTACATTTCAAGATCGACACCGGAATGGGGCGACTCGGCATATTGGCTGCGGATGCGCCACGGGCGATACGCGAGGTGAAGGCGTTGGACAACCTCGACTGCGAAGGCATATTTTCGCACTGCCCCACGGCCTACGATCCCGCCGATGGGTTCGCCAACGACCAGATCGCGGTATTCAAGGCAATCCTGAAGGATGTCGCCAAGGACGGCATCACATTCAGGAAGGTGCACATTGCCGCCTCGGACGCGATCAACAATTTCCCCGCCGCGCGCAGGCCTCCGTTCAACATCGTGCGCACGGGCATCAACCTCCACGGCAGCTTCGACCCGAACGGGCGCCGCGCCCTCAGGCTGGAATCGGTGCTTACGCTCAAGACGCGCGTGGCGCAGGTCCGTCTCCTGCCGGCCGGAACCACCCTTGGCTACGGCCGCACGTGGTGCCTCTCCAAGCCGACGCGGGTCGCGACGATTTCCGCAGGCTATGCGGACGGCTTGCCGCTGGCTCTGACGAACCGTGGGCATGTGCTGATTGGCGGGATGCCATGCCCCGTAATAGGGCGCATTTCGATGGACTACACGACCGTTGACGTCTCGAAGGTGCCAGATGTGAAGCCCGGTGACGAGGTGATTGCGCTTGGCGGTTCAGGAAAGTTCTCCATAACGCCAGACGACTGGGCGGCGCTCAAGGGGACGCATGCCTACGACATAATATGCTCGTTCGGCAACCGCGTGGAGCGCAGATACCGTTGAGGTTTACGATGGTCGACGACTATGAGCTGATGGATTCCGGCAACGGAAGGAAATACGAGCGCTTCGGCGGCGTTTCGCTTGTCCGTCCCTGTTCCCAGGCGCTGTGGCAGCCCGAAAGCCCGATGACGTGGAACCGCGCGACGGCCACGTTCGACCGCGAGGACGGAAACCATTGGCACAACCGCGGGGCGCTGCCGAAGGAGTGGACGATCGAGACTGCCGGGATAAGGTTCCGCCTGAGCGGCACCGATTTTGGCCACCTTGGCATCTTCCCGGAGCAGCGGGCGCAGTGGAAGTGGATCCGGGATATGATGCGCAACGCCGTCCAGGGACGTCCAAAGGAAGAGCCGCCCCCATCCCTGCTGAACCTCTTTGCGTATTCGGGCGGAAGCACGATGGCGGCGGCGCTTGGCGGCGCTTCGGTTTGCCACCTTGACGCCTCGAAGGGCATGGTCCAGTGGGCGAGGGACAATGCGGCGCTGAACGGCCTGAAGGAGCACCCGATCCGCTGGATAACGGACGACGCGCACAAGTTCATGGAACGCGAGATCAGGCGTGGCCGCCGCTATGACGCCGTAGTCTTCGACCCGCCTACGTTCGGCCGTGGCGCGAATGGGGAGATGTACAAGATAGAGCGCGACCTGAAGAAGACACTCTCGCTCGTGAAGGCAATCCTTTCGGACGCCCCGGTGTTTGTGCTGTTCTCGTCGCACACGCCGGGCCTCTCCTGCACGGTGGCGGCGAACGTGATCGGCCAGCAGTTCCCGTCCGCCCGGATAGAGACAGGCGAAATGCTACTTGAGGGCAGAGGCCTGCCGTGCCCGTCGGGAATCTACTGCCGCGCCGTTTTCCGGTAGCGTCTTACGGTAGCGACGGCGCCTCGCCGTCGTAAGGGTTGGCGACGATGCACGATCAGGCTTGCCGGGTTGTCATATCTTCAGCAAATGCTTCCTGAGGGAGATGGCGACGGCCTCGGCGCGGTTTGCCGCGCCGATCTTTTCGTATATCTGGTTGGCGTGCTTCTTGACGCTGTCCACGCGGATGCCGAGGCAGTCCGCAATGTCGCGGTTTGAAAATCCCCTGACGATCAGCTCGAGGATCGACATCTGGCGATCCGTGAGCGCGTGACGGGACGACGAATCCTCGATGAGTTCGTGGAGTTCCGGCGATATCACGGTCTCACCGCAGGCGACGTGGCGGATTGCGTAGATGAGTGCGTTGTTGTCTTCGCTCTTCAGCAGGGCGCCGGCGGCGCCGTTTCGCAGCGCCTTTGCTATTCCGTCCGCCGCGCCGGCGCTGGTGATCAGCAGGATGCGCGTCTGCGGCAAAACGGACAATATCTCTTGGGTCGCCGCCGCCCCGTCCTTCTGCGGCATCATGAGATCCATTACGATGACGTCTGGCCGATGACGCAAGGCCTCTCTCATGGCGCTTGCTCCGTCGTCGGCCTCGGCGACGACTTCAAGGTCGGGCTGTGTGCCGAGGAGCGACCGTAGCCCGGTGCGGACAATGGCGTGGTCATCGACAATGAGAATGCTAATGCGTTTCACGGATCATCTCTTTCGTCGTTTTCGTCAACAAGGTGAAATGACAGCGTGGCATGGGTTCCGTGGCCTGGGCTGCTGGCGATGTCGAACGTGCCGTTGTACTTCTTTACGCGCTCCCGGATGCCCTGAAGCCCGAAATGCCCCTCGCTGAGGCCAGGGCATCTCTGCGGGTCGAAGCCGCGTCCGTTGTCGCGCACCGAAAGGTAGAACATGCCGCCCTCGAGGCATCCTGCGACCCGGATGCGTGAGGCCTGCCCGTGGCGCAGTGCGTTGGCGGCGAGTTCGCGGACGATGCGCAGGATGGCGTGCGTCGTGTTGTCGGAGAGGCGTTCGCGAGGGACGTTGACGCGGACGGAAAACGCGGCTGCGTTCCCGAGCGGAATCAGCGTCCGCCGGATCGCCTCATCTATCTCAACCTCGTCGAGGGAGTCGTTGCGCAAGTCCCATATGCAGTTCGTGAGTTCTGCGCGGCAGGACTTGAGCGACTTCGAGGCATATGCGAGATGCTTGGCCTGGGCCGCAGGGTCGTTGGCGAGGTTTGCGGCCGTGTCGATTTCCATTGATACGCCGGTCAGCCCCTGGGAAAGCGAGTCGTGAAGCTCCACGGCGAGGCGCGTCCGTTCGCGCACCTTTGAGTTTGACTCGACTCGCGCGAAGATCTCTTTCTTCAGTTCGCGTTCGCGCCGCCGCACGGCCTTGCGAAGAAGCAGGTTCCAGCATAGGATCGAGAGCAGCGCGGCAAAGGCGATGGCGAGGGCGAGAAGGAGTCGGCGAGGGGTCCACCACGGAGGGCGCGAGAGGATGTCGATGTCGTCGGGCGCGCGGAGGACGAGCGTCATCCCATTGATCTGCGGGAAGGCCGTGTATGGGGTCCAGTTCTCGCTGTCGAGGATGCAGATCCCCGTTGCCTCGATCTCGTATCCGGCGTCAACGAGCCCCATAGCGTCCGGCACGGAGCTTACGTCAATCGGCACGGTGAAGATGTCGCTGGCGAGGTAGATGCGGCCCTCGTGGCTTTCAGCGGTGGACAGCGCCTTGACGACGCCTTTCAGGCGGATCGGCTGGCCGTATCGCGCCGCGTTGAACTGCGGCCTCCCCCCGTCGCCCGTTAGAAGATCGCGGGCAGTTGTTGCAATAGGCATTGGCTGCTTGACTGGAGTGCCCATGGCTGGTCTCCACATTGCGCGTATCAGATTGATTCTGAAAAGGTTGGATGCAGGCAGTCCTACGGCCTCTATGACATCGCCGCAACGAGGCGGACGCGGTTCCGCCAGGCGCAGTTCGGTGCGGATGCCGCCATGGTTTTCTATCAAGACACGTTCGCCGTTTTGCCAGACGGCAAGAACGGTGCCGATGGCGCGGCAGCGGCCGTGGCAGGCGATGCGCGACGGCTGGAGGTTCGCGAGGTCCCGGATGCTCGGCACGTCAAACTGGTCCTCCCCTGCGGAATCTACCACGCGGATCGCATCCGGACCAGAAATGCAGAGCTTGCGGCCCGACCAAAGCCGGGAGCCGAGCGTGGCTTGGATGCAGATGCCCGTTATCTCGAGTCTCGCACCGATCAGCGACCGGTAGCGGCGTTCGCTGTCGGCCGTGTGTTGAATGGTCAGATAGAGGCTGTCGTTGCCGTCGGCCAGCGAGAGGAAGATGTTTCCCTTGTCTATCTCGTCCACGTGGATGTCGCGCAGCGTGCAGCGCGCACGCACGAGGCGATTGTCGGATCGGCCGTCCGAAAACTCGGCGAGGGTCGCGTCGACGGGCGCGGGCGCATCCTCGTGCCCAAGGATCTCGATCCTCTTGCAGTTTCGGCGAATCCGACCATTCGAGCCGATGTCCGTCCATCCGCGTGCATGGACGAGATCGCCAGGCGCAGGCGCGAGAGGGCTGTTCGTCGTCTCGTTGAACAGGCAGACGGCGCCGGAAGGGCCTTCCATGGCAAGGCAGTCGCCGAAACGCTTGGACGAAAACGAGACGACGCCGGTCAGCTCGAACCTTAGCTCGGGCGTGTCAGTCGCAGCAAGCTCGGCGAAGTTGGTGACGACGCCGGCGGCGAAAAGAAGTGTCGCGAGGAAGAACATGGTGCGATTATACCAAAACGGTCGGATGGTGCAGTAGCCCCCTAAGGTGGAATTGTATGCGGCGAGCCTGATTTGCTACAATGGCGGACAAAGGGCAAATTATGGTCTTTTAACGGAGTGGCGCATATGATGATACGTACAAGTCGGTTTGGCGCGGGAGCGAAAGCGTGGATCGCGTGCATGCTGCTGACGATTTCCCCGATCTGCGCGGGGATCGCCGGGGCGCGCGTTTCGGTCGGAGAGAACATCCTGCTGAACGGAAGGCTTGAGGCAGACCAGCTGCCGTTTCCGCAGTACTGGAATGCGCGCGAGGGGACCGTTCGCTATCTCAGGGATGGTGGCCCAGACGGGTTGGCGGCGATCCGGATCGCGCCCGGGCGGCGGACTGAGGTCGGCGTCAGCCAGATGGGTCTTCAGACGGCCTCGAACGGGCTGTACCGAATCCGCCTCCGCTACCGTGCGCAAGACGCCGCCTTCGACAAGTGCCAGATCGGCATCGCGGTCGGCCGCTGGGAGCTGTTTGACGGAATCGACCTGCCCGGCGGAACGTGCGGCTGGCGCACGATCGAAGGGACTGTAAAGGCGATCGACTATCCCAAGGCCAACACGCATTTTCTCGTCTTCTACACAATTGGACTGAGTTCTGGACTTGTCGAATTCGCGGACGTCCAGCTTTCGCCGGCCGACGAGCGCACGGCGCGGCAGACCTCCACGTCGTCGCTTGTCGCCGCAGCGCGAACGATTCGCCTTGTCCCGATCGCGCCACGTCTTGATGAAATACATGCGGGAGAGCGCACGGTTGAGTTCCGCTTTTTCGGAACAATGCCGGATGGCGTCTCCGAAGGTGACTGCGTTGCCGTCTTCGACTTTGGCAATGCCGGCATGGTGGAATTGCCGATTCGACGAGACCCGATTCGGCTGGCTGTCCCCGTGGGTACATCAGGAGGGGACATGACGGCGAAGGTTGTCGTGAAATCAACAGGGGAAGAGCTTTTCCGGCGCGTGTTCCCTTATGGGTTCAAGGCCGCCTTGAGGACCCCGGTCGCGGGGAGGCGGCTCAACAGCCTGTGCACGGAAATCTGCCGCAAGAAGCTGCTGCCCGGACGCCATGCGCTTTCGATAGGCTGCGAACGCCGCGCCTGGCATTACATTTCCGCGCCCGGCGTCGTCTCGCTCGACGGCAAGGCCATCGTCGACGGCACGTTCCCCCGCCACGAGACGTTCCGTGAGCTTGGGCCGGGCGACCACGACCTTGACCTGGACCTGCCGGACGGAGGCGAGGTCATCGTCCGCCGCGTGTCGGAGATCTTCAACTTCTGCTCAGGCGTGAACAACCCGATTGCCGGATACGGCGTGTTCGACTGGGAGTTCACGAAGAGGCACGTTGTCGGCGCGGTGACGACGCACAACTGCCCTCGCCTCAAGAGCCAGAACGACGAGCTGAAGCGCCTTGGCGGCCTCGTGCTGTGGCAGTTCAAGTCGTCGAACATCGCCAGCGGCGACGACTTCATCGGAAGGGCGGAGAAAAGCTGGGGGCTTCGTCCGGGGACGAACTACGACGGCGTGACGGCGGACGAGCAGTATCTTGCGCAAAGCGACATGATGACGCGCTTCGCGGACGGCCTCTGGCGCATGCACGGCAACGCCTGTACGCGGGAGAAGCGCATCTATTCGTGGTTTGTCGGGAATCCCGCCGTGGATGGCGTGGACCACGATGCGCTCGCCGCGGCCGTCAACGCGACGGAGGGCAAGGGCAAGGCGCTGTACGAGATGTACTTCCCGACGCGTGAGACCGAGACGGAGGCCCGTGCGTACATCGCCGCAAGGATGCACGAGACGCTGACGAAATACGACCGCTTCTGCCCGGGCATCCTCCCTCGGCTGGGATTCGTTTTCGGAAACTTCAACACGACCACGTTCATCACGCTGTGGTCGCATCCGCAGGTCGATTACAAGTACTACCTCGACATGCAGTGGAACGCCCTCGCGAACGACCCTGCCTTCGATGGCATCGGCGCAACGGGCTATTGGGGTTCGCATGACGCCGACGAGGAACTTCACCGCTGGAGCTTTCTCCTCGCGCGGCATTACGTCGTGGAAGGACGCACCGACATGCTTTCGGCGGCCTACGGGCTAAAGTACAATGGGCTTGTGGCGGACGGCGATTTCGCCGAGGGCCTCGGAAGGTGGACGGCCTCGCCGGGCGTGGAGCCGATGACGATCGAGGGCCTCGGGGGCCTCTCGCAGAGCCGATGGGGCGGCAACGACGGCAACGGCGACACGTGCGCGGCATTCCCCGTCAAGGCGGCGGACACGGCATCATCCGTGTCGCAGCGCCTGCGCGGGCTTGTGCCGGGCCGCTGGTACCGGTTGACGTTCTGCTCGTTCAACGTCGCGGACATGGTCGCCCGCAGGACGGACAAGTACCTGCATGGCGTCATCGCCGACATAGGACAGGGCGCGGTCCGCGATCCGTCGAGGTCGTGGACGGATTTTGAGAACTCGGCGCGAGGATCGCAGAATGGCGGCGCTGCGCGCGCAAATCTGCACGTCGTCACGTTCCGCGCGACGGCGGACGAGACAGTCCTTGCCATTTCCGACGCGAAGGCAAAGGCGGGGGACCGCCTGGGCGTCAACTTCGTCTCGGTCAATCCATATATTCCCGTTGCGGGAGAATAGCCCATAACCATAAGGAAAGGAACGCAGCCATGTCAACCATGACAATGCAAACGACAGCGGTCAACTCCATGCGCAGAGCCTGCGCATTGTCCGCCCTTGTCGCCGTCTCCGCGCCGATGGCCGCCCGCGCGGCGGATTACTGGTATGTCGGATCGTCGAACGTATGGGACAGGGCCGAGGCGTATTCGCAAGAGCCGGGCGGGCCTGGCGGGGCGGGCGTGCCAGGTCTCGGCGACGTCATCCTGCTCGGGGCCGGGCAGGCGGCTTATCTCGACGAGGCGAGCGTCGCGTATCTGAATGGGCGCGGCATCGAGCGGATCAGATACAGGGGGTCCGATATCCGCGTCCATGTCCACAACGAGGCGGCTGCGGCGCTCGCTTTCGGCTGCGGGGACTCATCCGAGTACGCCTGGACGAACTGCGTGGTCGTGAAGACCGGCGGTGGCTTCCTGACATTCGACAAGAGAGCGCCATTGCACCGTTCGGACTACAACACCGGCATCGACCTGCGGGCCGGAGAGCTCCAGCTCGGCCCGTCGACGGGTCGGTATGACTGGCACGCCTATGGCGGCGCGACCCTCGCCGCCGGCACGACGCTCTGGTGCGTGACGAACGGCACGACGGCATTCCGCGGAGGGATATTTGGCTCCGGCACGCTGACAAACCGACAGCGCACTGACGGCGCAAACAACATCTTGACGTCCGTCCAGTTCGATCCTCGGCCCGACAAGACGGTCGAGCGGTCTGACTTCGCCGGCGTGATCACGGGCTTTGGCAAGGTTCGTCAGGCCGCCGATTTCTGGTATCGCGGCACGGCGAACACGTTTGACGACTTCTACTGCGAGGGGAACTGCGACGTCGGCTTCGTCGCCTTCCACGACAGCGGCGCGACCTCGCTCGGCAATCCGTATTCTGCGGGCTTCCCGTTGCGTAACGGGACGTGCCTGCGCTACCTCGGCGATGGCGGCGAGAATGCCACGCGCGGGTTCAGGCTTCTCGAAACAACCGTGGCGCCGTCCATCGACGCGGGCGTCGGCGGACTGACTGTCTCAAGCCATTTCAACCTTGCGGACGGGAAGCAGCAGCGGCTTGCCCTTACGGGCACGAACGCCGCGGAAAGCGTTTTCTCCGCATCCGTCGGCAGGGCCATTGGCGCAGGGACGGGGCGCTCGGCTTCGCTTTGCCTGACCAAGCGGGGCTCCGGGGTCTGGCGCCTGTCGCAGAGGCCTGACGTGCCGGCGAGCAAGCTCATCTCAGGCGTCATCGGCGTCGTCGGCGGCACGCTTGCGTTCGACACGGTCTGCAATGCCGGCCTTCCCTGTGCGCTCGGCACGGCTTCAGACCTTTACGGGGACGTGTGCGACAGCGCGGACAGCATGGACCCCGTGCCGTACGCCATTTTCTGCGGGGGCGACGTTTCCGAGGCCACCTTGTCCTATCTCGGCTCGGATTCGCCTTTCGTGTACAGCCGCCCGATCGCCGTCTGCGGACTCGGGCGCCTTGTCGCCGCGAACTGCGAAGCGCTTGCCTGGAAGGGGATCCGGGGGCTTGGCGTCGGCGAGAAGCGCCTGACGTTCGCTTGTGAGGCGCGGCAGCGGAATGCCGTCGCCGACGTGACGGACGCCGCAGGCGGCGCGGAGGGGACGCTGACGGTCGTCAAGGACGGCCCTGGCGACCTGGATCTCTCCGGCGAGCTCTCCTTCGGCGGCGACCTCCTGGCGAAGGGCGGCGGCACGCTGCGCATCAGGGACATAAGCGGCGCGACGCACCGGTACTATCGGCTCACGATCAAGGAGACGGCGGCAGGCTCGCCCTTGCCGGAGTATGCCGGGTTCAGCGTCTCCACCGGCACGTCATCCGCAAACAACCTGTCACGGTCTGTCCTGCTGGGCGAATTCGGCCTGTACGACGGCACGGGGCTGCGCCTGAACGCCTATGCCCCTGCGGCGACGAACAGCTCGGTCGCGACGCTGTCGTCGGCGCACAGTGCAATGGAGGATGCCTCCTTGCTCCATTTCGAGCCGAGAAACAACACGGTAAAGCACGTCGGCTACCTGTCGGACTGCGACACCGGCTCCGGCATGTATTTTCAGGCGAGATGGCTTGACAACACGAAATACCCCGCATGCGACGCCCCGTCGACATGGATGAAGGCGGTCGTGCGGCTGCCGGAGACGGCGCCGGCGGCCACGTCGTTTGACCTGAACTACGTCGCGCCGATCACGAGTCCGTATGCCGCCGGCCAGCCGACCGCTTTCAGCGTGGAAGGATCCCCGGACGGGTTGAACTGGACGGAGCTCTACTCCACGAACAACGTCGTGTTCCAACCCCCAGACTACTATTTCTGGCTCTCAAGCATGACGAGCGCCTGCACGAACTCGGCGGCGGGCGGATCCCTGACCAAGCCCGAATCGGTTGCGCACGGACGCATCCCGTTCTCCTCCACGACGGACACGCGGAAATACGCGGTCCTCGACAACGTGCGGTCGATCGGCGCTGCGGCCGGGACGAGGCTCGTGTTCGACGGCCCGCGCAAGGCCGTGCGAGGCCTTCGCGTCAGCCGGGCGGACGGGTTGGGCACAATTGAAAACTTTGCTCTTGCCGATAACGGCACGTTGTTCGTGGACGATGCCGAAGGTGCGACCGATTTCGCTATTTTAGGCAACCTCGCGGATGTCGAGGGGCTGGGCAATGCGGCGGGCTGGTCACTCGTCATCGACGGGAACCCATCACGCCGTCAGAGGTTTTCAGTCATGAAGGATGGTATCAGAATCTTCAAGAAGGGTTTTGCACTGATCGTAAGGTAGTGCATGAGCTGGAGTGAGAAGGAACGCGGCTCGCTTCGCCCGGTGGACGACATATCGCCACGGCGGTTGGAGACAACCATTCTCCCGAAAATGGGGAAATCGGCAAATCCCCAAATGCAATCGTAAATCGCAAATCGAGAAATCGTAAATGACAATTGGGCGAAGCCCAATTAGCCATCGAGTTCACGGAGGGCGGACAGTAGCGCATCCATCTGCTCGTCGGTTCCGATGGTGATGCGAAGACGGTCGCCCGTGCGAGGCCCCTTGAAGTACCTTACGAAGATGCCGCGTTCGCGCAGCGCCGCGAAGAGCTCACCTGCGCACTTGCTGGCGGGACGGGCGAAGAGGAAGTTGGATTCGGACGGCAGCACGTCCCACCCCATCTTTTCGAGAGCCTTGGCAACGCGCTTGCGGGTCCTGATCACTTTCCTGGCGTTGGCGCGCATCCACGGGAGATCGTTGAGCGCCGCGAGGGCGACGGACTGCGCGAGCGCGTCCACGTTGTAGGAGTCCTTCACCTTGTAGAGCGCCGCGATGAGGTCTTCCGGCCCGATGCAATACCCGACGCGCAGTCCAGCGAGAGAGAACGACTTCGAGAAGGTTCGCATCACGATCACGTTGCGGTTCGACTTGGCCGTGGCGAGTTCCATGCAGTTCTTCTTCGCGAAGTCCGCATAGGCCTCGTCCACCACCATCACGCCCTTGAATCGCCTTGCGGCCGCAGAGACCATCTCGATCGGCGTCGGTACGCCCGTCGGGGCGTTCGGGTTCGTGAGCAGGAAGAGCGACACTTCGTTGCCGGATGCGTTTCGCGCCACGATCTTTCCGTCCCACGTGAAGTCGTCCTTGAGCGGGGTCGGGACGAACCTGACGTTGCGGATCGCCGCAAGCGTCCTGTACAGCGAATATGACGGGTCGAGCGAGCCGATGGCCTCGGAGTTCTCCACGAACGCCTTTGCCGCCAGGGCGAGGACTTCATCTGATCCGTTCCCTACGAAGACGCGCTCCGGCGATGTTTTCCAGATCTTTGCGATGCGGTTGCGCAGCGCCGCGAATACGGGATCCGGATAGCGGCGCAGCCTGTCCATGTCAAACCCGTTAAGCGCCTGGGCGCACTTTGGGGAAGGGAGGTACGGGTTCTCGTTGGTGTTGAGCTTGACCGCCAGCCGCGCCTTGGGCTGTTCGCCAGGCGTGTAGGCTTCAAGGTCTTGTACGGATTTCGCTATTCTCATTTTATTGTCTATGGTCCTCTTGCGGGAACCGTATGGTCGCGTTCCCCATATGGGGTGCGACTATTTCAGCAGCACCGCGCTCGTGTGGTAAGCCCTGCGCGTAAGCAGTATCCAAAACACGCTCTCGTCTGTCTTGCGGCTCGTCAGGATCAGCCCCCGGCTTGCGTTCACCCGCTCCATCTCGTCC
>SAMEA104315424__coassemble_502_pt1 | contig 30274 bp, 23 predicted proteins | sample SAMEA104315424__metabat2_low_PE_034 | metagenome-assembled genome bin SAMEA104315424 (sample SAMEA104315424) | gut metagenome | biome: Monkey gut; feature: monkey-associated habitat; material: faeces | place: China | collected 2013 | reverse complement strand
TCTTCGCTTTTGTGCATGGCGAGAAGGCTCAGCCCTCAGCCTCAAGCGCGGCATCGACCTCATCGGTCGTTTCCATGTTCGTGTAGACATCCTGGACATCCTCAAGATCCTCAAGCATATCCACGAACTTGTTGATGGCCTTTGCCGCCGCGACATCCGAGACGGGGTTCATCATGTTTGGCACGAGGCCGATCTCGGAATTCTCCTCATCGACGCCGATGCCGCTCGTCTTGATCGCCTCGAGCACAGTGGTGAAGTCGTTCGGCTGGCACTTGACCGTGAAGCCGCCATCCTCGGTCGTGACATCCTCGGCACCGGCGTCAAGGGCGACTTCCATCACCTTATCCTCGGTCACGCCATCTGCCGCCGGGATCATGATCTGCCCAAGGCGGTCGAAGAGGCGGCTTGCGCTTCCCTGCTTCGCGAATTCGATGCCATTCTTCTTGAAGACGTTGCCGACTTCGGCTGCGGCGCGGTTCTTGTTATCCGTAAGGACATTCACGACGAGCGCAACGCCGCCCTTGATGCCCTCGTACTGGGCATCGACAAGTGCTGCGGACTCAAGCTCGCCAGTACCCTTCTTGATGGCGCGCTCGATGTTGTCGTTAGGCATCTGCGCCGCCTTCGCCTTTGCGATAAGCGTACGGAGGGTGGGGTTGTTGTCAGGATCGCCACCCTTCGCCTTAACGACGATGGTGATTTCCTTTCCAAGCTTAGAGAAGATTTTCCCCTTCTTGGCATCTGCCGCGCCTTTCGCGCGCTTGATTGTCGCCCAATGGCTGTGACCTGACATTTTTGTCCGCTCCTATTGTTAGATTTCTGTTATAGAAAAAGATGACGTATTGTAGCAAAAAGGGCTATGAAATGCAACCATGCCCACCCTGCATGTTTTCGCCAAGCAGTGCCAGCGATGGGTCTGCCGCCTCGTAACCCTGTATCCAGCCGTTCTCGAAGCCGAAATCGGCCGCCGCCTCGGTGACGGATTCGTATTCCTCTTCCGACACCTTGCGGTTGAACGGCTCGGTGCCGGTTGCGCGGTACGCGGGCGTGAACTGGCTCATTATGGATACGGGGATGTCTGGGGACAGTTCCGTGGCGAGCCAGGCGAGGTTCTCGATCGCCTCGTCGGAATGTCCGGGGAGGACGAGTATGCGCACAATCAGCCGGGGGATGTCCGGCCGTGGGCGATCCCTCCTGAACGCCCAGCCTATGGCCGAACGCGCCGCCTCCACGTACCTTGGGGCGGCGCTTGCCGAAATGGCGGTTTCGTTGCGCGAATAGCGCAGGTCGAAGAGCGCGGTGTCGCACAGCTCCCCATATTCCTCCAGTACTTCCGCGGACTCGTAGCCGGACGAATTCCACACGAACGGCAGCCTTATGCCCTCGTGGCGCAGGGCCGTAGCCGCGTCGCGTATGTACGGCAGGTATGGCGTTGGCGACACGAGATTCCAGTTGCCGCACTTGTCCTTCACGGCAAGGTCGCGGAGTATCCCAGCCAGCCTTTCGGTTGTCATGTCGTCACCCTTGCCGCCCCAGCTCCACGGCGAGTTCTGGCAGTATATGCACTTCATGGTGCATCGGGAGAAGAACACGCAGCCGCTTCCGTTTTCGCCGACAAGAGGAGGCTCCTCTCCGAAGTGGGGACCCCAGCGAAATATACGGGGGCACGCGCCGGCTCCGCAGAAGCCGGTCTCTCCGGCGTCGCGGTTCGCCCCGCACGATCTCGGGCAAAGTCTGCAGCAGTTCATTTCGATTTGCGATTGTTAGATGGTAGTTGGTAGATGGTAGTTGGTAGTTGGTAGTTGGTAGTTGGTAGATGGTAGTTGGTAGAGGGTAGGTTTTAGCCGTGTAGAAGTGTAGAGGTTTATTTATGACTTGCGATTTGCGATTTACGATTGCATTGAGCCATTTGATGATTTATCGTAGCGACGACGCCCTCGTCGTCGTGCATGGTGCGGGAGAGGCGCAACTTGTTGCGACCAGCGAAAGCGAACGGACGCAATGAATTGCGTCCCTCCCGTGGCGGAGGTTGTCTCCAGCAGCTATCTCGACGGCAAGGCAAATCACGAAATGACCCAATGATCAAATGCAATCGTAAATCATAAATCGCAAATCGTAAATCGTCAACTGATGGCCGCGAGGATTGCCGGGGTGACATCCACGAGCGAGTTCACCCGCTCGCGGATATCCGCCTCTTTCGGGCCGAATGCGATGAAGGGGACCGGGTTGCGCGTGTGGCCGCGTTCGTTTACCGCCTCGATGTTTCCGTGGTCGGACGTCATGATCAGCGTCACTCCGGCCGCCTCGGTGAAGCGCACGAGCGTGGCGAGGAATGCATCGTACTCGCGGAGCACCGCGCACGCGCGTTCGTAGTCCATCGAGTGGCCGGCAACGTCCGTCTGGAAATACTCGAACAGCGTGAAGTCGTTTGCCCGAATAATGTCGAACAGGTGCCTTGCCGCGTCTTCCGGGTCTATGACGGGAATGTCGGGATACCTGTCGCGTACCGTCTCGCGGGTGAGGTCCTGAAGCACGGCGTTGTCCTCCGCGAGATCCGATACCGTGGAGACCGTCTCCGGCATCGTGAGGGCCATGACCGTAGTCACGGACTTGAACCTCCTCGCCTCGAGCTCGTCGGCGGACTCCACGAGGTACGCATCCGCAAACTTGACCTTCTTGCCCATCTCCTTAAGCTTGAGGAACAGGTTGTCCCTGCCGATCAGGTCCCTAAGCCCGGGGCCGGGGAAGCCCTCGCAGTGCCGCCCCATGAACCGGGACGCATTGACTCCGGTGAACATCGTGGTCTGCCCCGTGGCGGACTGCGGAAGGCCCGGAACATCCAGATTTGCGTCTATGGGCTTGCCGTGGTCGCGTATCAGCCTGCAAAGCGCGGGACACACCTCGGGGTTCACCGGGTTGTCGGGGGATGGAGGCGCGATGCCAACTCCGTCGATGAACAGGTAGACGAACTTCACAGGCCGTACGACTTCATTTCTTTCTTGAGTTCTTCGAGGGAGACGTTGTCTTCCTCGGCCTTGTGGAGCGCCGCCTTGTAGAGTGGTTTGGCCTTGGCCTCGAATTCGGACGCGCCCTTTGCGTCGCCAGCGGCTTCGGACAGGGCCTTGCACCTCATGTAGTTCTTCGCGGCGACCCATTCGCGGGAGTATATCACGCCGTTCGCCGGATCGGAATCCTCGAAATCCTCCATCTCGCTGGAGAGCATGTAGTCGATGAACACGAGCAGCTGCCCAATGGCCTCGCTGTTCTGCCCCGCCTCCATGGCCTTGTGCGCGCGTAGCTTTGCGGCGGTGCTTCTGCACCAGCCTTCGGAGCGGCCGGCGATTCCCTCGCCCTCAAGGAGGTTTACCGCGCCATCGTAGTCGCCTATCAGGAAGTAGCCGTCAAGGCGCCGTTCGCACAGGGAGTTCTTCTCGGATTCGGACAGTTTCCCCGTGCCGATGAGGTGCTTCGAGAATTCGATAAGCTCCCTTGTGCGACGGTCTGTGTCGGCCTTCTTGGATTTCGTGTCGCCCGTGAGCTTCAGGAAGGCCTCTTCCGCAAGCAGCCCGATGGAATCGTACGGGATCTTCGGACCGTAGCACACCGACACGAACGGGAAGGACTTTTGGGCCTTGACGGAGACGCTGCGCTCGTCGGTGAGCCTGCGGAGTCGCTTCGCCATCTCGTCCATCGGCGCGGCGCGGAACTCCTTGCGGACTGCCTTCTGCGTGGCCTTCGCCTGCTCCGGATCCTCCCTCATCAGCAGGAGGGCCCCGTAAAATGCCCCTGCAACGACGGCCAGGATTGAGATTGACGCCACAAGCGGTTTCTTGAGATTTGCCATTTTCTTCGACTCCATTATGTTCAAAAAACGAAAGACATTCGTATTATAGACGGAAAACGCATTTGCCGCAAGTACGAAATCATGGTATCATACGCAAAAATTTTTTAGGAGACATGAGGCGATGAAAGAAGTTGGAGTAGGCATACTTGGATTCGGAACGGTCGGCGCGGGCGTTGCGCAGGGATTGCTCGAGCATGGCGATGTAATGGCCAGGCGGCTTGGCGTGAAGATCGTCCTCAAGCGCATTGCGGATCTCGACATCACGACGGACCGCGGCGTATCGGTGCCGGCGGATGTGCTCACCACCGACGCATCGTCAGTGATTGCGGACGATGGCATCGGCATCGTCGTTGAGACTATCGGCGGGACTGGAATAGCCAAGAAGCTCGTGCTTGATGCGATTGCTGCGAAGAAGTGCGTCGTGACCGCCAACAAGAAGCTGCTCGCCGAATACGGCAGGGAGATATTCGACGCCGCAGCCGCGCAGGGCGTGGACATCTACTTCGGCGCGAGCGTCGGCGGCGGCATCCCGATCATACGCGTCCTGCGAGAAGGGCTCGCCGCCAACGAGATCAACTCCATACACGGCATCCTCAACGGCACGTGCAACTACATCCTCACGCGCATGGAGAACGAGGGCAAGCCATTCGACGAGATACTGAAGGATGCGCAGAAGCTCGGGTACGCCGAGGCGAACCCGTCTCTCGACATCGACGGCTTCGACACCGCGCACAAGGCGTGCATACTCGCGGCCCTCGCCTACGGGTTCCAGCCCACGCTCGACCAGGTGCAGGTGGAGGGCATCCGCAACCTTTCCGGCGACGACGTGAAGTACGCCGCAGATTTCGGATATCGCATCAAGCTCCTTGCGTGCGTTGCGCGCGATGGCGGAGAGGTTGAGGTGGGCGTGCATCCCACGCTTGTCCCGCTCTCCCATATGCTGGCCAACGTCAATGGCGTATTCAATGCGGCGATGGTGAACGGCGACATGAGCGACTACACCATGTACTACGGGCGCGGGGCCGGCCGGGCCCCGACAGCCTCCACGGTCGTGGCCGACATCGGCGACATTGCCCGCAACCTCGCCCACGGGGAGACCCGCTACAGCCGGGCGGCGCCCACCTATGGCGAGGGTGTCACCAGGCTTCGCGCCGCCGGAGACATCGTTTCCCGCTTCTACCTGCGCTTCATGCTCGAGGACAGGCCTGGTGCTTTCGGCACGGTAGCCTCCACGCTCGGAAAGCATGGGGTGTCGATATCCGCCGCTTCGCAGAAGGCGAGCGGCGATGGTGCGCAGGTGCCGGTGGTCGTGCTCACGCACAAGTCGCGCACTGCGGACCTTGAGGCGGCACTCGACGAGATCAAGGCGTCGGGCGTAGTCTCCGAGGCCCCGGTTCGCCTGAGGATGATCTGATTCCGCCTTGGGCGGTAGCCGCACCACCGATGGCTGCGCTTTTGCCGGCAGAGCGGAGGACATGGAAGGGCAGGCTCTTCCTGGCGGCGGTCTATGCTCTGCTGACCCTGGGCGGCATCACCATGGTGCTTCCGTTCATGGTGATGCTCTCCTCGAGCTTCAGCTCGAACTACGACTATGCCCGCCACGCCCCGGTGCTTCGCGCGCTGTGGAACCGCAACGACAGGTTCATGCGGTCGATCGCGACGTATTTCCCGCGTTTCCCGCACGACGTATTCCCGGAGGCTCCTGAATCGTGGAGCACATGGCAGTCTGTCGCGCAGGACAAGGCCGGCATCGACGCGTTTGCCGATTCCCTGCTCAACCCGCTCACGAACCGGGCGGTCTATGCGGAATGGAGGCAGGCGGCGGAGAAATACCGCGACGTGTCCGCCGCGTGGGACATACACCGCACCGAATGCAACTACGACCCGCGCGACGTCCAGCCGTTCACGGGATCGTTCCTCACCTCGTTCCTTGCCGAGGCGCACCTTCCCGTATCCGACGCCGCGTGGGTTCCCCCGGTTGGCGACGAGAAGTACGACCTGTGGTGCCGGTTCAAGGATTCCTACCGAAAACGCATGGTGGAGCGAGGCGACTACCTGTGCCGCACGATTCCGGCCGTGGCATCCGGCGCCGATACGGCGCCGGTCCGCGACGGGCTGCGCAAGGCCATTGCGGTGCAGTTCGTCGAGCATGGGCGGCGTGATTTCCTTGTCGGCGCGTTTGGCAGCTACCTGCTTGTCGGGCAGTACCTGTTTTTGCGCGGCGAGGCGTTCTGCAACACGATCCTGCTCGTGCTGTTCTCGGTACTGGCGTCGCTTGTCGTGAATCCTCTCGCCGCATATGCGCTGTCTCGCTTCAGGATGAGATGCGCGGAGGGGATAATACTTTTCCTCCTTGCCACGATGGCGTTCCCGGCGGCGGTGACCGCGATCCCCGGCTTTCTCCTAATCCGCGACCTTGGGCTCGTAAACACGCTCGCGGCCCTGGTGCTGCCGACGGTGGCGAGCGGAATGAGCATCTTCATACTGAAGGGCTTCTTTGACGCACTCCCCCGTGAGCTCTACGAGGCGGCCTCAATCGACGGCGCAGGGGAGTGGACGGTGTTCACGAAGATAACGCTCCCGATGACCACGCCGATCCTCGCGGTGAATGCGCTGAACCATTTCGTGGCGGCGTACAACTCGTGGGAGTGGGCGTTCCTCGTGTGCCAGAAGGAGTCCAAGTGGACCATCGCGGTCTGGATGTACCAGATGAGTCAGGAGATGGCGGGGCAGCCATGGTGCGTGATGGCCGGGTTCGTCATGGTGTCCATCCCCACCGCACTCGTGTTCCTGCTGTGTCAGAAGGTCATCCTGCGAGGCATGGTCCTGCCGAGCATGAAGTGAATGTGGGCGCGACCCGCAAGAAGGAGATGCGATATGCGTAGTGGATTCGGAATTGTCGTGGCGAGGGCGGTTGCGATGGCCTTTGCGGCATTGACGCTGGCGTCTTTTGCCGACATCGACCTTGCCGGGAAATGGCAGGTGGCGGGGACGAACTTCAATGGCTCGGCCACGTTGCCGGGGACGCTGGCCGCAGCTGGCCTTGGACGCCGCTGGACCGAGCGCGACTTCCAGGTGACGATGGATTTGCCGCAGTCTGAGGCCCTGGTGCAGGAATGGCAATATGTCGGCAAGGCGGTATGGCGGCGGACGGTCGTGTTGTCGGAAGCCGATTGCAAACACCCCCTCGAACTCTTCCTCGAGCGCGTGATGTGGAAGAGCGAGGCGTTCTGGGATGGCGTGTCGCTTGGCGTCCGCGATTCGCTCGCCACACCGCACGTGCATCCGATCCCCGCCCCGACGCCCGGAAAGCACGAGCTGCGCATCGAGATCGACAATTCGTGCTTCTACGGCTTCTCCCGGCAGGGACACGCATACGGGCCAAACATGCAGGCGATCTGGAATGGAGTCCTTGGCGACGTGTCCCTGCGCAGGGCGCATCCGCTGCGGGCCGCGCGCGTGTTTGCGGACGCGCCCGCCAAGCGTGCCTTGCGCGTCGAGGTGCCGACCGGTTTCACGGCAAACCTGGATACGGTGTCGATTGCCGGGCTTGGCGTCTTGTCGGTTTCGGAAGGGCCGTCGCCGTTCGCGCCGGATCGCAAGATGCTTTCGCTCTCGCTTGCGTCCGAACCGGACGCATGGGGCAACGTCCCCAAGCCGCCGCTTTACGTCCTTTCTCTGACCGATCAGGCGGCAGGGTTCACGCGGCGCATCCGCTTCGGATTCCGCACGTGGGGCGTGAAGGGGCGTTCCATTACGCTCAACGGAAACAGGATATTCACTAGAGGGAACGTAGAGAACGCGAATTTCGCCAAGGACGGAATACCGTGGATGTCCAAGGACGAATGGGCGAGGATGCTGAAGCCGCTGCGCGACGAGGACGGCGTCGATACGATCCGGTTCCATACGTGGTGTCCGCCCAAGGCGGCATTCGATGCCGCCGACGAGCTGGGGGTGATGCTCCAGCCGGAGGCGGGGATATGGACCGACTCATGGATGAGCGATGGAGACGAGGTCGGCAACGGCAAGCCCGTGGACGGTTTCGTGCGGCGCGAGTTGCGGGCGATCGTCGATGCATACGGCGATTCGCCGTCGTTCCTGTCGCTTTCCATCGGCAACGAGCTTGGCAGCTCTAATTTTCCTGTCATGGGGGACATGATCCGCGAAGTGCGGCGGCACGATCCACGCCATCTCTACTATGCGTCGTCCGCACGAGACCTGAGTGGCGCGGACGACTTCCTGCTGTCCCACAAGGTGCTGGGGAAGGGCCTCGCCCGCGAGAGGCTACTCCCGCGAACGGATTGGGACTACGAAGAGCTCTATGGCGCGGCGAAGGTGCCGGTTGTCGCGCACGAGATCGGGCAATGGCCCGTGTATCCCATCTGGGACGAGCTTCTCTCGCAGTTCACAGGGACCATGCGTCCGTGGAACCTGTCGCGTCACCGCGATACGGCGGCAAGGAAGGGCGCCATCCGGTTCCAGGGCGAATACCATGCGGCTTCCGCCAAGCTGAATCGCCTCCTCTACAAGGAGGAGGTGGAGAGTTTCCTTCGCACCCCTTCGTGCGCGGGGCTTCAGCTACTTGATGTTCAAGACTACACCGGACAGGCCGAGGCCCTTGTAGGCTGGCGCGACCCGTTCTATCATCTCAAGCCAGGATTCAGGGATTTGCCTCCCTTTTCGACTGTATGGGGCCCGGTCTCGTTTCTGGCGCGGTTCCCGCGCTTTACCTATGAGGTAGGCGATACCTTCCGCGCCAAGCTGCAGGTGCGCAACCTGAAGCAGGAGCCGATCGCGGCGGGTACGCGCATCCCATACTCCATCGTGGGGCAGAGCGGCGAGATTGCGGTTGAGAACGAGGTTGCGCCCGGCGAGCTTGCCATGGTAGGGGGCATTGAGATTCCGCTTACGGATGCGATGACGCGCGGAAAGCAGGAGCTTCGCTTCGGGACAAACAGGTGGAACTTCTGGGTGTATCCGAAGGAGGAGGCCAGCGAATGGCCGGAAGGCGTGACTGTCACACGCGACCTCGGCGAGATGCGCAAGGCTCTTGCCGCAGGGCGGACGGTTCTCTACACAGGGGAAAGCCACAAGTCAGCGAAAGGCCAATTCAAGCCGGTCTACTGGAGCGCCCGCTGGTTCCCGGTTGCCAACACCACGTCGGCGGCCCTTGGCACATGGTTCGACGTGTCTCACCCTGCGCTTGCGGGATTCGTCACGGATGATTTCACGGACTGGCAGTGGTATTCGCTGTCCGAGGGGGCCACGATCCATGCGCTTCGCGGCGTTCCGTCCGATTACAGGCCGATCGCCCTTTCGGTAAACGACTTCCACTTCTCCGATTTGACGGCGACCATGTTCGAGGCGCTTGTCGGAAAGGGGAGGCTCTTCGTGTGCGGCTATGACCTTGAGGCCAAGACCCCGGAAGCCCGCAGGCTGAGGGCGTCTGTCGCGCGCTATTTGGGCGGAACCGCCGCGCCGGGTACGATGGCGCTGCCGGAGACGTGGCTTGACGACGAGTTCGCCGCGCCAAAGGCGGCAGACCTGTCAGGCGCCGTCTACGACGAGAAGATGTTATGGACGGGCCGTCAATTCAAGAAGACAATCACGGGGGTGCCGCCCACGACCGGTGACGTGATCATCGACCTCTTCCTTCCCGAAGCGGGCCTGACATCGGGGCGGGGAATCATTGAGGGACATCCGTTCGAGACTCCTTTCGCATCCGACAAAGGAGCGAAGATGTCAGTGTCGCTCCCGGTGATACGCGAGGACTTCCTTGACGGCAAGATAGATGTGGAGATCAACCTGATGACGGGTCCGTCGCTTGGGGTGGAGCGCATTCGCATTGTGCCGAAGCATTGACGAAAATGAATAAGCCGTTGTTTAGCGGTTTGTGGTATAATGGCCGTACTTGCATTGAATTTTGATGCTTCCCGTGTAAATGAAGCAAGCACCTGCCATTTTCGCAGTCCTTTTGGGGGGCTTGAGTGCCGTTGCGGGTTCGTTCGCCCTTCCTCCGCAGGGCGCATCCCCGTATGCCGACACGGAGATGTCCACCAACATCGTCTTCGGGACCAGTGATGGCGGCCGGCTCCGTAAGGCGTTCGACCTTGCGCTTTCGCTCGCCGGGACTCCATCGAACTGCCTCCAGGTCGCATTCGGGCGTGACGCGGACGGGAACGGTGTGCTCGATCCCTCGGAGACCGACACCGTCTACGGCTGGAGGGCAGGCCGCTATTTCGTCGAGGATGCGCGTGGCTGGCGGCGCGTCCTCTCCGGTCCGGTTCCCGTCGGCGGCGAGTGCGGGCTGCGTGTCCACGTCGAGGCGTACGGCGACTATCGGCCAAGACGCATCTCGCTGGACTGTGGCGGAGAGCCTTCGTTCTCCGGTCTCGCCAATGAACGTCCCGACTGGCTTCTCAGGCGCGGATGGAATCTCGCGCGGGTGACGCGGCGCGGGGTGGATGTCCCGTCCGGGTGGGTCGAGTGCAGGCTTTCCTCATGCGGGTTGGCCTTGTCCGTCCGGTGATGGGGGAATGCCGATGGATGCGCAGGCAATCAGGGAGATGTTCGGGCAGACAGTGCTGTGGGTCTGCGGCGTTGGGCTGTGCGGCCTTGCCGCCGCCATGGTCGGCAGTTGCCTCTGCCGCATCCCCGCCTGCGTTCTGGCGAAGGCAAGGCGGTATGGATGGCTTACGGTCACCGTCATTGGCGCATGCATGGCGTTCGCGGCCATCGAAGGCGCGGTGACACGGGCGTACAAGGAGCGGTACGCAGGGGCTCTGGTCCGGGATGGCGCGTCCACGAATCGACACGAATCTGCACGGATGGAACAGGTTAAAGAGACTCACGCGGAGGCACGGAGAGGGTGGGGGAGTGGCACGGACAGCTGCGACGGCGAGGGCGCCGTCGCCACGAATCCATCAGCCGAGGAGTCGCGCACCCTGACGGACGATGATTTTGCGCGTGGATTCGCGCTGACGCGCATCGGCACAAACGAGACGTTTGGCTTTTCGCCGCCCGAAGGCGCGGAGGTGTGCGCAGATTGGCGGGCGTTCGGCGCAGCGGAGGATTGGATGTACCTCGCTTTCGCCGACTGGGCGTTCAGGCTCGGCACGGACGAGGTGGATTCCATTCGCGTCCATTCCGGCGGATGGGTGGAGGCATCCCCCGCCATCGTTTCCGGGGCGCAATCCACGGATGGCCACGACGGCGCGGGTGCGGATCTGGGCGCAGACAATCGCATCCCTCTCGCCTTTCTCCCGCTCAAGGCGACGCTCGGCATCGTCCCGGAGGCGAATTGGCCGCTCGTCGCCGTATCCGGCGATTCTTCCACAGGCGCAGCGCCAGAAGCCCATGCCCCCTCGCGCTTCTGGCACAGCATCACGCCGTCGAACACGCTCGTCCTCACGTGGCAGAATGCATTCCTTGGGCGGGATGCGTCAAAGCCCGTCTCATTCCAGGCCGAGTTCTGGGGGGATGGCCGCTTCGCCTACCGCTACGGCATTCCGAGCCTTGGCACCGAGGCCGCCGCAGTCTCGAACGTCCTCGTCGGCGCGTCCCTCGCTGGTCTCGCATGGGCGATGGACGGGCTTCCTGCGAACGTGACGTCGCTTTCGTTCCACCCGCTGGTTGCCGAGGACACGGTGAACCCCGACACGGATGGCGACGGGCTTTTGACGGCCGACGAGATTTTCGTGTACGGGACGGATCCGCACCGTGCGGACTCCGACTCCGACGGGTTCGCCGACCCGGAAGAGCTTGCGGCGGGGACGAACCCATGGAATCCAGATACGGACGGTGACGGGCTTCTGGACGGGGAAGAGGCGGCACTTGGGACGAACCCGCTTGCAGTTGACACGGATGTAGACGGCCTCTCCGACTTCGCGGAGGTATGCGTTCACGGGACGAATCCGCTGCTTGCCGACACCGACGGAGACGGGCTTCCCGATGCGGACGAGATTGCGGGGACTACAGACCCAACGCGGGCGGACTCGGATGGAGATGGTCTTGACGATGCGGCGGAGCTGCGCTTGGGGACAGTCCCAAACGACCCCGACACGGACGGCGACGGCGCACCAGACGGCTGGGAGGTCGAGACCGGTTCCGATCCGTTCGTCGCCGATACGGACGGGGACGGACTGGCGGATGGGCTGGAGATGACGCTTGGCTCGTCGCCGCTCCTCTCAGATACCGACGGCGACGGTCTCGACGATTTCGATGAGTTTAAGAATCTTGGAACGTCCCCCGCACGCGCCGACACCGACGGGGATGGGCTGGACGACCCGACGGAGTTTCGTCGCATAGGCACGAACCCGTGCGTCGCGGATACGGACGGGGATGGCCTGTCTGATGGCGACGAACTCTCGTTAGGCACCGATCCGCTGAACCCTGACACGGACGGCGATGGGCTGGAGGACGGTGAAGAGGTTTCGTCTGGCGCAAGCCCGTTCAAGGCGGATACCGACGGCGACGGGATGCCTGACGTCTGGGAGGTCCGCCACGGTCTCGACCCTGCCTCCCGTTCCGACGCCACGTCGGACGCCGACGGCGACGGACTCTCCAACTCGCTGGAGTTCATGCTCGGGACCTCGCCGCTCCTCGTGGACACTGATGGTGACGGGCGTTCCGACTCTGCGGAATATGATTACGGCACATCCCCTGTCCTATCCGACACGGACGGGGATGGCCTCGATGACGGCGACGAATACCGTCGAGGCACGTCTGGCACGGATCCAGATACAGACCATGACGGTCTGCCGGATGGATGGGAGGTGCGGTTCGGCCTTGATCCGCGAAGCGGCGTAGGCATCAACGGTGCGTCCGGCGACCCGGATGGCGACGGGCTCCCGAATGCGGAAGAGTACGCGCTGGACACCGACCCGTCGGATGCGGACAGCGATGGCGACGGCATCCCCGACGGTGACGAGGCCGGGTGGCCGCAGGCTGTCCGCACGGTCGCAGGGGGATGGGCCTCCGTCGAGGGCGGATGGACGGAGGTGGCTCTGGAGCCGATAGAGGGCATGCCGGCGCACCTGTTTGAGTTCGGGAGGCCGCTGACGGTAGGGGACGAGGCCGCGCTTGACGCCATGTGCCAGTGGAACGGGCTCATCCTCGTGGAGACGGACCGGCACGGAGTCGGAGACGTCGTGGATGCACCGCCGCAGGACATGTCCGGCCCGTACGTCTCGGATGCCGCGCTTGCGATAGCGCCGTTCTGGACGGGGAATGCCGCAGACTGTCCAGAGCCGTCGATCGGCGTGTTCATGAGGGGCGAGGGCGGCAATGTCGCATATGCCATCCAATATGGCGGCGACGGCGTGGTTCCGACCCAGACGACGCTCACGTTCACGAACGGCGCATACATGGCGGCAGAGATCGTCCATGGGCATTTCGACGTGGGCGCGGCGCAGGGCTTCCTGGCCAGCGTAGGTGTACAGGATGCCGTAGGCGGCAGGAGATGGTCAGCCGACCATGGCATGTGCGTGCCGATGGCCCCGTCCGACGCCATGAGGTTCGTTTCGGGGATGGGGACTGATCCTGCCGTCGCCGAGGGTACCGTCGATACGGACGGTGATGGCCTCTCCGATGCCCTCGAACGGCAGATCGGCACCGACCCGTCCGAGCCGGACACCGACGGAGATGGGATGCACGACGGGTGGGAACACTCGCACGGGTTCAATCCCAAGGCCCACAACGGCAGGGACGGCGATCCCCTGAACGACGCGGATGCCGATCCTGACGGCGACGGACTTGCGAACCGCGAAGAGGCGGACTGGGGGACTGACCCCCACAACGACGACACGGATGGCGACGGCGTCCCGGACGGAGTGGAGGTGGAACAGTCGAGCGATCCCGCCGACGCCTCCGACGGCGGACGTCCCGCGAGCCGCGTCCCCGTGGCGTTCACGTTCGGCGATCCGAGCGGAAGCCACTCGGAGAAGTATCGTCTCGTCGTGAAGCCGTCGAAGAATCCGGGCGGACGAAAGCCCGCTTCCGGCGAGGAGCCTAAGGCATTCGATTGGGTGAACGCCGAATATGGCGAATGCGAGACGAAGACGGCGATGCTCCTGCGGGGGTGGACTTATGAGGTTCGGATGTCCCATGCGGGGACGGATCCCGACTACGATGGGTCGCCACGCCCGGACTACGACTACTGGCTCTCCTTCAGTCCACCATCCTGTGTCGGCGTCGTCACGAACGATCCACAGCGGCTCTTCGGCGAGAACGGAAACATGGGCGAGACATTCGAGGCGGAGGGCAAAGTCGCCGAGATCCTCGTCCTCGACGGCTGCATCGTAGGTGACTATGACCGCATAGACGGGTTCTCTGGCTACGACCTCTCCCGCGTCTACCGTAACCGTCCGCTCCGCCACTGGATCAACGACGATGATGACGAGGGCAACACGAACGAGGGCGACGGGGATATCCCCGGTCTGTTGGATCCGCTCGGAATGGACAGGTCGAAGCTCGCCATCGGTGTCGGCAGGGAGCCTGATTACTTCAACAACCATGTCGACGGGCGTTGCGATGTCCTCGACTTCATGCCCGTGTGGATCGACGTGGGGCGGGCGCTCAAACAGCTTGAACGGACTGGCGACGAGATTGAACTTACGCTTTCGAATGATGATGGTGCGGTGAACGTCGTCTGGACGTCGCTCTCGGCGGACGGCGCGAGGAGATTCCTCACGGAAGATATCGGTGGATGCGGCGAAAGCCTGACGCAGAGGCTGAAGGACGCCAAGACGATACACGTCACGGAAGACGAGATTCGACTTCCGAAGAAGTTTGTTGAGGCGATGCGCGACGATTCCGCTAAAGGCGTCATCCTCGTTGAAGGACGTGCCGTGGAGAGAAGCATCTCATCTTCCTCTCCGCTGAAGCTGCGCTTCTACCGCAAACCGTGTACGCCGGGCGACGGCAGCCACATCTTCGAGATGTCTCTGCCGCTCTCGATCTCCCCGGTCGAGGACATGTTCCGCTGGGTGGACGAGCGGTGGGTCTGCGGCGACACGAACGGCATCCCTTCGCGGATGGGATTGCCGTGGAACAACCCCGACAGCGAATGCGACGGGCGGCACTTCGTCTTCGTCCACGGCTACAGCGTGAGCGCGCAGTCGGCGCGGGGCTGGGCTTCGGAGATGTTCAAGCGCCTCTGGCAGTCCGGCTCGCGCGCGATGTTCACGGCGGTCGACTGGTATGGCGACGATTCGCTGGGAGCGGTGTCGTTTCCGCCGGGGTATTCGGACGAGGCCCCGAACTACTATGTTAACGTCGAGCATGCATTTGCGACGGCATCCCGATTCGCCCGGGACTGCGCCGCATTGGAAGGGCAGAAGGTGCTGCTTGCGCACTCGCTCGGCAACATGCTCGTCTCGTCGGCGATCAAGGATCACGGACTGACGGACTACGCCCGCTACTACATGCTCAACGCCGCCGTGCCGATGGAGGCGTATGACAGGGATGCCCATGCCCCTGCTATGGTCGACCATGACTGGCGGGCAATCTCGAATCGGGTGTATGCGTCAGAGTGGTGGAGCCTGTTCCCATCTGAGGATGGTCGTCGCCGATTGTCGTGGCGAGAGAGGTTTGACGGCATCCCAAATGCCGTGAACTGCTACTCTCGGTCAGAGGACACGTTGGGCGATGCCGAGTTGGACGAGTGGCTGATTGGCAAGAGAAGCCGGAAAAAGTACTGGGCGCTACAGGAGATCCTCAAGGGAACGGAATACCTTCCTCTCGCACCAGACAGCTGGGGGATTGGCTGTGAGGGTGGTTGGGGCTACAATCCGCACTACGCCACAAACCGGTTCTACGTGACATGGCCGAATCGCCGCATGACGGCTCGGTTCAGGAAGCGGATCGCAAACCTTACGCAGGACGATCTCATCGTCCATCCCGTCTTCAGGCCTTTCTTCGAGGACGGACTCCTCACGACGAATGTCATTCCTTTGGAATTGGTCGCGCCGATCCGCGCCCGTATTCTCGCCGACGGCATCCCAGCGACGAGTTTTGCGGCAGGGGCGAACCCGCTCGGGAATGGCAGTGTGTCCGGCAACATCAACTACGCAACCTGCAAGTCGGGGGAATGGCCCCGCAAGGACGGCAGCTGGCGGCATTCGGACATAAAGAACATCGCATTCCGGTTCAACTGGAAATTCTTCAAGAAACTTGTGGAGGGAGACTCGAAATGAGATCATTTTCAATAGGCATTGTACTGTACGTCATGCTGTCTTGTGCGCATTCCCTATTCGGGGGAAGGGCAAGCTTTGATGTCCTTGTCATTGACTCGGAGACATTGAAACCTCTGCCGAATGTTAAGGTTGAAGGCTCGTTCCTGAACTATTCGCGTGGCTGGGGAATCGCGGCAAAGGACAATGATGTTGATGCATGGACGGATCGACAGGGCCTTGCGAGACTGTCGGGGAATACCGAGAAGGGAATTGGCGGCTACCGGATCTACGGCACGCCCAATTACTACAATGCGGAATGGAAAGAAATCCGGTTCCAAGAGCAGTCCCTTTTGCGTCTTGGCGCGTGGCAGCCAAGCGGAATAGTCTCAACAGTGCGGCTTGACAGGGTTATTGCCCCTATCCCTTTGATTGTGAATGGAGGGCGGATCCCGCAATATGGCAAAGATGCATTTTGTGGTGAGAATCAAATGCTGTCGTACGATTTAATGAAGAATGACTGGTTGCCACCGTTTGGGCAAGGTTGTTTTGCAGATGTTCATTTCACCAGCAAGAAAACGCTTCTTGGACGTGAACCGCATAGATATCCAAGCGGAATCCATACGAATGAGTTCTACAGGTGTGATGTGTCGGTTGCGTTTATGGGAGATGGAAATGGAATGATTGAAGTCATGCCGTCTCCACAGGCGGGAATAAAGCTCCGTGTTGCACCTGAGACTGGTTATGAGTCCGAACGGATTTGTTGGCGTGGTAGGGTGTCGCGAACGGAGTACAAGGATAATTTTGACGAGGATCGATGCTACTACTTCCGCATCCGCACGGAGTACGACAAGGATGGGAAAATCAGGAATGCGCTCTACGGGAAGATATACGGGGATTTCAGGCTTGAGGACAAGAAAGATGGAATCAAGGGAATATCATTCCTTTACTACCTCAACCCGACTCCGAACGACCGCAACCTCGAATGGGACATGAAGATGAACCTCTGCCCCAATCCCGGCGACATCGGGAATCCGCAGCCATAACCCCATGTTCGCGCGTTTTTGCTATAATTCCCAACAACACATGAAACGCACGCTCAACACGACCATCAACCGTTCGCGTAATGAGAAGAACGATGAGCATTATACGCAGCTCTCCGACATCGAGGACGAGGTGCGCCACTACCGTGCGCAGTTCGCGGGCAAGACCGTCCTCTGCAACTGCGATGACCCACGCTGCAGCAATTTCTTCAAGTACTTCACGCGCAGTTTCGAGATCCTTGGGCTGAAGCGCGTCATCGCCACCTGCTACAAGAGCCAGGACGTCGATCTCTTCACGCAGAAGACGTGCGGAAAGGCCGTCTACCAGATCTACGACGGCGACGCCAATGGGAACCGCGAGGTCGATGGCGACGAGATTGCCGTCAGGGAGCTGGAGGGCGACGGCAGCTTCGACAGCCCCGAATGCCTCCGCCTCCTCGACGAGGCGGATATCGTCGTGACGAACCCGCCGTTCTCGCGGTTTCTCGATTTCCTTCCGCTCCTTGTAAGTCGCGGCAAGAAGTTCGCGATCGAGCAGATGCAGGCCGATCATATCACGCCGTGGGCCAAGGGCGGCAAGACGACGGCGGAGAACTGCCAGATGCTCTGCGCTGACTGCAACCGGCGCAAAAGCGACGCGTGACGTGAAGGGAACGGAATATCTGCCTCTTGCACCAGACAGTTACGGATTGAAATGCGAGGGCGGCTGGGGCTACAATCCACACTACGCCACAAACCGGTTCTACGTGACATGGCCGAACCGCCGCATGACGGCTCGCTTCAGGAAACGGGTCGCAAGCCTGACGGATGACGATCTCATGGCCCATCCCGTCTTCAGGCCTTTTTTCGAGGACGGACTCTTCACGACGAATGCCATCCCTTTGGAACAGGTCGCGCCGATCCGCGCCCGCATTCTCGCCGACGGAATTCCCGCGACGAGCTTTGCGTCCGGGGCGAACCCGCTGAATGCGACCGTGGTCGGCAACATCGACTACGCAACCTGCAAGTCGGGGGAATGGCCTCGCAAAGATGGCAGTTGGCGGCATTCGGACATCAAAAATGTTGCATTTCGGTTCAACTGGAAATTCTTCAAGAAACTTGTGGAGGGAGATTCAAAATGAGGTTATCTTCAATTGGCATTGGGCTGTACACCATGCTGTCTTGTTCGCATTCCCTATTTGGGGGAAGGGCCAGCTTTGATGTCCTTGTCATTGACTCGGAGACGATGAAGCCGATTCCGAATGTGAAGGTCGAAGGCTCGTTCCTGAACTATTCGCGGGGCTGGGGAATCGCCGCAAAGGACAATGATGTGGATGCGTGGACGGATCGGCATGGCCTCGCGAGACTGTCGGGGGATACCGAGAAGGGCATTGGCGGCTACCGAATCTACAACGCGCCCAATTACTACAATGCGGAATGGACGGAAATCCGGTTCAGAGAGCAGCCGTTACTAATGCTTGGAACTTGGATTCCGCGTGGGATTGTTTCTACGGCACGTCTCGATCGCGTTATTAACCCAATTCCGCTTTATGTCAAGAATGCTCTTGGGAAATATCGTGAGAAAAGCATTGACTACCACAGGATATACAAGATGGATCGGGATTTGTCAGAGACAAACAATGTCCCTGTCGTGCGGGATGCGTTACTGGCATACGATATGGTCAAGGGAGATTGGCTACCTCCGCACGGCAATGGAGAGACGACGGATATCCAATTCCTGTTCAATGAAACCGTACTGGGATGGAAAGAGGGACGTGGTTATGATGGTGTCAGCGTGAGCAAGAAGTACAAGATGACGATGACGATATCAATGTTAAACGCGGGAAACGGTCTTGTCGAAGTCCCGTGCAGTGAGAACGCTGGCATTAAGTTGCGTATTGCCCCGACAGACGGTTATTCGCCTAATCGATCTCGTTGGATTGGCTGGTTCGGTGGCGGAGATGGTACAAAAACGGATTGTGACAAGAACCGTTGCTACGCATTTCGCATCCGAACGAAATATGATGAATTAGGGCAAGTCAAGAGTGCGTTGTATGGAAAGGTCTATGGCGATTTTGACATGAACGACATTGATGGCGTCAGATTCCTCTACTACTTCAATCCGACGTCAAACGACCGCAACCTCGAATGGGATATGAAGACGAACCTCTGCCCGAATCCCGGCGACATCGGAAATCCGCAGCCGTGACCTCCCACAGTCTCGTCCGATTTTGATATAATTCCCGGCATATGAAGACACTGTTGGCATTCTGGTACGGCATATTCAGAAACAACCCCACGTTCCGTCTGGTTCTTGGGCTGTGCCCGACTCTTGCGGTCACTACATCCATCGAGAATGCGGTCGGCATGGGTTGCGCCGCGACTTTCGTGCTGGTATGCTCGAACGGGCTGATATCCGCGTTGCGCAAGCTCATCCCGGATGCGGTCCACATACCGTGCTACATCGTCATAATCGCCGCTTTCGTGACCACGGTCGACATGCTTATGCAGGCATACCTTCCGTCGCTGTCGGAGTCCCTCGGGATTTTCATTCCGCTGATTGTCGTGAACTGCATCATCCTTGGGCGGGCGGAGGCTTTCGCGTGCAAGAACCCCGTCTTGCCGTCACTCGCCGATGGCCTTGGCTCCGGCATCGGGTTCACGCTTTCGCTTACGCTGATAGGGGCTATCCGTCAGTTCGCCGGAGAGTGCATCACGATTGCGATACTCCCCGCCGGCGGCTTCATCGTGTTCGGGCTCGTGCTTGCGCTCTTCAATCGCATAGGCGAATGGAATGCCCGCCGCAGGGGCGAATTGCCGCCAATGCCGGTGAATCTCGATTGCCGCCATTGCACGATGTGCCCGAACGGGAAGTGATCGCATGAAGTGTCCGAAGTGCGGGAATGAAGAGGATCGGGTGCTGGATTCGCGCAGCGTACGGGACGGCGCCGCGATCCGCCGCAGACGCGAATGCCTGTCATGCGGCTTCCGGTTCACGACACACGAAGAGGTCGACCGGGACGAGGTCATCGTGGTGAAGCGCGACGGGCGCCGCCAGCCGTTCGACAGGCGGAAGCTCGAGGGCGGCGTAAGGGTCGCCTGCGGCAACCGGCCCGTGTCGGACGAGCAGATCAGAAACCTGATCGATAGCGTCATCTCGGCAATCGACGGGGATGAGGTCGCTTCGGAGCGGCTTGGAGAACTCGTCATGGATCGCCTCCACAAGATCGACCAGGTTGCCTACATACGCTTTGCCAGCGTATACCGCAACTTTACGGACGCCAACCAGTTCCTCTCCGCCATCACCGACATGCTCAGCAAGCGGTAGAGAGTGGAGATTGGGATTTACGATTTACGATTTTTCGATTTGCGATTGCATTTGGGAATTTAGGCATTTGAGGATTTGGGAGGGCGGTTGTCCACAACCGCCGTTGCGGGAGGGAAGCAATTCATTGCGTCCGTGGTGCTTCGGTCGCGACAAGCGCGACCCTCCCGTGTCCGCCTTAGGTCGCAACAAGTGCGACCCTCCCTCGTCCATCTTCGGTCGCGACAAGCGCGACCCTCCCGTGTCCGCCTCCGGTCGCAGTAAACTGCGGACATCCCATCGGCACAACTAAATCTCCAAATGCCTAAATCCTCAAATGCAATCGCAAATCGAAAAATCGTAGATCGTAAATCCAAAGGGCATCCGACAAGGGGGGGATCTGGTGGACCCGGCGGGACTTGAACCCACGACCCGGAGATTATGAGTCACCTGCTCTGACCAACTGAGCTACGGGTCCACACTATTGGCGCCCCTGAGAGGACTCGAACCTCCTACCCACTGCTTAGAAGGCAGTTGCTCTGTCCAGATGAGCTACAGGGGCCCATCAATGGCCGCGAATTATACCACAACGAAGCCGTTTTGTGGTAAAATTCAAAGCGATTTATGGCAACAGTTTTTTTCGACAATGTCTGCAAGGTCTATTCTCGCGGCGACACCCCTGCGGTGGATGGCTTTTCGCTCGATGTCTCCGACGGCGAATTCGTCGTTCTCGTAGGGCCATCCGGCTGCGGAAAGTCGACCACGCTGCGCATGGTGGCGGGTCTTGAGATCCCCACATCCGGCACGATATCCATTGGCGGACGCGATGTGACTTCGCTTCCGCCGAAGGACCGCGACATTGCGATGGTGTTCCAGAACTATGCGCTCTATCCGCACATGACGGTGCGCGAGAACCTTTCCTTTGCGCTGAAGCTCCGCCACGTGCCGAAGGAGGAGATAGCAAGGCGCACGGCGGCGGCCGCCGGGACGCTTGGGCTCACGCCATACCTTGAACGGCTTCCGAAGGCCCTTTCCGGCGGGCAGAGGCAGCGCGTCGCGCTTGGCCGCGCCATAGTGCGCAACCCGAGCGTGTTCCTGTTTGACGAGCCTCTGTCCAACCTTGACGCAAAGATGCGCGTGGAGATGCGCTCGGAGATCGTCCGTCTGCACCGCAGGCTTGGCGCCACGATGATATACGTTACCCATGACCAGACCGAGGCCATGACGATGGGGACCCGCATCGTGGTGATGAACGGAGGCCGCATACAGCAGGCGGCCGCGCCGCTTGAGGTGTACCGCCATCCGGCGAACACATTCGTCGCGTCTTTCATCGGTACGCCACCCATGAACCTGTTCCCGCCCGGCGTCCTCGACCTGGGGCGTGTCGTTGGCGTGAGGCCGGAGGATGTGAGGATTGAGAAGGAGCCCCCCCAAGATGGCCGTGCCAATCCGGCCGGGATCGTCGCGACGGTCGATCTTGTGGAGCCGTTGGGCTGCGAGACTCTCGTCCATTGCGTGACGGCAGATCGCGGCACGAAGGTCACGGTGAGGATGCCGGATCGAGATTCGGCAGGGGCGATGGATGTGAAGAATGGGGATGTGGTTAGGCTTTTGCCGGACATGGACAAGGCAATTGTGTTTGACAGGTAGGAGGGACTATGGATTTGCATTATTTTGACAAGGCGGCGGATTCTCTGCCGGACGAATGCTTCAGGATTCCACCGGACATTTCAATGATACTCGGCAGCGGGTGGGGCGATACGCTGAAGAAGGACAGGGCCCTTTGCCGCATTTCCTATGCCGACATAGCGGGGATGGGAGAGCCGACGGTGAGCGGACATTCCGGCGAATTCATCCTTTACGAATACGGCGGAAAGAGAATAGCCGCATTCGCCGGACGCAGGCATTGGTACGAGGGCGTAGGCTGGGAGGCGGTTGTGATGCCGGTTGAGCTTGTCAGGCGCATGGGCGGAGAGATGGTTCTCCTCACAAATGCGTCAGGAGGCATCAACCCCGCGCTGCGTCCCGGCGATTTCGTGATCCTGAAGGATCACATCAACACCCTCGGGATAAATCCGCTGATAGGCCCGGTGGTGGATGGATGGGGGACGCGCTTCCCTGACATGTCCGACATATACAACAAGCACTACCGCGATCTCCTTATCGGGGCGGCGCGTCGGCTTGGGCAGCGTGTGATGGAGGGGGTCTATGCGTTCACTGGCGGCCCGGTGTACGAGACTCCCGCAGAGATTCGGGCGTATGACCACATGGGGGCGGACATCGTAGGCATGAGCACGGTGCCGGAGGCCGTCTTCGCCAAGGCATGCGGCTTGCGCGTGGCGGGCCTTTCGCTCGTTTCGAACTGTGCGGCGGGGATATCTTCCCATCCTCTTGCGCATGCGGAGGTGATGGCGGAGTCGGAGGCGGCAAAGCCGATGATGGCGGCGCTCCTGGATGAATTTGTCAAAACGGCATAAGGCCAAACAAAAAGGAGAATAGTCATGGTTAAGTTCAGCAGAAGGGATTTTCTTGGCGGCGCGGCGGCCATGTTCGGCGCGAGCGGCTGCCGTTCCTTGGGGATTGCGGGCGACAGGCCGAACCTCGTGTTTGGCGTGATGAGCGACCTGCACGTCACTACGCCGGAATCTGCGGCGGTGTTCGTATCGGCCCTGAAGTACTTCCGCGACAGGAACGTCGATGCGGTCATCGTTGCCGGAGACCTTACGGACTGGGGCCTGAAGAGTGGGCTTCGGTATGTCGCGGACGCATGGGAGAGCGTGTTCCCCGGCGGTCGCGCGCCTGACGGCCACAGGGTCGAGCGGCTTTTATGCACGGGCAACCACGACTACGACGGCTACTGGTATGGCGACATGACCCTTGACATGCACGTGCAGGGCTATTCCGAGGATGAGGCGCTCGAGAAGCTTGGGATGAAAAAGTGCTGGGAGGATGTCTTCAAGGAGCCGTTCGCGCCTGTCCGCCGCCGCACGGTCAAGGGATATGACTTCATAAGCGCCGAGTGGAAGGAAGGCAAGGGCTGGAATGCGGAGGCCGAAGCGTGGTTCGAGAAGAACGGATCGACGCTCGACAGGGGGAAGCCGTTCTTCTACTTCACGCACTATCCGCTCGGCAACACCACATCGTGCAGCGTGAGGGAGGGCGACGCCGGGTATCCGGAGATCAAGGCGTTCAGGAAGATGCCGAATGCCGTCGCATTCACCGGGCATTGCCACTGGACCCTCAACGACGAGCGTTCCATATGGCAGGGCGGCTATACCGCCATTGCCGTGCCGTCCATGTCATATACGACCATGCCCAGAGGCTATGAGAACGGCAGCGACCGCCGAAACGGCACATCCGTCAAGTCGATGGATATCCTTCCGGCGCGCCGGAACCTTGAACGTGCGCAGGGGTATGTCGTTTCCGTGTATGATGACCGCATGGAAGTGGAGCGCAGGGATCTTGCCGAGGGCGTGGAAGCCGCCCCGGCGTGGATTGTCACGCCTCCGGCGGCGGATGCGAGCCGCTATGCGTTCGCGCAAAGCAGCAAGCGCACGCCAGTGCCGCAGTTCCCGGCAAACGCATCGGTGAAGACCTACGCAAGGAACTTCGATACGCGAAACGCCAAGTGGACCATCATGATGATGCTTGAGTTCCCGTCCGCCCATGCGAAGAAGGGGCGCGTGTACGACTACGAGGTGCGCATCGAGATGCTTGACGGAACCGTCGCTGGCGTGAAGAGGTTCCTCGCCCCCGCGTTCTACAAGCTTGAGTGCGAAGAGCCTGAGCGGCAGCAGTTCGCCGTTGACGCAATGGCGCTCCCCGAGACCGGCAAGTACCGCCTCAAGGTGTATCCCCGCAACTGCTTCGGCGCTTGCGGCAGTCCCATAGAGTCCGCCGTGCTTGAGAGCAAGCCCGGAAAAGAGAAGGCCAAGAGGTCATGAACGCTGTCCGCACAGTCAGGAGCCTGGCATTGACGGCGATTGCCGCAGTCGCTGTGGCATCGCAATCCGCCGCGTCGGAAGACGATGGCGAGTATGAGTTCGACCGCTGGTACGCAGGGGCGGCCGGAACGATGGTCCTCCCGCAGGGCGGAGGCGCCATGCGCCGTCTCGGCGGCGCCACGGCTCGGATCGGGTATTACCTCACCGAATCGCTTTCGGTCGAGGCCGATGCGGCTTGGCTTGAGGATTGCGTCGGACTCGGCGTTCAAGGACTGTGGCATATATACGGTTATGAACGTCTCGATCCGTTCTTGACCTTCGGCGCACGGGGCTGGATAGACGGCAATGTTGGGCCCACTGCCGGAATCGGCACGTTCTATCACCTGACGGACAGCTGGTCTCTGCGGTTCGACGCCCAGTCCACGCTTGGCCTGGATGGCGGATGCGCGATGGCGTACACGGTCGGGGCGGGGGTGCAGTATTCGTTCTGACGGCTCTTCCGTGTGGCATATGGCACAGGGGCGTTAAAAGGGAAGGCAAGCATGGCTGATGGAGACTATGAAAGAGAATTTGGACGCAAGGCCGAGCTCCAGAGAATCGGGCGAATACTTCGAGCTGCTAGGGTTTCAGACCATAGGGGCGGATCCGACCCATCTGCGGGACTGCGTACAGTGCGCGATGTGGTTGAAGGGATGGCTCGAGAGGACCGGGGCTGACGCGAGGCTTCTGCTTCCCGATGGAAGCGGAGTCTCCGCCGTTCCGCCTGTGGTGTTTGGCGAGAGGCCAGGCGATCCCGGTGCGCCGACGGTCCTTTTCTACGGGCATTATGACGTGCAGCCTCCAGACCCGCTGGAGGAGTGGACATCGCCGCCATTCGAGCCTGACGAAAGGGGCGGGCGCGTCTACTGTCGCGGCGCCCAGGATGACAAGGGCCAGTTCTTCTCGTTCCTGTGCGGCTTGCGCGATTTTCTCGCATCGCACACCGGGCCGATGCCCACGTTGAAGTTCCTGCTTGAGGGGCAGGAGGAAAGCGGCAGCGCGGCCCTTGCCAAGGTCGCCGAGGAAATAAAGGACCGGCTGCGCGCCGATGTGCTTCTCGTGTGCGATACGGGCGCGGCCCGGGATCTGCGTCCGGCCATAGTCGCCGGCTTGAGGGGCGTGAGCCATTTCACCGTGAGGCTTTCGGCGGCCAGGATGGATCTCCATTCGGGACAGTACGGCGGCATTGCGCCGAATGCCGCGCAGGGGATGTCCGAACTGATCGCCTCCCTGCACAATCCTGACGGGTCGATTGCGGTGCGCGGGTTCTGCGACCGTGTGGAGCCGCCGTCCGCCAAGGAGCTGGAGCTGGCCGAATCGGCGGCGATGGGCGACGGGGAGTACGAGCGGGAGATGGGCGTCGCGCCCGTGGGCGGCGAAAGGGGGCTGTCCGTAACGGAGCGGAACTCCTTCCGTCCTACGATAGAGGTGAACGGCATCCATTCCGGCTATGGCGGACCCGGATCAAAGACCGTCATACCGTGCTTGGCTATCGCGAAGCTTTCCATGAGGCTTGTGCCGGGGCAGAACCCGGCCGAATGCATGGAGCTTGTCGCGCGGCACCTGAAGCGGCGCACGCCGGCGGGGATGTCGCTTTCCGTGGAGGACGTGACCGGCGATGCGCCGGCGATGCGCTTGCCGCTGAAAAGCCCGGTGTTTAGGCTCGCCGCAGATGTGCTTGGGCGCATCGATCCGAGAGGTGCGGTGTTCCAGTGGGACGGCGCCTCGATACCGGTCGTCTCGACTTTGGCCAGGATATCCGGCGCCGCGCCACTGCTTGTCGGGTTCGGACAGGGCGAGGATCGCATCCATTCCCCGAACGAATCGTTTTCGTGGCGCCAGTTCGCGCTGTGCCGCCGCTGGGCGCATGAAATCCTTCTGGGGCTGTGCGAATAGTGCCTACGGACGCAACGGATTGCGAAATGTACGGCATGCGTGATGGCGCACCTGTTGCGGCCGGTGATAGCGCACGGGCGCAACAGGTTGTGGTATAATGTCATGCATTTCAAGAATGGTCGGCATCCGCGACAGACGCGGACATGGAGGCTTTAGTACGTTGGAAACGATGAGATTCGAGACTCGCAGCGAGACGGAGACGTGGGAGGTTGCAAGGAGATTCGCGGAAACCCTTGAGTCTGGCGATGTGGTGTGCCTTGATGGAGACCTTGGGTCGGGCAAGACCACGTTCACGCAGGGGCTGTGCGCCGCTATCGGCGCCAGGCGGGCGGTGGTGAGTCCTACCTTCTGCATAGTGTCCGAGCATCCGTCCGACCGGTTCCTTGTCGTGCACATGGATCTCTATCGGCTCCATGACGAGGACGACGTGCTTCAGATCGGGTGGGAGGACTATCTTGCCCGTGGCGCGGTGCTTGTGGTGGAATGGCCTGATCGCGCCGGCGCCCTAATACCGGGAAACGCCAAGCGCGTACGCTTTTCGTATGGCGATGGAGAAGGGTGCCGGACGATAGAGATCTGCGCCTGAGCGCATTGCCTATTGGCTGTGGATGAGTGCAGACGGGGAAGTGGTTTGACCTAAAAAGGAGATGAAATGGCGGGTGAGTATCAGTTCAGTCTGATTGATGTGACGAAGCAGGTTGGCACCAAGACGATCCTTCAGGACGTCAACCTCAGCTTTTTCTATGGTGCGCACATAGGCGTGATAGGCGGCAACGGCGCGGGCAAGTCCACGCTCCTCAAGATATTGGCCGGAATCGATACGGATCTGATGGGGACTGTTCAGGTCGCCAAGGGCACGAACATCGGGTATCTTCCGCAGGAGCCGCAGCTTGACGACTCGAAGACGGTCGCGGAGGTCGTTGCGGAGGGGGCGGAGAAGGCCCGCTCCATGGTGGAGCGCTACGAAGACCTTTGCTGCCAGCTGGACGACCCGAAGGCTGCCGAGGAGATGGAGCGCATACAGGCCGTCATAGACGCAAACGACTACTGGAACATCGACAATCTCGTGGAGAGGGCTATGGCGGACATGGGGTGCCCTCCGGGAGACACCCCGGTGAAGGTGCTTTCCGGCGGCGAGCGCCGCCGCGTGGCGATATGCCGGCTTCTGCTGACGAATCCGGATGTCCTGCTCCTCGACGAACCGACGAACCACCTCGATGCGGAGACCACGTTTCGCCTGGAATCCTATCTCAAGGATTTCAAGGGCACGCTCATCGTGGTGACGCACGACCGCTATTTCCTGTCGGACGTCACGGACTGGATACTGGAGCTCGACCACGGGATATGCTATCCGTACAAGGGAAACTACGAGGAGTGGCTCAAGCAGAAGCAGGCGTATCTCGAACGCGAGGCCAAGGCCGAAAACAGCCGCCGGAAACTGCTCGAGAACGAGCTGAAGTGGATACAGACGAACCCGTCCGGACGCCATTCGAAGGCGCAGGCCCGCGTGAAGCGGTACGAGGAGCTCCAGAAGCAGCAGGTGAGCGCCCGCGAGGACGATCTCGTGATCCGCATCCCGCCGGGTCCGCGTCTCGGCGACCTCGTCGTAAAGGCGGAGCACGTGAAGATGGGATTCGGCGACAGGGTGCTATACGATGATCTCACGTTTGACCTGCCGCGTGGCGGGATAGTCGGCGTGATCGGCGCGAACGGCGCCGGAAAGACGACTCTGTTCAAGCTCATAACAGGCGAGATGAAGCCCCTCGCGGGGTCGTTGCGCGTCGGCGAGACGGTCAAGCTGTCGTACGTCGACCAGCTTCGCGGAGAACTCGACCCCAACCACACCGTGTACGAGGAGATCACCGGCGGCGGCGAATTCGTGCGGCTCGCGGGCGAGACGATGATGAACGGCCGCGCCTACTGCTCCAGATTCAACTTCAGAGGTCCGGAGCAGCAGAAGAAGGTGGGGGTCCTTTCTGGCGGGGAGCGAAACCGCGTACACCTCGCGAAGCTGCTTACAAGCGGAGGGAACCTTCTTCTTCTCGACGAGCCCACGAACGATCTCGACGTGGCGACGCTCCGTTCGCTGGAGGAGGGCTTGCAGGACTTTGGAGGATGCGTGATGGTCGTGTCGCATGACCGCTGGTTCCTCGACCGCATCGCGACGCACATCCTTGCGTTTGAGGGAAACGGAAAGACCTGCTGGTTCGAAGGCGGCTTCTCCGACTACCATGAGATGAGGGAGAAGCGTCGCTGACGCGCCTGTCGGGGATTCGCGATGCGCTTGCCGGTTCACGTCTGGATTACGGAGCGTAACGCCGAGCCGGAAGAGCTGGCAGGATATCTCGCCGAGATTTCCCGGCGCATGGACGAATCTCCGAGACGGATGTGCATCGTGGTGGAGTCGTCCGTGCAGGCGAGCCTTGACGCGGATCCTTCGGACGGAAACCTTGTGGCGAAGGTTGCAGGGAGGGAGAAGCGCTTTTCATTGAGGCGCCGGTGGCTGCCTGAGCATCCTGTACCCCTTGAGCTTGGCCCGTCGCGGGGCGCAAGAGTCCGCAAGACGGTTCTTCTCGTGGATCCTACATCCGGGAACCGCTTCAGGGTGAGGTCGTGCCGCGCTTTCGTCTTCCCGGCTTGGTCGTATGCCCTGCTTGCGGCGATCGCCTCGGTCGCGGTGGTGACGTTCGACGGCATTGCAGTCGTCCTGGCCTTGTCATTGCTTGCCGCCATTGCGCTCACGGGGATGTTCCCGCGCGCCTGCTCGAGGATTGCGGATCTCTTCTGGATGTGGCATTGCCGAGTGCGTTTCCCGGCAGGGGATTGCACATAGTGGATTGAGGGGGGGAAGGGGTGGAGCCGCGTGTCGGGGGAATGCCTTTTGGGCGGACCTGTTTTATGGTAGAATACCAGGCATTTCAGCAACGAGTTCAACCTAAAAAGGATGATAGAAATGAAGCAGGCAGACATAGGTCTCATCGGACTCGCCGTCATGGGCGAGAACCTCATCATGAACATGGAATCGAAGGGGTTTACCGTTGCGGTGTTCAACCGCACCGTGGAGAAGGTCGATGCCTTCGTGAATGGCAGGGCCAAGGGCCTCAACATCATCGGAGCGCATTCGATGCAGGAGTTCGTCGCGTCTCTCGCGAAGCCGCGCAAGGTGTTCATGATGGTGAAGGCGGGAGCAGCCGTGGACGGCATGATCGATCAGCTGATCCCGCTGCTCGAGCCGGGAGACATCATCATTGACGGCGGCAACTCGCATTTCCCGGATACGATCCGCCGCACGAAGTATGTGGAGGAGAAGGGGCTCCTCTATGTGGGCACCGGGGTCTCCGGCGGAGAAGAGGGCGCTCTCAAGGGGCCAAGCATGATGCCCGGCGGCTCCCCTGCGGCGTGGCCGTTCGTAAAGCCCATCTTCCAGGCGATCTGCGCGAAGGTGGAGGACGGCTCCCCGTGCTGCGACTGGGTGGGCGAGAATGGAGCGGGCCACTTCGTGAAGATGGTGCACAACGGCATCGAATACGGAGACATGCAGCTCATATGCGAGTCCTACCAGCTTATGAGGGATCTGCTCGGCATGAGCGACGACGAGATGCACGAGGTGTTCAGGAAGTGGAACACCACGGAGCTCGATTCGTACCTCATCGAGATAACACGCGACATCCTGGCCTACAAGGATACGGACGGTTCCGCGCTTGTCGAGAATATCCTCGACACGGCAGGGCAGAAGGGCACCGGCAAGTGGACGGGCATCGCCGCCCTTGACGAGGGCGTACCCCTCACGCTGATCGGGGAGGCCGTCTTCGCCCGCTGCCTTTCGGCCATGAAGGACGACCGCGTAGAGGCTTCGAAGGCGTACGCGCGCAAGATCCCCGCGTTCACCGGGGACAAGGCCAAGTTCGTGGAGGCGATACGCCAGGCGCTCTACGCCTCCAAGATCGTATCGTACGCGCAGGGCTATACGCTTATGCGCACTGCGGCCAAGACATACGGATGGAACCTCAACTACGGCGGCATCGCGCTCATGTGGCGCGGCGGCTGCATCATCC
>SAMEA104315424__coassemble_489_pt1 | contig 31371 bp, 23 predicted proteins | sample SAMEA104315424__metabat2_low_PE_034 | metagenome-assembled genome bin SAMEA104315424 (sample SAMEA104315424) | gut metagenome | biome: Monkey gut; feature: monkey-associated habitat; material: faeces | place: China | collected 2013 | reverse complement strand
GCCGCCGTAAACGTTCTTGTCGATAGCAAGCGTGACCGTCATCGTAATCTCACTTGTTGATTATGAGGGCCATGAACGTGAGATCGACATCGCCCTTGTTTTCGACGCCATGCGACGACCCGTCAGGCGTCCACGTGACGTCGCCGGGCTTTACGGTGCGCACAACGCCGTTGTCGCTGTACTCTCCCTCGCCCGTGAGGAAGTAGTACACCTCGCCGTTTCCGACGTGCTGGTGGTACGGCACCGCGCTCTTCGGCGGCACAACCACACGCGCGTACAGGCCTATCTTGTCAGCCATCTGCTCCTTGCCAATGAGCTTCTCAAGCCTGACGTCTCCCATCATCTCTATTTCCATCTTGATGTCTCCTTGTTTTGTTGTTGTCAAATTGCTTCAGCCCGTTCACTTTGCGGACACAAGCGTACGGGTGTACGTGCCGGCTGCAAGCACCTCAGTCTTCCCGTTCGGAAGCTTGACCGTGGCTGTGGTGTTCGCCGGGATGGTGAACGTCCAGGAACATCCGCCGTTCCCGGCATAGGCCCATGCGGAACGGATCCTGCCGTACGGCGAATTGAACTCGGCATCGACCTTCCCGACACGGCGATCCGGGATCGGGGCAAGGATGAAGTGCCTGTAGCCGCCGCAATCACCGGCGCGGATGCCTGCCATCGTGCCGTACATCCAGGAAAGCACAGCCCCATAGGCGTAGTGGTTGAAGGAGTTCATGCCGGAAGGGCCGAATCCCGTCGCCTTCACGTACGAATTCCAGCGTTCCCAGATTGTCGTCGCCCCCTGATCCACCGAGTAGAGCCACGAGGGGTTCTTGTGCTGGAGGAGCAGCGTATACGCCATCTCCGGCGCACCGACATCGTAGGTAAGCGTGTCCATCAGGATCGACGTTCCAAGAAAGCCCGTCTGGAGACAATCGCCATGAGCCTTGAAGTTCTCAAGGAGAGCGGCCTTGGTCGCCGCGATCGCCTGTGGCTTCTCAAGCAGGCCTAGCTTGAGCGCGAACAGCGCGGGCGTCTGCATTTCCCGGAAGAGGGGCAGGAGCATGCCGTCCTGCGCGACGAACTTTTCACGCACATACTCGAGCGCACGGCCTGCCATTGCATCGAAGTACCCGGCGTCCGCCTCTCTTCCGGTCGCTTTCGCCATCTCGGCCATCATCCGTGAATCCCACAGCCAATAGCAGCCGCCGAGGTATTGCCAGTACTGCTTTGCCTCGTCGCTTACCTGACGTTTACCGTTTGCATCCTTGGTGTAGGCGCGGCCGGAGTTCGTCTCCATCGCCTCATAGCTGAGCCAATCGGCCCACTGGTGCGCCATCGACTGCTCCGAGGTGTACTTCATGGCGTCGAGAAGGGCCATGAACCTCTTCATCGACTCCCAGTTCTCGTCGATGATCTGCGCGTCGCCGAACTGCCGCCACATTGCGTACGGCACGATTATGCCGGCATCCGCCCAGCCAAGCTGGTGGACTGTCTGCCCATACTGTGCGGAAGGCGCGACGCCCGTGTACGATCCGTCCGGATACTGCGTGTCGCGCATGTCGCGCATCCACTTCACGAGGAAGCCATACGTGTCGGCGTTGAACGATCCAGCCTGCGCAAACACCTGCGTGTCCGCCGTCCATCCCAGACGCTCGTTGCGCTGTGGACAGTCCGTCGGCACCGAAAGGTAGTTGGAGTATTGGCCCCAGAGGATGTTGGAGACGAGCCTGTTCACGTCCGCAACGCCCGTGGAGAGGCGGCCCGTCTCGGTGCTCTTCAGGATCGACGTTACCGGAATCGAGCGCATCTTGGATATCCTGACCTTGCCGGTTGCAGTCATCGAGGCGTAGCGATAGCCGAAGAACGTGAACTCCGGATGGTATTTCTCCACGCCGGTCCCGGCGAACGTGTAATTCAGGGTCGTCTTGGCGCGGCGGTAGTTCGTGAAGTAGATCGAACCCTCAGGCCCGTCGTTGCCCCTGCTCTTCGCGCCATTGCCGTCGTTCAGCATCTCCGCCGGAAGCATCTTCAGCACAGTCCCCGCAGCCGCAGAGAACTCGAATGACGGAACCGCCGCCGCATTCTGGGCGAAGTCCACGACCAGCGTCTCGCCGGCATCCAGCTCGATCACGTCGCCGTCGCGGTACGTCCTCAGTTTCCGAACCGTTCCGAACTCATTCGGCTTAACTCCATCCACGCCCTTCCACACGTACATTTCGGAGGGAGAAAGCGCAAGGTCGCATCGAAGCCTGACCGGCGCCCCCTCCATCGGGAATATGCCGCCCTTGAATTCGCCGTTCAGTTCGGACGCCTTGAATCCACTTGGGGTGGCCTCCGCCATCCAGGCGTTACCGATGCGGGCATCGTAGTCCTCCCCATCGAATATCGCCGCGCTCTTCACGGATCCTGACACGGCGGAAGGCCATGTGGCGTCCGTCCCCACGCGCCTTTCCGTGCCGTCCGCATACCGCAAGATCAACTGTGCGCGGAATCCGCTCTTCCTGCCGACGAAGCTCACGATCCGGTCGCGCCACCACCCCGCAGACACCTGCGCGGCAAACACGTTGGAATCAGATGCGCCGGTCTTCATGAGATGCGTCACGTCATAGGTGAACGAGTGCCTGGTCTTGAGCGCGTGCGTGAACCCCGGCTTCAGGAAATCTCGGGTCATCTTCCCCGTGCGCCCGCATTTCCGCGACACGGGCTTTCCGTTCACGTACGCCTCGAAAACGCCAAGGCCCGTGACGGTCCAGTACGCCTCCTTGACGGCCTTGCCGTTAGCGATGCCCTTGACGAAGCAGGACGTCCCCGGCTCTGCCTCATGCCCGTCCTTGCCATCGTAGGCCGGCATGCCGTCGTCGCGAAGTTTGGATGAGGTTTTCTTGACCTTGGAATCCGCCGCCGATATCCAGACGGACCCGTCCCAGTCGTCTGCGGAAAGAAGCCCGGTCTCGAAGAAACCCTCCACAGGCGAAAGCCACGCGCCCTTCTCGTCGCAGACGCCAACCTTCCAGAAATAGCGGCGGGCGCTCTTCAGCGCCGCGCCGGCATACCTTATGCCTACGGATTCGCCGGACTTGACGATCCCGGACTCCCACACGGCGACCCCGTCGGGCGCGTCCTCGCGCACCGCAATCCTGTAGGCGGTCTGCCTCGCGCCATTCCGCGCACTTGACATCTTCCACGAGAACGTCGGCCTTGACGAGACGTTAGCCGGATACGCGAGATGGTTTACCCGCAATTCAACGGTAGACGCAGCTGCATCGGCCGTTGGTCTCAGGCTGCATCCCGAAACCACTGCGGCGGTGCACATGGCGGCTACGATATGGATCGTTATTGCTTTCATAGTCAGTTGTGGGGTTGAGAATAAATCATCAAATGATCAAATCCTTAAATGCATCATAAATCGTAAATCTCTTTAAGGTTTCAGCGATGCCCCTGTCGAGGCGTTGCCGACAAACTGCGCGTAGCGTTCAAGCCATCCGCCCCTTATGCGAGGCGTCCACTTCTTCGCCTTCTTTGCGCGGCTTGCGATCTCTGACTTCGACAGCTTGGCGCATATGGCGCGGTTCGGTATGTCGATGGTGATCCGGTCGCCATCCTTGAGCAGCCCGATGAGGCCACCCTCCGCCGCCTCCGGCGAGACGTGCCCCACGCACGCGCCATGCGTGGCGCCGGAGAACCTGCCATCCGTGATGAGCGCCACGGATTCGCCGAGGCCTGCGCCGATTATGTAGCTCGTAGGCGCCAGCATCTCCTGCATCCCCGGCCCGCCCTTCGGCCCCTCATACCGTATCACCACCACATGGCCCGGCTTCACCTTGCCGCCAAGTATGCCTTCACACGCCTCTTCCTGGGAGTCGAAGCATATCGCCTTGCCGGTGAAGCTCATCATGGACGGCGCGACGCCGCCCTTCTTCACTACCGCCCCTCGCGTGGCCAGGTTCCCCCACAGCACGGCGAGTCCGCCGTCTTGCGAATATGCGTTGTCCAACTTGCGGATTACGTCATCGTCGCCGATCTTCACCGCCTTGACGAACTGCCCGATGGTCTTGCCTCCCACCGTCTGGCATCCGAGGTGCAGCAGCTTGGACGGCAATCGCTTCAGAATCGCCATTATGCCGCCCGCACGATCAAGGTCTGCGACATGGTAGTGTCCGCTCGGAGCAAGCTTGCATATGTACGGGGTGCGGGCCGAAAGCTCGTTCATGCGCTCAAGCGTGAAGTTCACGCCAGCCTCCCGCGCTATCGCAAGCGTGTGCAGGACGGTGTTCGTGGAGCCGCCCATCGCCATGTCGAGCGTAATGGCGTTGTCCAGCGATTCCGCCGTCACGAGGTCGCGGGGCTTCGGGCCGCCCTTCTTCGCCATCTGCACGATGCGCTTCGCGGCGAGGCGATACAGATCCTGCCGCTTCGGATCGACCGCAAGGATCGTGCCGTTGCCCGGCAGCGCTATGCCAAGCGCCTCGTAGAGGCAGTTCATGGAGTTGGCCGTGAACATGCCGGAGCACGATCCGCAGCCGGGGCATGAAGTCTCCTCGATCCTCTCGAGGTCTTTAGCCGATATCTTTCCCGCATTCTCCGCGCCTACGCCCTCGAACACCGTATTGAGGTCGGAATCCGCCCCGGTGAGCGGGTTGTGGCCGGGGGCCATCGGGCCGCCGGACGCGAATATCGTGGGGATGTTCACGCGGAGTGCGCCAAGCAGCATCCCCGGGACGATCTTGTCGCAGTTGGGCACGCAGATCATCGCGTCGAAGCAATGCGCACGGGCTACCGTCTCCACGCTATCCGCTATCAGCTCACGGCTCGGAAGCGAATACTTCATGCCCTGATGGGCCATCGCGATCCCGTCGCAGACTGCTATCGTGTTGAACTCCATCGGTACGCCGCCGGCCTCTATCACGCACTTCTTCAGGAATTCGCCGACTTTGTTGAGGTGGCAGTGCCCGGGAACGAAACTCTCGTAGGAATTGCATATGCCGATGAAGGGCTTCTTCATGTCTGAACGCTTCATCCCGGTGGCAAACAGAAGCGACCTGTGCGGTGCGCGTTCCTTGCCCTTCTTCACCTGATCGGAAACCATCTTTGCTCCTTTTTTGTCTTTATGTGCGCCTCCGCATCATTTCGGCATGGATGCGGATTCGCGTCGATTGGTGGATTATATCACATGTCGAGAACGGATTGCACCTCGCTCACGCTGCGGCATATCTTGACCGTCGGCCACAGGCTGCGCCACTTCCCATCCCGGCACCAGTAGGACAGCAGTTCCTTGATGCGTCCAAGCACTGGCGCATCTCCGCACAGCTCGCGTCGGCTCGCCTCGATGTATTCCGAAAGGAGCGCCCTGGCATCCGTGCGCATGGCAAGGCCGATGATGAAACGCCTGCCTACCATGAGCCCGTCGCCAAGCGTGTCGCCTACGTCCGCGTCTCCGTTGTATATCACGGGGACACTGGAAACGCGCATGGCGTCCCTGAATGCGGCAATGTCCACGCCGCCGTCGTACATCTGCCTTGCGGTCCGAGCATGGATGGTGATGGCCGCGAGCGGATAGCGGTTCATGATCGGCATCAGGGCAAGCAGCTCGTCCGTGCGCTCGATGCCAAGGCGCGTCTTGACGGAGAACCCGCCCGGCCCCATCTCGTCGCACCCGGCCTCTAGCATCCTGTCCAGGACATCAGGCGTTCGCATGAGCCCCGAGCCACGCCCCTTCTTGCGGATCATCGGGAACGGACATCCCGCATTCAGGTCTGCACGGGCATATCCAAGATCCTTTACCGCCTTGCACCAATCCCGAAGCGCCGCCGGATCCTTGCCGATCACCTGAGGGACAAGTTCAAGACGGGATCCGCCGGCATCCGGCATGATGTCGGCAAAGAGCTTCCGTGAGAACCTGAAGCCGGCGTTGGCCGGTATGAACGGCGCGAATGCGCCGGAGAAGCCGGCCTCGCCCATGGCGTCGCCGAACACGGCGCGGAAAGTGCGCACCGTAACGCCCCTGAGCGGGGCGAGCCAAAGCCCTTTCGCAAGTCCGGCCATGCGGCTATGCATTCCTCCAGAACCCAATGCGTTCGAGCAACGGACGGAGGAACGCCACTTCATCGTCAACATCCATTCCAAGGGTGACGGACGGCTTGTTGCTGCCGTGGAAATCGCTCCCGGCCGTCATGCAAAGGCCAAGTTCCTTCGCCGCCCGCACGTGCTCTACGGTTTCGCCCGGCTCGTTTGCCTGGTAGATGGCCTCTATGCCGTCAAGCCCCGCCGCCTTGAGCCTGGAAAGCCCGGTGCGCAGCGCCGACGGGTCTTTCGTCCAATAGCGTGGATGCGCCATTATGGCGGCTCCTCCGGCCGCGTGGATCGCATCGAACGCATCCTTCGGATCCGGGCGGAAGCGAGACACGTAGCACTTCGTCTCCGGCGGCGACGATGGGGTCAGGTAGGCATCGAACGCGGCCTTCACGTCGCCGGAATACCCGTGATCGACAAGCCATTTCGCGAAATGCGGACGCGCAAGTATATCTCCATGGGCGTAGGCGGCAATCTCGTCCGCCGGAATGCGTATGCCTATCGACTCGAAACGCGCCAGTATCTTCGCGTTGCGCTCGTTGCGGCCATCGAGGATGCGGCGGAGGAGCCCCTTGAGGCCCTCGTTTTCCGGATCCATGCCGAGCCCGAGCAGATGGAAGATTCCGTAGCCCTCGCCGGGATCAACGCTGAGCTCGATGCCCGCAAGCCGTATCCGCCCGGAATCCCGATGGCCAGAACCGCACACGCGCAGAAACTCTTCCACCCCGTCGCAGTTGTCGTGGTCCGTGAGGGCCATCGCGTAGAAGTCCCGTCCCATCTCCGCAAGCTCGGCGGGCGAACACGTCCCGTCGCTGCCCGAACTGTGCACGTGCAGGTCTATCATCTTGCGCTCCCCGCGCCATTCTCGATGCCGAGGAGGGCGCGCAGCGACGCAAGCTGCTCCGGCGCCCCTATCGCCTCTATCATGTCGTTTGAGGAAAACACCCAGTCTGCGCCCGGGTTCTCCACGCGCTCGTCGCCCCTCGACACCACGACCACGCTCGCACCCGTCTTGGCGCGGATGTCGAGAGACTTGATCGAAAGGCCGATTGCGGGCGAATACTTCGGCAGCACCATCTTCAGGTACCGCTCCCCCGGCATGGAGAAAACGAGCGTCTCTGGCGTTTCTGCCATGCGGGCCTCCGCCTCAAGCGCGGCGGTGAACTGCGCGCCGGCGGAGTTCATTGCCGGCCATATGTAGCGTACGGCAAGCGGGACTGCGATCGCGAGCGTCACCGCTATGCCGATGCGCACCGAGGTTTCCGCCGGCATCAGGTTGACGTCGAGCATCAGTATTTCGCCGACTGTAATCGCCGATACGCCGAGCATCGTGAAGCTTCTCGCCGTGCGCCGGATTGCCGTGAGCCAGGCCTCGCCGCCTGATTTCCTGGAGGCCGAGAGGAGCTGGGTGCCCACGTCGTCGCCGAGGTGCCGCCCTGCCGTCCATATCGGCTTGAGCAGCGCCAGGAACGCGACGTTCGCCGCAAGGCTGAAGAAGGCCCGCTTGTGCTGGTCGAAGAACTCGGAGAAGCGCGACCAGTCGTACCTGTCGAGCATGCTCGCGATCACCGCGAACGCGAATATGAGCACCCAGTACACGGCGAGCATCACCAGGCTCTTGCGAATGCGGGAGGATATCTCGTCGGGAACGGACGCCGCGCGGAGGCGGTCGAGCCACACGTTGTACTGCCTCAGCCACCCCTTGACGCGATCCGGAACGCGGCGCTCCGCCCAATCGCCGACAGGGTCGGACAGGCGGATCATGAACGGGTTGAGGCACGTGGTGAGCAGCGAGACGCCGACCACGATCTGGTACATGGGGCTCGTCGCGTCCCCGGTGACCGTCATGTACAGCAGGACGACCATGTAGGCGAACTCGCCTATCTGCGCAAGGCTGAACGCGGTCTGCACCGACATCTTCACCGACTGCCCGGTAAGGATCGAGATCGTAAAGCAGTTGACCCCCTTGCCAATGATGACCACGGCGGAAAGGAATATGATCGTCCCGACGTTCTGCAGGCATACGGCAGGGTTCACAAGGCAGCCGATCGAGACGAAGAACACGGCCGCGAACATGCCCCGCAGCGGCGCGGCCAGGTCGAGCAGGCGGTTGCGGGCCACGGACGAGGAGCCGAGCACACCCATCAGGAACGCGCCGAGCGCAAGGGAGAAGTTCAGCTTGTACGCGATCCACGACACCAGGAAGCAGCATCCGAGCAGCGTGAGGAGGAGGGTCTCGTCGTCCCCGTCCTTCGCTACGGCATTGAGCAGGCGCGGCACAAGCACGAACCCGATTGCGACGGTGCACACGAAGAACACCATGAGGGAACCGAGCGACAGCCCTACCGCCCCGAGGGAAAGGCCACGGCCGTTCGCCACGCCAGTAACAAGCGCGATTACGCCAACGCACAGCACGTCCTCGAGGATCGACGTGGATATCACGTATTTCACGAACGGGCGCTTAGACCACTTCATCTCGTCTATCGTCTTCGCGAGCAATGTGGTAGCCGAGTCGCATATAGCCGCGCCAAGGAACAGCGACGGCACGGAATCCCAGCCGAAGATGCGACTGCCCACGGTATAGCCTATCCATATCATGACCACGGAATCGACGAGCGCCATCGGACCCGAAACCCCCTTCACCTTCTTAAGGGCGCCGGCGGAGAACTCAAGGCCAAGCGTAAGCATGAGGAAGACGATGCCCAGCTGCCCGATCGTCGGTATGGAACTCCCCTCCGAAAGGAAGCTGCCGCCCCAGGTGTGGCGGCTCATGAGGATGCCCGCAAGCAGATAGCCTATCACCTTCGGCCATTTGAGCCTCTGGAATATAACGGCCACAAGCCCCGATGCCGCCATCAGCACCGCCAAATCCTGGAAAAATGCGCCTTCAGACATACACAAAGCCCGCCTTCCGCAAAATCAAACTCATCTCGCCGCCCGAACGGACGGAGCGGCGCCATCGTTGAGAAGCATGTCCCTAAGCGGCTCCAACGGCCGCCCCAGCAGGAACACGCCCCCCGTCATCTCCTTCGCCCCCTCCGGCTTGAGCGCCGTAAGGAGCAGGGCGGTCGTCCCCGTGCGTATGACAGGCCCCTGCTTAGTCACCTGAAGCACGGTGCCGGGCAGTTCGTTGCGGTGCTCTGGGCTGACCTCCGCAAATTCCACGCCTGTGATCACAACGCGCCCGGAAGTCCCCTTCTTCCTGAATCGCGTCGGCAGGAACGTGTAGCATCCGGGCCATGGCGTGTACGCCCTAAGCTGCCTCTCGATGTAGTCCGCTGGACGGCTCCAATCGATCATCCCGTCTGCCTTGGATATCTTGTGCGCGAACGTGGCCTGGCCATTCTCCTGCTCCTCCGGCGGCGGCAGCTTGCCTGCGGCCATCAGCTTCAGCGCCTTCGCAAGGGTCACGCCGCCGCATATGGATAGTTTGTCCATGAGGGAATCGCCGGTGTCGGCCATGTAGATCGGCTCGATCTGCTTCAGCAGCACCGGGCCGTCGTCCATGCCGACGCCCATGCGTATCACGGACACCCCCGTGATCGCGTCGCCGGCCAGCAGCGCCGCCGTCACCGGCGAAGCCCCGCGATATTTCGGAAGCAGGGAGAAATGGCAATTGACGCAGCCAAGCGGCGGAAGGTTGAGAAGCTCCTCCTTGAGGAACTGCCCGAACGCCACCACGACTATGACGTCCGGCTTCCACGCCCTTATCTGGGCAAGCGCTTCCGGGTCGTTCACGTTCTCCGGCGTTATGCAGCTTTTGATGCCGCGCTCCTCCGCATATGCCCTGCATCGGCAAGGCGTAAGAACCTTGCCGCGCCCCGCCGGACGATCCGGCTGCGTGACCACGCCGACAACCTCAAGCCCTGGCAGCCGCAAGATGGCCTTAAGGCACATCGCGGAGGCCTGGGACGATCCCATGAACACTATCCTCATAAGTGGCGCATAGTATATCAAAAACTCCTAGACAGAGGTTCTATCGAGATTTTGACCGTAAGCTTTCCCGTCCCGCGAGCCTCATAGCGGCGATACCGTCCGTTGCGGTTGGACGAAACCGAGTCCGTCCTTGCGATCTCCCCGTTCTCGACCGCATACCTGCAAACCCATCCGCAATAGGCTACAGACAGGGTCTTCCCGTCGCAGGCCACCTTCGTGCGGAGACACCCGTCCGACTCGAACGCCGGCAAGACGAGACCGAGCGCGCCATCGCCGGACAGCTCAGAGGTCATCCCGTCCTTCGTCAAGGTGCAGCGCCATACGCACCTGCCGATCTGCCACTCGGAGAAGGCAAGCGCGCCTGTCGCGTAGCGCCTTTTCAGGGACATGGGAGCGCCTTCCGACACTATGGGCAGAATCGAAAGATCCCCGCCATCCGCGATCTCGCGGCGGTAGTGCGCCGTCGCGGAGCACGGCGTGGAAAGGCAAATCGCCTCCGGTGCGCCACGCCGATGGATGCGTCCGAGTCCAGTCGAATCATAGGCTGGGTTCGCGTTCCAGTCGAACTGGGCCGTGTAATCGCCCGCCGACATCAGGAACTGGTGGAAGTCAGGCGAAGTCGCAAACGTGAATGGCTTTTCGGGCGGCAACTCTGCGGCGGGCACGTCCACGCAGAACATGAACGCGCCAATCGCCCACGATCCCATCGTAACCATGTACTTGTCGAAGTATGCGTAGCTCTCGCACCCCATGTCGGGCGACAGGGAAAGGCCAACATCCCCCGACTCTCGCGGATAGGAATTCTTCACGTGTCGAATCGGCTTCTGGGAAAGCCATTTGCCGAGAGCGTCAATCGCGCGCCGTGCCGCATCCTTGTAGAGGCTGGCCCTCGCGAGATCCCCGCGCTTCGCGAAACGCGCCGCATACCACTCACAGACGGCGGCGTAGAACGTGTTGTTGTGCAGGAACTGGTTTGATCGCCCGCCATATGGGATCTCGCCGCATGCCGACTGCATCCAAAGCGTCGGTTCGGCGGATTTCTCCATCATTGCCTCCAGCCGAGAACGCGATGGACCGTCGTAGCCGTCGGACAGAATGTGCATGAACTGGAGGCGAGTCACGAAATCATATACGATCGGCTGATTCGGGTCGCGGTACATGCCGTTCTCGTCGAACCAGCGGAGCTGGTCCGCAACATACTCCTCCACGAACGAAGCGTCGCCGCCAAGGGCATGCGCAATCCTGGCCTGTTCGCTCGCACAGGCAAATACGACCCAGTTGCGAGCAATCCCTTCGCCAAGACGCAGACGCCCCATGGTATACGAATCCCGCGCGGAGATCCGCGCCAAATCCGCCCTCCATGCGTCCGTAACATCCTTCGCGTACGTCCCAGTCCTCTCCAATTGCGCAAGCGCCCAGACAAGTTCCATCACGGAGAACTCGTTGCCGGAGCTTGCGACAGGCATCTTCCCCTTCGCCGCATCGCGGCAGCACATCCCCATCATGCGCGCGAGCAGCTGACGCTTCTCCGCAAGCCGTCCGTTCGCGACCAGGAATCCGAGATTCGCCGCAAGGCGTGGAAATCCATGTTCCTGCACACCGTCTTTCTCCGCCGACGCCGCAAGGCTTTCAATCCGGGCATCGGGATACGCCCTGACCGCCGCCTCCATCAGATCCAGATAATCGGCCTTCGACGTATGCGCAAATGCGACAGATCCGCACATGGAGAAGAAAAGCGCCATCATGGCAAAAATGGAGCACTGCGGTTTTTCTCTTGTCATTCCTTTTTCCCCTCGCAATAAAACATGGGCGTAATGTAGACAATCAGGCACAATGCGTCAAGTAGGCATTACGCAAAAGAGGCATCGCCGACACAATGAGGTTCCGCTACTCGTCTATCGCGAAGCTACCTGAACGCCCACATCGCGATGCCGACCATTAGCGGCATCGTGACTATCGACAGTATCGTCGTCACCGCGACAAGCCCTACCGACACATCTACATCCCTGCCGAACTTAGCGGCGAACATCGTATCCATCGCCGCGACCGGCGCCGAGGCTGAGGCCGTGAGGGCTATCGCCATGGTCGGATCCATGCCGAACCCACGCACCGCCGCAAGCCCCGCAAGGACTATGCCAGGCACCACGACGAGCCGCAGCAAGGATGCGAATATAGCGCTACGGCAGCGGAAATACGCGGCAAACTTCGCGTCCGCAAGGTAGAAGCCTATGATCACCATGGCAAGTGGCGTATTGAGGTTTGCCATGTGGTTTATGGGGTCATGGAGCAGAGGCGGAAGCGAAATGGAACACAGAAAGAGCGGCAGCCCCACGGCCAGGCCTATCGTCCCGGGATTCACGAACAGTATGCGGCGATTCATGTCCCTGAGATGTCCGCACATGGTGCGCAACCCATACGTCCAGCAGAGGAGGTTGAACACCACGACATACACCGCCCCGTAGAACGCCCCATCGGCGCCAAGAAGCGCATATTCCAGGGGAATCGCCATGAACCCGGCGTTTGAGAACACGGTGGCGAACTTGAGCACTCCACGGCGCAGCTCGTCGGAATTCCTGAAGAACAGCTCCGCAAGGGCTATTCCCACCAGATGCGCGGATACCGCCGTCGCCAGCGCGAATCCGAGGTTCGCCAACGCCGCCCTAGAGAACGGACGCTCAAACACGTGCACTATCAGGCATGGGGTGACTATGAGGAGCAAGAGGTCCACACACCCCTTCACGAACTCCTGGGAAAGGAAGTTCGTCTTGCGGCAGACATAGCCTACAAGTATCAGCGCGAACAGCACCCCGACTTGCTGCGCGGTCAGCAGAAATCCTTCAAGCATGGTAGTTGGTAGATGGTAGATGGTAGATGGTAGTTGGTAGATGGTAGTTGGTAGATGGTAGTTGGTAGATGGTAGATGGTAGTTGGGTAGTTGGTAGCCCACCTGAAACCTACCAACTACCCAACTACCAACTACCAACTATTCAAAGCCCGCAGGGCAATTTAACCATTCAACCATTTAACCATCTCACCGTCCTGCCTTCATCTCCTCCACCGACTCGATGATCGCATCCGCCATGTACTTGAGCTGATCCTTCGTAAGGCCGTAGATCGGCAGATGCGTATAGCACTTGTCGAAGATGTACTCCGTAATCGGACAGGTCTTCGCAATCTTCTTCACATCGTTGCCCTTGGCTATCGATGTCGCAAAGCGATAGATCGGGCCGAAATGCGGAATGTTCGTGACGCCCTTCTCCTCAAGCTTGCGCTTGAGCGTCTGCACGTCGCCCTTGACTACCTTCGGGTCGATCTGCAGCTGGTAGAGGTGGAACGTTGGGACGATCTTGTCATCGCCAAGCATCTGCGGCAGGATGCCGGGGATGCCGGAAAGGCGCTTCGTCATGTACGTAGCCTCGCGACGACGCTCCGCAAGGATCTTCGGGTAGCGCTTTAGCTGCTGGAGAAGCCCTATCGCCTGTATCTCCGTGACAGAAGCGTTGTTAGAGGCCTGGTACGTCCCTTTCTTCGCCTTGATCGGGGAGACGTCATACAGCCAGTTCTCGATCTTGTGCGAGAAGTCCACGCCCAGGAAGCGGGCCCGACGCGCCTCAGCCCTGTACGCCTTCACGTTCGAGACGAATATGCCGCCTTCGCCGAGAGACGTGCAGTTCTTGACCTCGTGCATGGAGAAGCATCCGAAGTGGCCGATGGTGCCGAGCTTGCGCCCCTTGTATTCGCCGCCGAAGCCGTGCGCCGCATCCTCCATGACAACGATGTCGTGCCTCTTCGCTACCTTCATTATCGCATCCATGTCGCACGGATAGCCGCCGATGTGCACGGGAACGATGATCTTCGTCCTCTTCGTGATCTTCCTCTCCACATCCTTGGGATCCATGTTGACGGTTTTGGGATCGATGTCCGCAAAGACGAGCTTCGCTCCGACTGAAAGCGGGTAGGCGACGGTGGCTATGAACGTATTCGTGGGCACGATCACCTCGTCCCCGGGCCCGACCTCGGCATATCGATAGCCAAGCTCAAGCGCCGCAGTGCAGTTCGACACGAAGAGCGAACTCCCCTCCTCCACTCCAAGATACCTGTCGACCGCGCGCTCCACTTCCGCAACCTTGTCTCCCATGGAGAGCTTCCCCGGAGGCGTGGACACCCTGCCGAGCTCTTCAATGGCCTTCTTAACGCCCTTGAGCGCAGCCGCGTACTTCGCGCCCTTGCCCTGCATGAGGAACTTGACGAACTCAAACGTGTCCGCCGCATTGTAGTTCTCCCCGACTGCGGCCCACGGCACCTTCGTGGCGCCCGTGTTGTACCTGAAGTCGCTTGTTTCCTTGCCCATGGTCATTCTCCTTTTCGTGTTTATGCTTTCATGAAATTGACTACGCCGGTCATTATCATCTGCGCGGACAGGGCCGCAAGGATGAGCGCCGTGAGGCGCATGAGGATCGAGATGCCCCGCCTGCCGAGCCGCCGCTCAAGCCAAGTGCCGAGCAGGAGTATCCCCCATATCGCGGCCAAAGCCGACGCAAGCGCGGCAAAGCCGACTGCCTTCTGGACGAATCCGGCGAGCTCCGCCGCCGAGACCATGATTGCGCCGCAGGACGCCGGGCCAACCACGACCGGCATCGCAAGAGGAACCACCGAGATATCCTCGTCGGCAGATCCGGCGATCACCTTCGGGTTCATGAGCGATATCGCCGTGAGCAGAAGCAGGATCCCGGCCCCAATGCGGAACGCATCTACGGTAATGCCGAATATGCTGAATAGTATAGGACCGAAGTACAGGAGCGCACCCGCGATCACCACCGTGGCGAGCGCGACCCTGTGCGCAAGCGCGCGACGCTCGCGCGCGCTCCGCTCCGCCGTCATCGCGAGGAACATCGAGAGCGCGAAGAACGGCGTGAAGAGGAAGAAGAACTTCAGCGCCAAAGATATGAAGAGTGAAAACATGGCGCGTATTCTACCAAAAAGCGTTCTGCGCATGGCAATAGAATCTTTGCAAAAAAACATCAAAATCGTGCAGTCACGCCATTCGGCCACGTGCCTGGATTCTACGGCCGAGCCCCTTTTGCTATAATACCAGGCATGAACCGCACGACACCCCGCCGCATCCTCGTCACATTGCCGACCATCAACCGCCCCGAACGGCTGAAGCTCGACGGCATCCTCGCCTTCGCCCACGGGCAACATGCGCCCGCCTGGCGCGTAGAGCTGGATTTCGGGGCCCTTTCCGGCCGTCCGGCGCGTCTCGTTGCAAAAGACTACGACGGCATCATCGCCTATGTGGAAAGCGACGTGCGCCGTGACGAACTCCTTGCCGCAGACACCCCTCTCGTGCTGATCGAGGACATCCTGCAGCCCAGGCGCTTCCCGTCCGCCCGTCACGTAGTCACGCTGCTATGCGACCACGTTGCCGAGGGACGTGCCGCCGCAGACTACTTTCTCGCCCGCCACTTCAGGAGCTTCGCCTGGCTCGGGCCAAGGCGCACGGCCGACTGGTCGGACGCCAGACGCGACGGCTACGCCGCGAGACTTCTTGAAAAAGGCTTCGCTTGTGCGCAATTGGGAACGGGACGGCGCAAACTATCCGACGAGTTGCGCAGATTGCCGAAACCATCCGCCCTTTTCTGTGCGCACGACTTCCTCGCCAGGGAGGCCCTGGGCGTGGCCATCGATGCCGACATTGCCGTCCCCGGCGAACTGGCGATCCTTGGCGTGGATGACGACGTGGCGATCTGCACGACGGCGGCACCGGCCCTATCCTCATTGCCGACGGGCGATTTCCGGCTCGGCCATGCCGCCGGACGCATCATGAACGAACTTCTGCGATGCGCACCTGGCGGTCGCATGATAAGGTTCGCCTGCCGACACGTCACGTCGCGACTCTCTACGGATGCCGACGCCGTCTCAGACCCGTTCGTGGCCGCCGCCCTGCGCCATGTGCGCAACCATCTCGACGGCAAGCTCGATGCGGCAACGCTTGCCCGCGTGGTCGGCTATTCGAAGCATATGCTGCAGATCCGGGCCGAACGCGCCCTGGGGCACACTCTCGGCGAGGAAGTCCGCAACCTGCGTATCGCCGCCGCCCACGATCTTGTCGCGGAGACAGACCATCCCATAGCCGAAATAGCAGACAGGTGCGGCTTTACATCCGTATCCCACCTCGCGCTGCGATTCAAGGAGGCATACGGGACAAAGCCCCTCGCGCTGCGGAAGGCTTTCATGGAAGCCCCGCTTACGGGGAAACATCGCAAGTGAGCGGCGGCGGAGCCCGCCGCGTCACCTGGCGCGGGCCTTGCGCCATATGGCGAGCACAACGGCGATCTCGATCGCCACGACGGCCGCGTTCAGCAGGGCCATCGGCTGCTTGTCCAGACCGAAAAGATACGGAGCCCCCTGCGTGAGTATTTCGGCGAGTTTCGCCAGCACGGGACGGAAGAAGCCGCCCACGAGATACGCAGTAAGCGCACACTGCCCGAACAGGATCACCACGCCAAGCCCCTTGCGGAACTTCAGGATGTCGGTAAGCACATACAGCGCGGCGAGCGCGATCACGCACCAGCCCATAGCCTGCGCAGTGAACGAGAGCGTGAAGATAGGCTTGATGACGGGGATCCAGATGGATGATACCCAGCCGACGGCCTCAAGAACCGCGCCATACGCGAAAAGCCTAATCGCCTTCTGCCCCTTCTCGCCCGGTCCGCGCAGAATCTCCGTGGCGAAGTATCCGCACATCGTCATCACGCCGAACATGAGCGAGGTGGCGAACCATGTGTAGAAGCTCGGCTTCATCACGTATGGGTTGTCCGCGGGGAGCAATGCGCCAAGTATGACATGGTCGACCTTCTGGGCGAAGTTGCCGAATTGTGAGTAGTCGCCGCCAAAGGCCAGCATCGCCGAATAGGCAATGGCCATGAGCACGGGGGCCGCGATGCGCATCCTGACTGACGGCATGAGCATCACGCACGCGGCAATGAGATATCCGGCGGCGATCGACTGGAGCGTATTGGAATAAGGCGACATCAAGTGCCAGTTCAGCGAAAGGAGTTTGCCCTGCACAACCATGCCGAGGAACCACAGCATTGCGACACGCACGAGCACGTGCTTCCAGTACACCCAACCGGCCTTTCCGTTCTCTAGACGCTTGCCGAGCGCATACGGGACGGCGGCGCCGCACATGAAGATGAACAGCGGCATGATGATGTCCCACAAAGTGAAGCATTCCCATCCGTGCCTGAACTGTCCCATGAACCCCTGACCGAAATGCCACACCGAGTTCGCGGCGTTGACAAGAGGGCCTATTACGACAAGCAGCAGCATGTCAAGTCCACGAAGCAGATCAAGCGAATAGAGTCTTTCTTTCATTGTTTCCCCGCCGTTTGTTCTTTGTTCGGCCTATTATAGCACAAAGTGGTCAGTGCAGCCTTGCGAGCTTGGACGCGATGCCGACATACGTCGCCGGCGTCAGCTTCAGGAGGCGGGCCTTGTCGGCCTTTGGCAAGTCCAGGCCGGACACAAACTCCTTCATTATCTCCGCAGTGACGCGACGACCGCGGGTAAGTTCCTTCAGCCGCTCGTAGGGATGGTCCATGCCGACCTTGCGCATCACGGTCTGGATCGGCTCGGCGAGGACCTCCCAGTTTCGATCGAGGTCATCGGCAAGCCGCTCCTCGTTCAGCTCAAGCTTTCCAAGCCCCTTCAACGTGGAGCGGATCGCGATGAGCGTGTAACCGAAGCCAACGCCCATGTTGCGCAGCGTGGTCGAATCGGTGAGATCCCTCTGCATGCGCGAGATGGGCAGCTTCCTCGCCATGAAGCCCATCACCGCGTTGGCAAGACCAAGGTTCCCCTCGGAGTTCTCGAAGTCGATCGGGTTCACCTTGTGCGGCATCGTGGACGAGCCGATCTCGCCCTTCACCGTCCTCTGCTTGAAGTAGCCCATCGACACATACATCCACACGTCGCGGTCGAAGTCGAGAAGCACGGAGTTCCAGCGGCAGATCGCGTCGAAAAGCTCGGCTATGCCGTCGTGCGATTCGATCTGCGTGGTGAGGCGGTTCTGCCGCAGTCCAAGCGACTCTATCACGTCTCGCGACAGCTTTTCCCAATCGACATCCGGGTAGGCCGAAAGATGCGCGTTGAAGTTTCCGACGGCGCCATTCATCTTCGCGGGCATCACGAGCCTGTCGATCTCGCCGGCCTGGCGCCTGAGCCTGGCCGCGACCACCGCCAATTCCTTGCCGACGGTCGTCGGCGATGCGGGCTGCCCGTGCGTGTGCGCCAGCATCGGCACCGAGGCGTACGCCTTCGCCATCTCGCAAAGCTTCGCCCAAATGGCATCCATTTCGCCCCGAAGCACATGCTTGCCGTCGCGGAGCATGAGCGCGTGGCTCATGTTGTTGACGTCCTCGGAAGTGCAGGCGAAGTGTATGAACTCCGACCTCTTCTCCAGCGAAGTCCCCTTCACCTTTTCCTTGAGGAAATACTCGACGGCCTTCACGTCGTGGTTGGTGGTCTTCTCTATCTCCTTCACGCGGCGGGCATCCGCGACGGAGAAGTCGGCGGCGATCTTGCGCAGGGCCTTCCTTTCTCCGGCCGAAAGCGCCTTGCATTCGCGTATGGCCTTTGAGTCGCACAGGGACTCAAGCCATGCGCACTCAACGAGCACCCGCCTCTTCACAAGGCCGTATTCCGAGAATATCTCGCGGAGTTCCGGACATTTCCCCGAATACCTTCCGTCAATCGGGGATATTGCCGTAAGCGAATCAAGTTCCATTGCGCACATACCTTTCATTTCAGCGGCTCATCTTCCACGCCTCGGCGAGGGTGTGGTACTTCACAAGCAGGTTCCGGCGCTCCATTTCAGGCATCGAGCCCTGCTTGAGCCATTCGAGGAACTGCTTCATGACCTGCGAGAAGTGTGCCTCATGGCCGATATCGTAGACCTTCGGGACATCGATCTTCCACTCAGCGCCATCCTCCTCCCCGGCTGCGGACACGGCCTTCACGCCGGGATACGTCCTGCCGATTTCGGCAAGGGCCTTGTCAAGCGCGACGCCAGTCTTGGCGCGGTCTGCGCCCGGGCGGAGCTTGACGTACAGCACAGGCTTGAATCCCTGCCTGGAGCCCTGCCTGATCACGAGTTCCGCGTTTGACCCGCGCATCAGCGAATAGTGCGTATCGCCGCCGCCGGCAGGCGGCATGAAGTGCCATTCCACGGCAACCTTCGCGTGCACTCCCTTGAGGGCATACGTAAACTCCCCGTTGGCCTTGCACTGAAGCACGTTGTCCTTGTCGATGGAACCCTTCAAGTACGCCGGCCAATCCTTGAGGCCGGTGGACTTCTCGTAGTCCGCAGCGGTTATCGGCGTCGCCCAGGTGCGGGCGGCAAGCATTTTCACGTCCGAGCGCTTCAGCGTCACGCCGGGGAACAGCTCCCACTGGACGAGATCCGTGAGATGCGTAGTGACGTCCACTATCGCCTCGCCCTGCTGCTTCGTGTCGTAGTACCAGGCCGGGCGGCGAAGCGGCTTGCCGTTCACCAGCTTGCAGAAGTGGTGCACCGAGATCTTGGTGACGGCGGGATCGTCGACAGTCCCCTTCTCCTGCGCGCCATAGACATCGCCGCGAAGGGAAAGAGCCCTCTGCAGGATCGTCGTGATCTCGTGACGTTCCGTCATTATGTCCGCGAACAGCCGTCCCTTGGACTTTGCCACGGCGGCCGCTTCGCAAAGCCTCATGTAGTCTTCGGCCGTAATCGCCATCGGCTTGTCAGAAAGGACGTTGAACCCGGCCTCTGCGGCGGCAAGGTAGTAGTCGGGCTTCACGTTGTTGCGCCCCGCGAGCACCACCACGTCCGAAGCGTTCCGCGCCGCCCCCCTCTTTTCGGCATCGGCGACAAACCTCTCAAGGAAGTCCGCTCCGGCGTAGACGGTCTCCTTCCATGCCGTAGGGCTGTCCTTGCGCGAATTGAACTGGTCTATCAGGGCGAGATGGCTTTTCAGCTCGCTCCCCTCCGGCGCGTACACGACAGCTTCGGACGAAACACCGTCATACGTCCTGTTCTGCACAAGCGCGGCATGGAAATGCCCCGGATCTATGGTAAAGAACTGCACCGCCGCCATCATGATGTTAAGCATTGTCACTCCTTTTCTGTTTATCGGGCTACCGCCACCTGCGGTGGCTCCACAAGTACTGTTCTGGATATTCCCTGATCGCCTCGCCAAGGCGGTCGTTAAGCAGCTGGGTGAACCCGGCCTTGCCAATCCCATCCGAATACCGAAGCGGCGCACCGCCGACGAGGCGATAGCGGTACGGCGCGATGCGCACGAACGACCCGACAACCACCGGATAGCCGTAGCGCATCGCAAGCCTAGTGGCCGTGGTGAACGTCTTGGCGGGCCTTCCGAGGAATTTCGCGTCCACTCCCCGTGCCGCATGCTGATCCATGAGGATCGTCATCGCCGCCCGCTCTTCCACCCACTGCTTCAGCACGGCCGGCGTAAAGCCGTGGTTCTTGTCTATTATCGTCACCGGCCCCCTGAAATGGTGGTTCTTCATCCATCCGGCAACGAGCCGATTGTTCATGACGCGGGCGATCGCGATCATCGGCCTCGCGAACGACAGGAGGTTCGTCGCGGCCTCCCACACGCCATGGTGCGCAGAGACCAGGAGTATCGGCGTATCAGGCTCGTCCAGCAGCGTCCTCGCCGCCTCGGGATCGCAGGCGGTGACGTCAAGGTGGTCGCGCCAGTTCTCCCGCGTGATCACGTGCGGCACGCGAAGCGCCTCGCAGACGTGCCCGGCGAGATGCCCCCACGCGGCGCGGGCGATGCGATCCGCCTCGCGCGGGTCATCGGCTACGCCGGCCTTTAGGATGTTCTCCACGGAGATCCGCCTGCGCTTCCTGAAAAGCGGATAGAGGGAGCGCGCAAACGCGCTCCCAAGCCCATATGCATGACGGTCGATCCAGTTCACGTTGAAAGACATTCCGCAGGCACGCCGCACCGGCAGGTCATCTGCCGGACAGCACGCCCGTCAATCCTGAAACGTAGGCGAATTCAAGCTTGGGCATCACCACCGGCTGCCACTTGATCGCGGGCGGCGCATCCGGCGGGACGAACTGCACCGACTTCTCCATGGCCGTGATTACGGCGACGGACCGCAAGCCCTCCTCTGCCGTCATCCCGAGCACGCCCGAGGATTTTGCCTTGGGCTTCTTGCCTGGCTTGCCAGCAAGGGACTCCGCGAAATCCGCGTACACCCGCGCAAGCGCCTCCACATATGCGGCGTTCGCGCCATACGGCACTTCCTCGAACCCGGAATCCCCGGACGGCGTGGAATCCTTGAACTCCTTGCGCTTGCCGTCATTCCCGACTATGGCGAGAACGCCAGGCTCGCACTGCCGCCAGATCATCGCGCCCTTGTCGCCAGTTATCTCGAACGTAAGGCCCTCGTTGTGACCCGTCGCGATCTGCGACATGATGAAGGTGCCGTCCACCCCCTGCTTCGTGCGCACCAGCACGGTCGCGTCATCGGGTATGAGACGGCCCGGCACGCAAGCGCGGGCCCCGACGCACACATCCGATATCTCGAAGCCGGTAAGCCATTCAAGGACGAACTGGCAGTGGCAGCCGCAATCGTTCAGCACGCCGCCAACGCCGTTGCGCTTGCCGTCAACGCGCCACAGCGCATGCGTATTGCCCTGGTTCTCGACACGCCGGGCCATCCACCCGGACTGCATAGACACGTGGAACCTCCTTATCGTGCCGATGGCCCCGTCCTTCAGAAGCTCCTTCGCCTTCGCAAGCTGCGAATAGGCGGGATACACCATGGCGATCCTGTACGGAACCTTTGTGGTCCTCTGCTTGCGCACAAGGTTCGCCGCTTCGTCGAGATTGGACGTGAACGGCTTTTCCCCAAGGATCGGTATGCCGCAATCCATCGCTGTCATGGCTATGGGATAGTGCATTGTGTTTGGCAGAATGGCAGAGGCGAACAAGATCCTGTCGCCGCCCTTGCGAGTCTTCTGGCGGCGAAGGAAATCGCGGTATGACGGGAACAGATCATCCACATTCAGCCCAAGCGGCTTGATGAAATCATACGATGCCTGCCTTGACGTGCCAAACGACCCACCGACTATCTTCAGATTCCCGACTTTCTCAATGGCCTCCCGGTGGATGCCTCCCATGAACGATTTCATGCCTCCGCCAATCATGCCTATCTTCAAATATCTGTCACCTGCCATATAAAACAAAACTCCTTAATTCATTAGGGCGTAGTTTAGCAAATTACACCTCATAAATCAAGGAATAGATACCATCCGGCGAGCATGCCCGGACATATGTTTGCCAAGGCTCACCAATGCGGTCAGATCCTCGACACGATCCATGACGGAACGTCTTCGCACAGGATCGCATCGCGCTGGAGTTCGCCAAGCCTGACCGGCTCGCGCTCCGCCCCAACGATTGGCGCCACCGCCATCCGCCCTTCCACTCGCCTGCACACGAACCCGAACTTCGCGATAGGGCCGTTCGTGCACGAGTTGGGGCATCCGCTCACGCGGATGTCGTCAAGCACCGTCTTTGCGACCGCCAGCCTCTCCGGCGTATCGGCCGGAAGGTATCGGTCAAAAGCCGCTGCGATCGCATCCCCGAACTTCGGGGAATCGTTCGCCCCGCTTTTGCAGATGCCGTTGCCAATGCACGTCAGCACGTGTCCGCGGAAACTCCTTACCGCATAGTCCACATCGCCGAGCTCCGTCACGAGCAGACGGTGAAGCGCCTTGAGCTGTGGTTCCGGCACGTTCAGGACGCAGATATCCTCGGATGGCAGAAGCTGAACCTTTTCAACGCCATTGGACTCCAGCGCATCGCACAGCCTGGCGATCTGGGATGCAGTCATGTTGCCGTATGGCACGAACAGGCGCACGGCGAACAGCCCGTCCCTAAGCGGAGTCGCGGCAAGCTGGCGCCACCGCCCGAACCCCTCCGCAGCCTCGGCATCCTCGCCGAACCCAGTCGCGGGCCATTCCTCGCCGCGCAACGTCTCAGCCGCCAGCGAAGGCGCATCCTTCTCACGCCCGAAGAATTCCCTGATTGCCGCCGCGAAGCGCTCGTCTCCCATATCCCCGCGAAGGAAGCGGATCCTGGCATGGGCCCTGTTGGTGCGGCATCCGCGCTCGTTGAACAGACGGGTGAGCGCGAAGGCGAGACGGCAGCAGTCCTCGGCCGGCAAAGCGTCGAACAGCCTGAAGCCCGCGCGGGGTCTGAAGCCTATGCCGCCACCCACCCAGACCTCGAATGTGCGGCGGCCATTCTCCATCCTCGCAACGAAACCAAGATCCTGCACCGCGGCAAGCTGACGGTCCGCCGGCCGGTCAACAAAGCCGATCTTTATCTTGCGGGGCAGCCCGTACGCGACATCGAACCCGTAGAAAGCCGACGAGAGCGCCCTGACGTACGGGATGACGTCGAATTCGGTATCCTCATGCAGGCCCGAGCCGGGATTGACCTGCACGTTGCGGAACGTATCCCCTCCACCGCCGCGAAACGCGAATCCAGCCTCTTCGCAGGCCTCAAGCGCCTGTGGCACGTCAGCCGCCCTTACTCCGTGCAACTGCACGTCAAGGCGTGTCGTAAGGTGGCAGAACGGGGCTTCGAACCTGTCAAGCAGCGTGGCCACCGCGCGGAAGTCCCCGACCGTCATTATCCCGGCAGGACGGCGAATGCGCATCATGGTGGCGCCATCGCGCTGCTGATAGATGCCGAAGCCGGCCGAAGCGCCCTTCAGCGCGGCGGCATCGATGTTTCCGGCCGCATAGTCCCTCCATGCGGCAACCAGCTTCTCCTGGAAAGGCTTCATCAGTTCTTGAACGAATGTATCGGAGCCGGTATCCGGCCCTTGCGTGAAATGAACCGCTCGCATGAAAAGCGGTTTACGGGCATGATCGGCGCATGTCCGAGCAAGCCGCCGAACTCCACCGAATCGCCAACCTTCTTCCCGGCGACGGGTATTATCCGCACCGCCGTGGTCTTCTGGTTGACCATGCCGATGGCGGCCTCGTCCGCGATTATCCCCGCTATGGTGGCTGCGGACGTGTCGCCCGGCACCGCTATCATGTCCAGCCCCACGGAGCAGACGCACGTCATGGCCTCGAGCTTCTCGATCGTGAGCGCCCCGGCCTCGACGGCGTCAATCATTCCCTGATCCTCGGAAACCGGTATGAACGCGCCGGAAAGCCCGCCGACATACGAACTCGCCATTACGCCGCCCTTCTTCACCTGGTCGTTGAGGAGGGCAAGCGCGGCCGTGGTACCAGGCGCACCGGGATGCTCAAGGCCAATCTCCTTCAGGATATCCGCGACGGAGTCGCCAACCGCAGGCGTGGGGGCGAGCGACAGGTCTATGATGCCGAACGGCACACCGAGCCTGCGGCTCGCCTCCTGCGCAACAAGCTGCCCCACGCGGGTGATCTTGAACGCGGTGCGCTTGACCGTCTCGCAGAGGGTCTCGAAGTCCGAGCCGCGTATCTGGGACAGCGCATGCTTCACCACTCCGGGGCCGCTGACTCCCACGTTGATTATCGCCTCGGCCTCCGTCACCCCATGGAACGCGCCGGCCATGAACGGGTTGTCGTCCGGGGCGTTGCACAGCACCACAAGCTTGGCGCAGCCGAGCGAACCGCAGTCCTTCGTGCGCTCCGCAGTGAGCTTGACGATCTCGCCCATGAGACGCACCGCATCCATGTCCAGGCCGGTCTTGGTGGAACCCACGTTCACGCTCGAGCATATGCGCCCGGTTACGGCCAGGGTCTCGGGTATGGAGCGGATCAGGAGTTCGTCCGATTTCGTCATCCCCTTGGACACCACCGCCGAATAGCCGCCGAGGAAGTTCACGCCAAGCTCGACCGCCGCGCGGTCAAGCGTACGCGCTATCTCCACATAGTCGCCCGGGGTCTTGCAGCAGGATGCGCCGACGAGCGCGATCGGCGTGATCGACACTCGCTTGTTCACGATCGGGATCCCGAACTCGCGACCGATGTCATCGCCGGTCCGTACGAGCTTTCCCGCATAGCGCAGAAGCTTGTCGTATATCTTGCCGCACGTGGTCTCTAGCGCGGAATCGGCGCAATCGAGCAGGGATACCCCCATCGTGATCGTGCGCACATCCAGGTTCTCGTCCTGGATCATCTTGTTCGTCTCTAAAACCTCGTTGATAGAAATCATGCTATACCCCTTGTGGCGGCAATTGGGTTTCCGCCGTGGAAAAAGAACTTCCTTCAAGCCTGTATCGCCATCTTGAGCTTCGCGGCCACCAGATGCGGGTCGCATTCGTCCAGGCGCTTCAGGACGCACGCCCAGCGGTAGGCGCCCGATCCTGCCTGGTCGTATGGGCGGCCGGCGAAGAGGTCGTCGAATGCGGTGCGCCTGTCGCGGTACATCTGCTGGACCTCGGAGAGCCTGCGCTCGAACGCCGCGACATAAGCCCTGACGAATTCCGGGAAGTCCGTCACGTACTTTTCGCGGCGGAGAACGACGCCCGCGTACGGCCCGACGCAATCCTCAAGGGCCGTCTTGTAGTCGACGAAGCTTCCGGCATGGTCCGTCACGACAAGCCGGATGGGCAGGTCCTTGGGGCTGATCTGCACCACCTCGTAGTTCTTGTCAAAGAGCGGCTCGTTGGTTTCCGTTGCCCTGCGCCCCACGACAAGGTCGAGCGCCGCGGCCTCGCCCATGAGCTCGGCGAACTTCTGCGCGAAGGCAGGATTGTGGAAGCGATCCACCGGTATCTTGTCGGAAGCGACGCCCTGCACATACTGGCGCACATAGTAGTACGCGCGCACCGTAGTCCCGAAATACTGGTTCCTGCCGGTGTACTTTTCCGTGAACTGTCCGAATCCGACGTGGCGCGGGAGGCTCATTCCGAGCTGGCGGCACGCCAGCCGCCTGTCCATGATGTAGTCGGAATAGTCGTTGGCCTCGAGTATCGAGGTGAGGAGATCCTTCCCCTCGTCAAGATGCTCGGCTATGCCCCATTTCTGGAACCTTATTATGAATATCCTGGAAATCGGCTCGCCAACCTCCTTGTACTGCACTATGTACACGTTGCCGCGCCGCATCCCCTCTACGGGCTTGCGGGCGAGCGAGTGCGATATGCGGCCTACGTTCACATAGTCTATGCTGCCGAACAGGCGCAATAGGTTGAATATTATCGACCGTACGCGCAGGTCGCAGATGTCGGCGAGATCCGGGTCCATCGTGCGCTGGTACTCGTCGTAGAGAGGGTCGAATATGAGCTGCCCCCTGGCGACCCTTCCGCCCGGAAGCCACTCTATCTGGCGGTAGAACTCAGGGCTTATCCCCTGTATGAGCTCCTTGTCGCTCACCGCCGTCTCGTTGGCCTTCCGCGAAAGCACCTCGCCCATCTCGGCCCGCCACACGAGGTTCGAGTTCGGGTTTTCGTCGCGAAGCTCCGGGGGAAGCGCCATGCGCCACTCCATCTCGACCTTTCCGGCGGCGATGCGCAGCTGCTCGTCGCTCAGCTCCGAAGGCCTGAGGTCCCGGAGATGGTTGCGGATGTCCGGCCCGATCGACGGCGGGAAGATGTCGATGTCAGGGGAGCCGAGCCTGTTGCGGGAGCTGAGACCGCCGACGATCTCCTCCATCTGCGCCCTGAACTGCGGGTCTGGCATCGCGCACACCTCCGAATACGCCCCGACCGTCATGTAACGCGTACCGGTGTTGCCGTTGTAGTGGTATATGGCGGCAAGCCTGATCGCCGTGCGGCCACGCTCTATCTGCTTGTCGGTCTCTTCGCGAGTGCGCACGTCCCGCGCAATGCGCCAGTTCTCCCCGCGTGAGCGAAGCGCGTCGCGTACGCGGCGGGCATGGGTGTTGAGGAAGCGGATCTTCCGCTTGGACACGATCTTCTGCAGCTCCTCATCGGCCCACAGCGCGAGATCCATGCGTTCCGGGTCCGGGCGGATGAGCACCACGTCGTCGAGGAACAGCAGATCGACGGAATGCGCCACCAGCGCCGCCGTCTCCGCCTCGGTGAGCGGCAAAAGGCCCTCCCCCTCCCGTTCGCGGTTCACCTCGTCTATCCAGGCCTGCCTCTGCATGGCGTGGATGCCGTTCTGTGTGACAAGCCCCGGATATCCCTCGAGGAATATCGTGCCGACGCGCGACTTGAGCAGGCCTCCGTCATCCTTTGCGAATATCGGGTCTCCAAGTATCTTCATCTGTCTCCTCCGTCTGATATCCGCCATGGACTCCACGGCGGCGGTTCTTCATTCTGTCGCCGGCACCTGCCGCTTCCTGGCGCTTTCCAGCGTGTTCCACAGGAGCATGGTTATCGTCATCGGCCCGACGCCACCCGGAACGGGGGTGATGGCCGAGGCCACTTCCGCGCAGGATTCGAAATCGGCGTCGCCGCAAAGCCGGTACCCCTTTGGCCTCGTGGCGTCGGCGACACGGTTCACGCCGACGTCGATCACCACGGCCCCGTCCTTAAGCATGTCGCCCGTGAGCGTGTTCGGACGACCTGCCGCCACGACCACCACGTCCGCAGTGCGGGTGAATGCGGCGATGTCCCTGGTCCCCGTATGGCACAGCGTGACCGTGGCGTTTACGCTTTTGCGCGAAAGAAGCGCGGCCACCGGCTTGCCGACGATGTTCGAGCGTCCGATCACCACGGCGTGCTTCCCCGCGAGATCCATCCCCGTGACCTCTATGAGCTTGATGATGCCGTGCGGCGTGCAGGGCAGGAAGCAGTCATCCCCTATCAGCATCTTCCCGACGTTGACGGGGGTGAAGCCATCCACATCCTTGTCCGGCGAGATGGAGTATATCACCCTCTTCTCGCTGAAACCCTTCGGCAACGGCAGCTGGACGAGTATCCCGTGTATCGCGGGATCCGTGTTCAGCTTGCCGATCTCGGCTATGAGCTCATCCTCTGAAATCGATTCCGGCAGACGTATCTCGCGCGAGAGCATGCCGGCCTCGCGGCACGCCTTCTCCTTCGCGGTCACGTACGACACGCTCGCAGGGTTGCTCCCCACGAGTATCACCGCCAGGCCGGGCGTGACTCCGCTCTCGGCCTTGAGCGCCGCCACCCCTCGCGCGATCTCGGCGCGCGTTTCCTCCGCCAGCTTTCTGCCGTCTATGATCTTCGCTCTCATTTCTTCCTCACTGATATCTTGATCGGGTTGCGCAATCCAAACGCAAAGTCCTTCACGTACCTGTGCCAGCTGTCGGCATCCAGATACCTTTTCTGACCCGTCCAGTTGGCCCCTGCGTAATACGATATGGACTTCTTCGCCGCATCCGGCCTGGACAGCAGCATCAGGCAATCTTCCCCGTCCATGGAAACGCTTGCCGGGCAACCGGACGGATCAAGCGCGACAGCCGTCATGATCGAACCATCCGCTCCATCCTGCGGCTCGAAGTTAGACACCCATCCGTCCTGCGCGGAGAACCTCGTGTCCCCGTTGTGCTTCCGCTTCGCGGAGATGTCAAGCCCCGGACCGACAAGGACGCCTTCAGGGACACTCTCGAACGAGGCCACCATCCTGGCGAGGGACTGCCCTCTATCGAGCGTGACGTGCCTGCGTTCCTTCCCGAAGCCGCCCCAGCTTTCATACACAAGCTCGAACTCGCAGCGGACAGGGCCGATCTGGAGCGTCTTCGATTCCGCCCAGTTGACGCTATACAGCCACTTGCCGTCCGCACCAAGCGCACCTATTCCGCCACAGCCGCGCCCGGCCCCGACGAGGTAGCTGTCCATCCCCTCGCCATGATTGCGGTGGTAGGACGGGCCGCCTTTCGGCCGGTAGCGCAGCCACTTCTCGAGCACAGGCGTGGAGACGCACTTGTTGAAGATGTCGAGCCCGCTCGACACGAGCTTCTGCCCCTTCGGAGGAGGGAGCATGATCGCCTGTCCATAGGCTCGCACGCCGAAACGGTCGTTCTCCCATGCGTAGTCGTCCATCCGCTCCGGCAGATAGCCGCTCCAGCATACGACCGACAGGTCTGCGGGCGCGACAAGCTTCGCCCCGTCGGAGAACACCACGTACTCGCGCCGCTCGAAGCGCTGGAGATCGACGGAGAATATGAGATGCCTGCCGTCGGCGTCGTTCTGGTGCGGGACGGCCCGCCCGGCCTCAACGTCAAACACGCGCAGGCTTTCCGACGAGGACTTTACGCCAAGGTCGCTCCAGGCCACCGACACAGTCTCCGTGCGGGCGATCCCGACCGGATTCTCCACCATGACCGTCGCCCCCGCGCACGGCCGCCACTTCGCGACGCCACGGGCTTCCCCATCCCCAAGTCGGCCATTCGAAGATTCCGACGCGCCAGTCTCCCGCACATCGACCGCAACCTCGTCGATGCAATCGGCGCCATCTTCTCTCGGCGACACACATGCGCCGACGGCTACGGCGCATGCAATGATGCAGGATAGCCTGACAAACGACATTCCATCTCCTCCCTTTTTGGTGGCTTGGTTCAATAAACAAAATCAATGCCCGCTATTATACCATATGTGCGCAGGGAAGGCGTACGTCTGTTCTCGATCTGTCACCGCATTGACCTCCGCACAATCTCCATCGGATCAAAGTACATCTTCCTATTGCGGGAGATGACGCCAGGCCCCTCATTGCGCCATCTTGCGGGATTCGTCCGCAGCGGTGCGCCGGACGGCATCGCCGCCATCTGCCTGAATGCAATCTTAAATCTTTCAGCGCACACTTCGCAGGGCAGGATCAAGCCTGTCGCGAAGATAGTCCGCAAGGTGGTTGAACACCAGCACGAGCGTGAAGATGGCGAGCGTCACGAACGTCATCTCCCACCACACGCCCTGCCACAGCCTAAGCCTGGCGTTGTTTATCATTATGCCCCAGCTCGGCTCTCCCTGCACGCCTATGCCGAGGAACGATATGAACACCTCCGTGGCGACGGCCCCGGGGAAACGTATCGAGAACTGTATGAGGATTATGTGCGTCACATTCGGAAGGATGTGCCTGAACATTATCCTCGCATGGGAATAGCCCAGGACGCGGGCGGCCTGCACATACGCCTTCGCCTTGTGCTTCATCACCTCTGCCCTTATCGTCCTGCACACCCCCACCCATGTCGTAAGCCCGATGCCAAGGTATATGCCGGCAAGCCCCTGCCCGACAACCATCGAAATGGCAAGGATGAAGAGCAGGCCCGGCATGGAGGCGACGGTCGCGCAGAGCCACACCACGAGGGAGTCTGTCTTGCCGCCAAAATACCCGCCAAGCAGGCCAAGGAACACGCCGAGGGGTATCGCGATAAGCGACGTCATGACCCCTACATGGAAGGCGATCCTGGCGCCCTGCACCAGACGCAGCGCGACGTCCCTGCCGAGATTGTCCGTCCCCATCGGGTGCGACCACGATGGGGGCTGGTACCGGGCATCCTCGTGGACCACATTGTACGCCGGAGTGACGTCGCGGCATCTCGCCACCCGGTACTGCACCTCGCCGAACACGGCCGCCGCGAAATACAGCGCGATGGCGACCAGGCACATCTTCACGCCCACGCCCAATCGCCTTGTTTCCTTTCTGCCGCAGTTCATGCGAGATATGCCTGCCCTTGGGCTCCAAGGGCTACTTGTACGTCGTTGGGTCCGAATCAGGCCCGAAAGGCGAGATTTCCCTGAGATTTCTTATTATGGGCGGAAGCCTGTCAAGCACATACTCCACTTCGTCCATCGTGTTGTATCGCGACAACGAGAACCGCACGCTTCCGTGAACCGCTATGAACGGAACACCCATCGCCCGTATCACGTGGCTTGGATCCAATGAGCCGGAAGCGCAGGCGCTTCCGGTGGAGATGCAGATCCCCGCGTCCGAAAGGCGGTATGCAATGGCCTCCCCCTCGATGTACTCGAACGAGACATTGAGCGTGTTCTGGAGCCGGTGCTTCGTGTCGCCGTTCACGCGCACGTTCGGGCAGGAGGCGAGGATGCCGGCCTCAAGCCTGTCGCGCATCCTGCCGATTTCCATCGCTTCCGCCTCCGCATTTGCGGCGGCGAGTTCGCAAGCCTTCCCAAGCCCCACGATGTATGGCACGTTCTCGGTGCCGGCTCGGCGGCCGCCCTCCTGGTGCCCGCCAAGCATGAAAGGCTTGAATTTCGTGCCCTTGCGCACATAAAGGATTCCGATGCCCTTTGGCGCATGGAACTTGTGCCCGGAGATGGAGAGCATGTCGATCGGCACCCGTTTCGTGTCGATCCTCAGCTTTCCGGCAACCTGCACTGCGTCGGTGTGCATGACCGCTCCATGCTCCTTCGCGATCTCGGCGATCTTCTCGATGGGGAATATCGTCCCCGTCTCAT
>SAMEA104315424__coassemble_481_pt1 | contig 32494 bp, 26 predicted proteins | sample SAMEA104315424__metabat2_low_PE_034 | metagenome-assembled genome bin SAMEA104315424 (sample SAMEA104315424) | gut metagenome | biome: Monkey gut; feature: monkey-associated habitat; material: faeces | place: China | collected 2013 | reverse complement strand
GAGGCCATTCCGCTTTTGCTCTCCACAGCTGTCCGCTTTTGCTTTCACCGCGACATGATGGTTCTTCTGGATCGCGGATCTGAAGCCATTGATCGACACGTTGGATTCTGAACAGTTCGTGAACACGTTGTCCGTAAAGACGAGCCGCCCGTGGACTTTCGGGACGGAGGCATCACCGTACCGCCAGCGGTTTACTCCAGACCGAAACGGCTGCGCCACGCCGTCGAAGACGTTCGACACGACCGCCATGTCGGTGATGCGCCCGTACTCGTACCAGTAGTCGATCAGATCCGTCGCCAGCATGCCGCCGGTCAGTCTGCGGAAGACGTTGCCCTGCACCACGATCCGCCCCCTCCCGGAAAGGCGGATGTGCGGAACATTCAAGAAGACGTTGTTCCGCAGCGTGACGTTCGGCGAGAGCACCGTGTTCTCTACCAGCATGCCAATGGACGACGGCGGGATCTCCCGATCCAGCTCAACGCGGCAGAAGATGCCGCCCTTGTCTCGCGAAAGGAAGCGGACGACCCGGGGCGAACACAGGACTGCGCAGTCGTTCGTGCTGATCACGTCCAGCGTATCTCCAGGCCGATAGGGGAAGAATCCCCACTGCCCGGCGTGCTTGGCCTCAAGCGTCACGGCCTTCCCGTCCACAGCGGCTACAACGTGGTAGTTGCCATGCACATTGCACCCGTCATCCTGCGAGTCCTGGATTTCACACCCCTCGACGAGGATGTCGCCCTCGCAGCCCGTGAACATCATGTCATCCGCCGTAAGCGTGACGCGATCCGCCGCATAGGGACGAGTCGCATACGCCCGGACGGTCACGTTCGAGCAGTTCTGCGCGACAAGCCCCATGCCGACGAAGCGCGACAGCGTCACGTTCTCGACCGTAACGTTCCGGCAGTTCTCAAAGAACATTGCGACGTTCTCTCGGTTCGATCCTGGGGGCAGCGCAAAGGTGACAGTCTCGCCGACCCGGAAAGAGCACTTCTCGTTGCGCGGATGCGCGTCGGCGCGGTAGTCGAACCGCAGAAGCCCCGGCGCCAGCTCGCGCACGGATGTCGCCATGAAGTTCGCCGCGAGCGCATCCTTGTTTCCCTTGCCGGAAGCCGTGAACACGTAGCGGATCCGCATGCGGTCGATCGAATGGAAGGAGAACACGCGAAGCGCACTCCACCTGCCGTCCGCACACACGAAATCGACGTCGCCGCCGGACAGGCGGTATCTGGAATCAGATTCCAGGCGAATGACGAAGCCGGTGTCGTCCTTCGACGCGATCTTGAACTGGACCAGGCCGGAATGCGCATTGCGCATCGAAAAGTTCCGGAGCGTGACGTTCTCGCAGTTCGTCACGGCAAATGGAAAGATGCCGTTCTCGAAAACATACTCCCTTCCCCCTCCGTCAAACACGAAGTCCTTTCGGTCGAAGATCGGGAACGCGACGCGCTTCATTCCACGAACGTTGTTGCTTGGCTCCAGAAACAGCGCAGTCGTCTGCGACAGCCTGACGTGTTCCGCCGCAGAGGAGGACAGCAGTCCGCCCGCAACCACCGCGAAAAGAAACGCACTCCTCATCGTCCGCTCCCCCCTACGTCAGGGATCTCCCGGCTCGTGGCGAGCGCAACGACCCTGCCCTGGCTGCCGACCGCGCAGTAGTAGTGGTAGACAACGCCATTGTGCTTGATGACCCATGGCTTGTGCGCATGGTTCCTGTCGAACGTCGTCCCGGGGGCGACAAGCGGCTCGCCCGTCCACTTCGTCCAGTTGACCAGATCCTTGGACGCGGCGAACGTCTCGTGGGCTGGGGACTGCGCCGTGGGATAGAAGGCGGAGAAGTAGAACATCACGTAGGTGTCGCCTATCTTCGTAAGCATCGGGTCGCCGACGAGCCCGATGCCGCGTTCGCCTGGGACGGGCTTCCCGTTCGTCAGTACCGCGCCGTCACCGTACCGCCGCCAGTTCAGCATGTCGTCCGACACGGCCATGCCGATCGACTCGCCGCGATCAGAGCGGCGCTTGGCGTTGTAGTACATCACGAACTCCTTGCCGAGCCGCCGCAGCGGATCCTGGACGACAAAGCTTCGGAACAACTCGTAGTCCTCAAAGGCGCGCGCATCGGGATCCTCCGGACTTAGCACCGGATGCGCAGTCATCCGCAGCCACTTGTCCGCCGTAGAGTTGTCCTTGGCCGTCGCGACGGAAATCGACAGCGGTGCCGTTTCATATCCCGTCTTCGCGCCGCCAATGTACGTCATCCAGTACCAGTCACGGTATTTGCGCATGCGGTTGTCGCCGCCCCATTCCGTCGAGAACAGCGCAGGCCCGCCGTCGGCCTGGGCAGAATCCCACGATCCCGCCGCGCCGCGCTCCAGCACCAGCCCGAGCCGCGTCCAATGGACGAGATCGTCTGACTTCGCCAAGTGCGTCTCGTAGCCCTTGCCGTCATAGACGATGAACATCATCCGCCAGCCGTCGTCCGTGCGGTACACGCAGGGGTTGTCGATCATCGTCCCCTTTTCGGCGCGCATCACGGCGCCGACCTTGAACGGAGTCTTGACCTCCTCGTACAGGGCCTTCATCTCGGCCGGCGTGACTGCCGCCGACGCGGCCAGCAAAACAGAAGCTAAGAACATATCACTATCTCCTCTTATCGAATGCTTATTGCAAGACCAGGGCAGATCGCGCTGACAATCAATGCCGCGCCACGCCGCCGCACGCGAACCTTCCATTCATTCGGAAGATTGCCCACGGAAATGGAATTCTCGTCACCTTCAAACGATGCGACGGAAAGCACGACCGACGTTTTAGCCTCCTTTATTCCATCGACATCAACCACCAATGCAGAGCCGGGTTCGAGGACAAGACGGCCAATCACAGATCCCTTTGCCAGCGTGGCGCGCGCCCCAGCCGCGAAACGGGCGGTACCTTCGCCTGACAAGCATCCCGTGAACGACGATTCGCCGCCCGAAGCGAACGCCAATTCCGCGCCTTGCGAAATCGAGACGTCGCCGCCGCCTGCGAGCGACCGAACCGCACACGTCCCCGAACGAACCGCAAACACGGCGCCTTCAGCCACCGTCAGCTGAACATCCGAATCAGAGCCGCCCTCGCCGGCCCGATAGCGGCTCATCACCTCGTCCGCGCCCAGAGCCGTCCGCCAGATGGCAAAATCGCCGATGTACCCCTTGAACGGGCGATCCGTTCCCGTGGCCATCGCCGCGCCCACTGTGAACTTCGTCCCACTGGCCACAGACAGCCCTTCCGCCAGCACGTCCCGCCCGCGCAGCGTGCCATCGACGTAAAGCGCACGAACGCGGGTCGTCGGATCGTATGTGACGGACACGTTGTGCCATGTCGAGGCATCTCCAGAAAAGACCGGATCGTCCGGATGGGAATCGACCGACAGGTCTGCCGCCCACGCATAATGCTGGTAGCCGGGCGCATCGGCCATTCGCCCTTGAATGGAATGGTAAAGAGTAAAGGCGTTCATCGCACGGGCCGTTCGTGGCGTACCCCAGCTCCAGACGCCCAGATAGGAGTTCTCGTCCATCCGTTCGGGCATGATCCACGCGGAAACGGTGAACGCCTCGTCTCCCGACGGGAAGCCAGCGCAACTCTGAAGGCACAGGTAATCCTTCCCCGTCAGCTTGACCGCGCCAGGGATGTCGAACGCAAAAGCATCCGCTGTGTCGGCATTCGGCACAAGCGAATACCCTTTCCCGCCATCGTCCTCAAAAGGCCGCTCGCCGCCAAACGACCAGTGCGCGACCGGCTTCGTCACATCGTCAGTTGCCCCGACCTCAAGCGCACCGGCGGCAACCGTTGTCACGACCGGCAATTCAGCCGCAGAAAAGACCGAAACGGATCCAAGCCCGGTCTTTGCCAGGGTGCCTTCGCCAACAATCCGTCCGAGGGACATCTTCTCATCCGTGGCGACATCGAGCGTGACAGTCGCCCCATCGTCCGCCGCGACCGTACCGGCGAACGTGCCGCCCGACGAGAGGGACAGGCGGCCAGTCGCCGCGACCGTACCCGAACCAGACATGGATGCGATGGGCAGAGAGGCAACCCCACCGATCGCGAGCATCCCATCGATGCGGAACGTCCCTTTCCCCTCGACCGATGCAAGCGAGACGACTTCTCCGCTGTGAACCGAGAACGTCGCCCCGTCCGCAACGGTCAGTGCGCTTGCGCCCTTCGCAAAGGCCGACAGGTCGCCGGACGCCAACAGAGGCACCTGCTCCGCCGCGACGGCGCAGTCCAGGATGAGGACATCGTCCATGACACCCTTCCAGTAGCTGTGGTTCGCTCCGGAGCCGAGGCTTCGTCCAATCGCGAAATCAGACAGATCGACCGCCATTTTCGCCGGCACGTCCTCGGCGACAAGCGCGCCGTCCGAATAGATGCGACGCCTTGGCAGCGTCGGATCGTACGTAACGACGACGTGATGCCACGCTCCGTCCCAGACATTGTCGTAGACGGTCGTTTCGCCAACAAGCGTCGCGCCGTCGCTCGCAAGGTCATTTCCCCAGTTGTAGTGGAGATAGCCATATCGCGTCGCGTCGGCGGCCTGCTCGCCGTCGCCTGTCGTGCGCAAGCCGTTCAACCGTCCCTTCGTCGCACGCCCCCAGGAATAGACTCCGTTCTTGCTGCGCTGCCCGTCCACGTTCTTCACACGCACGGACACGGTGAAGGCGGCGTTGCCAGACGGGAACGTCGATGCGGTCGCAGATGCGAACTTGGCGGCGGCAAACGGATTCAGCACCAGGACATTGACGTCCGCAGCCCCCGCAAACGTCACGGCGTTCGGAGCGGCGTTCGTCAGGTCACCCCATGTCGATTCTCCCTTGCTCGGCACCAACCGATAGCCGTTGCCCGATGAATCGAACCCCGGATCGGCGGCATCGAACGTCCAATGCGCGACCACGTGACGGGCAAGGCCACAACCGCCACTCGACTCGACTTCGCCCTCTTTTACATCCAGACCAGCCACCGCCAGACGGCGTACGGACATCTTTCCCGCTCCCGTCTTCTCGACCAGTCCGGCACCACGCAATTCGATCGAGGCATCAGATGTAGATTCGACCGCTACGACAGTCTTCGCCCCTTCCGCCGTCTCGACGGCGCCGTTCCCGGACAGGGTTGCGAACGCCTGAAAGCCGATCTCGTTCACGATCACGCCGGTGCCGGAGACTTGCACAGGAACGCCCGATGGGATGAAATCAGTCCCCTGCGGCTTGCCGGACGCAAGCGTCTGCGCCTGTGCGGCGGACAATGCACAAGCATAGATCCTGAAATCATCCATCCGCCCCTTGTAGACCTTCTCCCTGACATCCAGCACATTGCCAAGATAGAAGGACGTGTCGGGCGAAAGGTTCACGTTCGGCGTAAGCGATGGATTGTCGGAGGCGACAAGGCTCCCGTTGACATAGACCGAACGCCTGCCCTCAGTCGCTGTCGGGTCATAGACGCACACGACATGCGCCCAGCCATCCCCAACGAACCCGCCCGGCCAGTCAAACGAAAGATCGGAGCCGTAGAAGAAGAAGTTGCCCTTGCCAGGCGACTGGAAGGAAAGGCCTACGCTTTCGCCCGCCTTCGCCGCGCCCCAGCTGCATACGCCGCCGTCGCGACTTTCAGGCGAGAGCCACGCCGCAATCGAGAGGGCCGCGTTGCCGCTTGGCAATCCCTGACAGCGCAAGCGGAACCGGCCTGTGCCGTCGAAGCGAAAAGCACCGCCCACCACACGTCCGGCGACGGTAGAGATGCCGTCCGTGGGCATAACCATGTCGCGCCCCAATGAACCGGTGTTCCGTCCGGGAACCATCTGGTCGTCGAACGTCAGCCGAACGACCGGCATAGGCAAGCCAGACTCGTAAACCATCGCGCCCGTGGGTATCTGCAGTGAGGTCAGCTCCGTCTGCACCGCATCCACATGCGTCGCACCCGATGCGACAGCCTCGCCCGACAGCCCGCCCAACGCAGTCCACGACAACGCCACCATGGCAATGAGCAAGGCCGCAGCCACTTTCAACTGATGCCCCTTTGGGGCTTTGACATGATCGTTCATTTTCAGTCTCCTTTCCTAGTCATTTCTTAGACTCCTCATCAATCCGCGCCACACCTACCAGTGGAGCGCCACCGGCCCCAGCAATCCAGACGGCAAAAGCGCGTCCGTGGGCTTGTATGGATTGATGTTCGTACGGGTCTTCCTTTCATTCGGCGGCAACCCGGCATCCAGGATCAGACGGTTCGGCCAGAGGTTTGTCACGCGCACCTCCAGTTCATTGCCTTTGCGCTTCAGCGCCGTTCCGCACGGCAACCGATACGGCGGCGTCCATGTCACGCCCAGGGTCTGTCCGTTCAGGACGATTTCCACAAGCGCATGGACGGAGCCAAGGTCAATCGCGGCGCGGCCTTCCAGCGGACAGCCGTCGGCGACATCGAACGTTAGGCGATAGCGGGCCGTTCCCGAATAGTTCCGTATGGCCACGTCCGGAAAGGCCGTCCAGTCGCGCAGTCTCGTCATTTGGACGGGCTGGGCGGGGCCGCCGGCACCTGGATCGAATTGGACGCTCCATGCGCCAGACAATATCTGCCTACCGCTTGGATTCGATTGCGGCGGCGCGTCTCTCGCAGACGAGAAGACCACGAAAACGGAGCCGTGCGCCGGCAGTGAAAGGGCCACGTCGCTGCGGGCGAAGCCGCGATCACGCACCTGCCGCGCAACCTGCGACAGTGCCCGGTCTCCAGAGACGGGATTCCATAGTTCGACCTGCGGGAACGCGGTGCGGAACGTGGCCGTGAACGCCATTGGCGCATTGGACAGGTTCGCGATGAAGTAGATGTCCTCGTTCTGAAGCGCCCGATGGATCCAGTCGACAGCTCCGCCCGTCCCTTTTTCCGCAATGGCAAAATCCGGCGGCAACTCGGCCAGTACGCGCTCACGGCGGCAAAAGACGCGACCGCGCCCGACGTTGCGCACCTCGCACGGGGGCGCATCGGACGAACCCCAAAGGGCATCGGCCATCTCACGGTAGCGCGTTTCCGAATCCATCAGCCGCGCCGGGCCATCCGGGCGGCCGCCAACGAGCGTCGCACCATCGCTGACAAGTTCGTACAGCTTGCGCATCGCCGCCTCCCCGGCGACGGGGCGGACTGGCGGATAGGATCTGATCGTCCGCTTGCCGGGCTCAAGGTTGTTGCGGGTCCTGGGATTGCGCTCCGAAAGCAGTATGGCACGATACCTCATACCGGATGGCAGGACAACCTCTCCATCCTCCACGCGGGCGTGAAGAAGGATCTCCGTCGGACAACAGTCGTAGTCATATCCAAGCCCCAGTCCGTCCGCAGCATTCTTCATTCCGACGAAAAGGCCGTCCACATCCCCCGCGTACAGGAGGGCGTCGGCGACGAAGCGTCCACGCGACAGCATCCACGAGCACCGCGACAGGTAGTCGTTGAATGCCTTTGACTGCCCGAACCAGGTGTTCTGCGGATTGTAGTGGATGCCCACGTTCCTAATCCGCCCCGGCCTGTCAGTAAGCGATGGCGAAAGCATCATGCCGTGGTAGCAGACGCGCGTCAGCCCGTCGCAGAACGCACGGTCGGCGCACGGCTTCAAGTCTGCCGGCGCCTCGCTCCAGTACGTGTCGATCGTCGTGAAGGATTCGGCCAGCACTTCGGGAAGGCCGTAGACGTGCGCAGCAGTCGCGGCGTCACGCACCATGAACCGCTGGGTGTCGGCGGAGCGGTGCTCACAGGGCATCCAGAACTCGCCCATAGCAACGTCGCAGCGCCCCTGCATCTGGCGGACGTCGCCATGCCTCTGATGGGGACCGGCCGCCTCCGCGATCGAGACCAGCCCCTCCCGGTTCGCGACCTCCTTCTGGTAGGCGTAGTGGTTCTCCGCGATCAGCTCGCCGACGGTCAGCGCAAAGTCCCGTTCGAACCGCTGCCTCTGGGCGGGCTCACCGATGGGCAGGCCGGACTTAGCGGGAAGCCACGGAAGGACGTCGTAGCCGCGCCGACGGCGGAACTCTTGCGGAAACGCCTCCGTCCAGCTCACCGTCCCAGCCTCCCAGCTGTCGCACATCACGCCCTTGAGCGCCATGCGCTCGGCTACTGTAAGCGAGGAGAGAAGCGGAGACATCACCCGCGCCCAGTGCGCGTCGAACGCCTCCTTGCTCATGTGGTCGATGTAGCACCCCGTCCATCCGAAGACCTTCGGGACGTAGCCAACGCGCACGATCGTCCATGCGCCCTGCGGCGCATTCCAGGCCAGATCCTCGGCCTTCGCGTCAAAGAAGGCCGTGACGTCGCGCACCTCCCCGACCGGCACGGTGTCCCGCCCGCGCGGCACGGCCAGTACAGCCACGTCCCAGTAGAACTTCGGTGACCCGTCGGCATTCTTGGGTGTCTCCTTCACGCAGGCCTTCGGGAGACGCACGCGGACTTCGCGTCCGCCCTCGCAGGAGACCGTCGAGAAGACGATGTCCTTCTGCGCATGGCGCGGTTCCGTGTCCCGGTGTCCGCATCCGGCCGCGCCGATGCAGACCACGCCCTCCAGCCCAAGACGATTGGCCTCCGACAACGCCCACTTCACCTTCGCCTTCCAGGCCGGATCCGTGGCTGAGCCACCATAGATGTGGAAGCCGCTTACGCCGACGCGCGCCAACCCCTCCAGATCGCGCGTCACCGCCGCATCGGACGCCCCGGGATTGAACCACCACCACACGACCGGACGGTTGCGCGGCGGCGGATCGGAAAACGCCGCATGCGCGTCGGTGCGCTTCGCAGATCCCCGAAATCCGTTCAGCAGCGCACGCTTGCGCGGATTGTCGTCAGACGGACGCATTCTCCGCCCATGCCCTGTCCATTCATGCTCGACAGACCATCCGTTCCATTCGCGGAATGCGTGATACGTCCAGTCCCATCCGTACTCCTCGAACAGCGAAATGCAGTCCGAAAGGTAGCGGTCTGCGCCATCCGCCCAGGCAATGGCGGAGAACTCGCCGACATAGATGATCGCGTCATGCCGCCGCTGAAACTCCCTGACAGGATGCAGCACCCGGACCAGCGTCTCCTTCGTCAGTCTCCGCGCGACATCGGGGTAGCGCACGCGCTTCCAGCTGTCATTCTTCGCATGGACGCCCTGGTGCGTGAAGTTGCCGGGGGCGTACATGTGGACCTGGTATATGATATCCTTCATGTCCAGGATCTTCAGCGAGTCGAATTCGCCTGGAGAAGCGGACAGGTTCGACTCGACGATGATCGGAGTATCGGGGTCGATCTCCCGAACCAGCGAAGCGGCCCGCGTCTGCACCGACCAGTAGTCCAGCCCTTCCGGCGACGGCCTTTTCTGGACGGGCTCGTTTATGAGGTCGTATCCCCAGATGCCCGCCCGGCCCTTGCAGCGCGTGGCGATCATCTTCCAGACCGCGAAGAAAGTGTCTGCGAACCGCGCATCGTGGAACATATTCATGTCGCCGTCCTCGCCGCGTCCGCCGGGCGCAACGTGAAGATCGACAACCACCTCCATGCCACGTGCAACGGCCCAGGGAAGAACGTCGTCTGTAAGGTGGGCGACCTTGGACTCGACCCAGCGCATGTACTCGTCCGGGTCCTGGTTGTTGTTGCGGGCCTGCCAGTCGCGCGTCATCTGGTAGCGCACGAGATTGACGCCCCATGCCTGAAGCGTCTGGAAATCACATTCCTTGCAGAGACCGGATGGCAGCATGACGCCGCGCCCGCGCGACCTTTCGCGCACGCGCTGGGAATAGACGCATTTCGTCCTGTCCCGATCCGGCGGAAAGAGCGGCTTCGACTCCTCTATCCTCAACGATCCAAGATCGAAGCAGACCTCCCCGCTCGCATCCTGAAGTCCGATTGCAAGCGACGCCTTTTCTGGGCTTTTCCCCCGCAGGTCGATCTTCACCTCAGTTTCAGTCCAATCCCAAGATCCGCTTCGCGACGCCGCGCCCGGCCACAGCTCCTCACCTGCTGCCTTGTCCCGATAATGGAGCATGAACTTGTACCCGAGCCATGTCTCATCCGCCTTGGACACGTTTTTGCCCTTAGACCTGATTGCCGCCCTCACGACCTTCCCCGTCCAGGCAGTCATGTCGATTTTTGCCCAGCACAGCGCAGTCCCCTTGCGAGGCAATGCAACCGAGACGATATCGCCGCAACGGGCCGCACCATGTGGGATAGCCCACGGCAGCGACGCACCTCGGATTTCGGCGGCATCACGGCAATACGCACAGAGAGACAGTGCGATGAAAGCCGCAAGGTACGCAAACTTGGTCTTTCCCGTTGAACGAATCATCAACTCCTCCAATCTGAAATGCCTGAATTGTATCAAATGCAAGTATCACAATGCGAACAGCGATATTCCAAACAAGGAACTGCTCATTGACTTTTCCGGATAATTTGATATGTTCTCACCCATGAACAGGCAATTCCGAATCCTTGTGGCGTTAGACTGGAGATTCCGCGCGGTGCGCGAAATCACAACGGGGATTTTGGACTACGCCTCGCGCAAGGGCAACTGGGACATACGCCTTTATGGCAACGATCCGGAAAGCGACTTTTCCGTGCTCAACCACGGATGGCACCCAGACGGCATCTTCGGGAACGTCGACCAGATCGCCGCGAAAGCCGCGCATACGCGCATACGCGCACCCCACAACGTCTATTTCAGCACCAGCATCGCGCCGCGAAGGACAAGATCCGCTCACTGGGTGCTTGCGGACAACGCGGCCATCGGCATGGCCGCTGCGAAGCTCTTCCTCAAACGACAATTTTCAAACTTCGCATTCGTCGATTCTACGGGTGGCGAGCCATGGTCTGGGGAGCGCTTCAGCGCTTTCGCGAAGACCCTGTCCAATGCAGGCCACAAGCCACACCGCTACAATCCGGACGAATCCATGGCGAGCGGACTGTATGCCGAAAGGAACGCATTGGGCAAGTGGATCGAGTCGCTTCCCCTGCCTTGCGCGCTCTTCGCCGCCTGCGACGCGCGAGCCCGCCACGTCATCGAAACCTGCCGGTTCCTCCACATCTCAATCCCGGAGCAGATCGCGGTCCTCGGCGTAGACAACGATGAGATCCTGTGCGAACTTCCAAACCCATCGATGTCCTCAATAGAGCCCAACTTCGCGGAAGGAGGGCGCATAGGAGCCAACATCCTCGACCGGATGATGCTGGGGGAGGCGTACGACATCCCGCAAGTTTCCCACTACGGAGTGCGGCAGATCGTCGCAAGGCTATCGACGGCAGACCTGCACGGCTCGCGCAGGACCGTCACATTGGCAAGCAACTACATCCGCTTCCATGCCGATGATTCCAACCTAAGCGTTTCTACCGTGGCCACCGCGCTCAATTGCTCCAGCCGCTACCTTCAGAAATGCTTCAAGTCCGTAAACGGATCATCCGTCCTGGAGGAAATCCATGGCGTACGCCTCGCGCACGCCTCCAAACTTCTCAAGAAATCTCGTATCCCGATCCAGGAAATCGCCTCACTTTGCGGATTCTCGTCAGGCAACACCCTGAAGAGACTCTTCAAGCGTGTATACGGAACGACCATGCGGTCGTATCGTGGGTCGTAAGGCCGGCAAACGCCCGTCGGCCGAAGCGCGAAATCACATCAGAATGAAACGCACACAGGTTCGACGCACGAGAGCGCACATATCACCGGATAGGCGATCGCCGGGAGGAAAAGCACCGAATCGAACATGTCCAGAAGCCCTCCCATGCCCGCCGGCAGGAACACCGACGAGTCCTTGACCTCGAACTCGCGCTTGAAGCGGCTCTCTATCAGGTCGCACACCGTCGCGACAAGCGCCATCACGGCGCCGCCTGCAACCACGGCAGGGTAGCTCAGCAGGTTCCAGAACCGCAGACTGTCGCCCCAGTTGAAATGACGCGCAACCGCAAGCATGCCTGCGGCGGTCACTGCGGAGAAGACCATCGAACCGGCCAGACCCTCCCATGATTTCTTCGGGGAGATCGATGGACACATCTTGTGCTTTCCGAAAGCCATGCCGAACGCGAACCCGCCGGTGTCCGAGAACTTCGCTATGGCTATCAGCGCGAAAAGCGTGTACAGTCCAACGCGAGACGACGGGGCATCGGCAACGTCCACCCACGGACAGCATGTGAGCTGTACGGTAAGCAGAAAGAAGGACAGGAGGAAGGGCACGTACAGGAATCCCATCAGCGTGACGGCGATTGTGCCCACCGGATTCCTGTAGCGCGAGCTGAACAGCACAAGCAGGCAAAGCGCAACGAGGGAGAACAGCAGCAGCGGCGCACAGGAAAAGAAAAGGAGTGGAGCACACTTCGCATACCCCAGCACTCCGGCGGCGGCGATCCACGCCGCCCCCATCAACAGACCGAACCAGGCGACAGGCTCGTACCTCCGCTTCGCCATCTGGTAGAACTCCAGCTGGGCGAACGCCGAGAGTACGAGGATGACCGGCATGATCCCCGCAAGCGGACAATAGAGGAACATGCCGAGCACGATGGCTCCGACGCCCAGCCCGCACAGTGTGCGCTTCAGGATTGGATTCATAACGCTATTCGCAAGGTTGATTCACGCGCCGGGCCTATCGACAGGATGCCAAGCTTCCCGCCGGAAAGCTCCACGAGACGGTCTACGTACGCCTTAGCCTTCGGCGGCAGATCCTCGATGCGGGTGACGTTGGAAGTCTCGCACATCCATCCGTCCATCTCCTCGTATATCGGCTTCACTCGCGCGAGTTCCGCCGCAGACGAAGGAACGTATTCGATGCGCTTGCCGTCAAGCTCGTACGCAACGCATATCTTGATCTTCGGGAACACGTCCATCACGTCCAGCTTGGTGAGCGCCCAATAGTCCACGCCGTTTATCTGCTGCGCGTAGCGCGCAATCACCGCATCGTACCAGCCGGTGCGGCGAGGACGCTTCGTCACCGCGCCGAACTCGTGTCCGCGCTCTGCCATGGTCCTGCCGTCGTCGTCAAGCATATCCACGGCATTGTAGAGCTCCGTCGGGAACGGGCCTTCGCCGACACGGGTCGTGTATGCCTTGATGACGCCCACGACGCAGTCGATGTCACGCGGGGAAAGCCCCGATCCGATGCATGCGCCGCCGGACGTAGGATTGGACGATGTCACGAACGGATATGTCCCGAAGTCAATATCGAGCATCGTACCCTGTGCGCCCTCGAGAAGTATGGACTTGCCCGCCTTCTTCGCCTCGTGCAGCATAGGCACGGTGTCCCTTATGTAGGGGGCAAGCTTCTCCTGAACGACCCTGTAGATGGACGCGAGTTCATCGGCGTCAAGCTGATAGTCCCTGATTGTGCAACCTGGGACGTCGATCGAGTCCCCTTCGTCCACCCGCTCCGACCTGAGCATGCGAAGCTTGGCGTTCGTCTCCTCCACCTGCTCGCGCACGAGATCCAGGAAGTTGCCGCAGAGCATGTCGCCGCAGCGCAAGCCGGTGCGGGACACCTTGGCGGCATACGCCGGGCCGATGCCCCTTCCGGTAGTCCCTATCTTCTTGCCCTTTGCGCGCGCGGCCTCCTCGGCCTTGTCGAGCGCACGGTGGTACAGCATCACCATCTGGGTGCGCGTCGAGATGAAAAGACGGCCCTTCGGCTCCACGCCGGTGGCGCGCATGGCTTCGATCTCCTCAATGAGATCAAGCGGGTTCATCACAACGCCATTGCCGATCACGCATACCTTGCCTTCGTGCAGGATTCCGCTTGGGATCAGCCTCAGCACTCGCTTCTTGCCCTCGGCAATCACCGTGTGCCCGGCATTCGACCCTCCCTGATAGCGAACCACCAGGTCGGCCTTGTCCGTAAGGACGTCTATGACCTTGCCCTTGCCTTCGTCCCCCCACTGGGAACCGATCAGAACCGTATTCATCTAATTGTCAGCCTCTCGATTACTTGCCAAACACCCTGCGGAAATGGTCGAGGATCATGGCGACCCCGCCGTCACCCGTCTCCTTTGACGCCTTCAGCGCACTCTGCGCATACCAGGCCGTCTTGTCGAACTCGTCCATGTTCACCGTATCGGGGCAGAGGGACATCATGAGCGACGTCTCCCCTTCGCCCGCGTGGTCGAACGGATACTTCGCCAGCACCTTCGCGTCCATGAGCGCATGGTTCTGGATCCAGATGAACGGATTCGCGTCAAGGTTGGTGTGGTCGGTGTAGTACGACGCGGAAGATGGATCGCCCCACCAGCCATCGCCCTTCTTCTCCTCCAGGAACTCCATTATCACCTGGCGGCTCGCAAGGCGGAAGGCGAGATCCGTAGGCATTCCGGCCGCGAAATCCTCGCTCTGGTGGTGCACGAACGTGTGGATGTTCCTGAAGCCGACGTCAAGCAGCCCGCGGAATATCTGCCTTGCGATCGGCACAAGGGCCTGCGAATCGACGGGGATGGAGCCGCGTCCCTCGCACGGGGCTACGGCCCTGGATGACGCCCCCCAGTAGAAGCTCGGGAGGATCACGACCTCCGCCTCCTTCTCGTACTCGTGGAGGGCGCGTTCTACCGCCAGAGTGTCCATGCCGACAGGCAGATGCTCGGAATGGTACTCGAGCACGCCAAGGGGAAGGACGACCGGAGTCCTTTTCTTTATGGCCTCGCGGATCTGCGACGGCCGCATGAGTTCATAGCGCATTTCTCAAATCTCCATGAAAGCCGAATTGCGAACCCCCGGATATTCGGCAATTCGCAATTCGCCTATTCGATCGTTCCTCAGTTGCAGACCTCGATCGGGCCATTGAGGCCGATCTGCGACGGCGCGAGGTTCACGCAGCCGTCCTTCGTGATGGCGATCGGCTTCTCCCAGCGGAGGCCGAACGTCGGCGACGTCACGAACGTGTCGATCTGGAACGTCATGTTCGGCGTAAGCTCGTAGTCCGATATCGTCTCCATCCACGGAGCCTCCACCTCGATCAGGCCTGTGCCGTGGCACGGACCGTAGAAGTAGTTCTCGCGCTTGCCGTGATCCTCGTAGAACTTGATGAAGTCCTTCGCAACCTGCGAGGCGAGCTTTCCGGGCTTGAGGTTCTCCTCCGTCCAGTAGTGCGCGTCGAGGCCAAACTGCACGAGTTCGCGCTTCTCCGGGCTGAGCTTGCCGCAGCATACGGGGAGTCCGATGGACGGCGAGTATCCGCAGATCTTCGCGGAGAGGTTCAGCTGGACGATGTCGCCCTCCTGGATTACCCGGTAGCTGGAACGCGAAATCGCGTGGCGGGTGGACTTCTCGGCGGCAGGCCCTCGTACTCCGCGCCGTTCTCGTAGATGCACTTCTGCGCGACGCCGACGAGCTCAAGCTCCGTCTTGCCGGGCTTCAGCTCGGCCATCACGGCCTTCGTCGCGAGATCGGTGATGCGCGCGGCCTCGCGGATGCAGGCGATCTCGTTGTCGCTCTTGATGCGGCGAAGCGCGAGCATGATGTCGTCGGCCCATTCGATCGTCGCGTTGGGATAGCACTCGCGGATGCCCTCGAACTGCACACAGTTCGTGTTGAGCTTGGCGGCGACGCCGATCCTGATGTTCTCGCCCGTGACGCCGAGCTTCCTGAACACGTCCTTGAACGTCTCGCTCTTCAGCTCCGGATAAGCCGGGTTTGCGCTCTCGCGGTACTGGTAGACGACGGCGATCTTGTCCATCCAGCTGAAGTCGCCGGCGAACACCTGCGATTCCGGGCCGACCATCAGCATATACTCGCCATTCGCCGCGATCGCGACTCCAACGCGCTCGAAGACCGGCCAGAAGTTCGAGAAGTAGCGAGTGTCGGCGTAGTCCGCCTCACTGCCGTTCACGACGAGGACATCAAGCCCCTTCTCGGCGACAAGCTTCGCCGCACGGGCGACGCGATCCTTGAATTCTTCAACAGGTATCTGAATGCGAGCCATTTCCATTATCCTTTCTCTAACGTGAGTTTTGTAAAACGAATTATGTGCGCTATTTTACCATAAATCATGACGGCGGAAGACGGCAATTATCGCTTTGGTGTAAATGTCGCGGTTCACCATACGGGCCTACGGCGCCTTCACGGCAAAAGACGACCTCCCTCATGTTCTCTGGTGCGTCAGGCGGCCACCTCCCGCCGCCAGAGTCCCAGCCCATGGTTCCGTGGCGGACGAATACCTCAGCCGGACGTCAGTCCCCGTACGCCAGCTGGTTCCAGCCGTCGGGGTAGCCGAGCGGGTCCGACGTCTGCCACTTCGCGAGGTCCGGGCGGCAGTTCCTGTACAGGAACGCGCAACCGAGGCCCTCGACGCGCGGCTTGCCCGTGAAGAACGCCCCGCCCTTCAGACAATCTCAATGTGTACCGAGAACCGTGGAGGTGCGGATGCGAGCGTCGCAAGCCGCTTCCTTATCGAGGCGAGCCTTGGACGCAAGGCAAACGATGCGGATGCCGACCCGACATGGAGGAACAATCTGCCTCCGATGCTGCCGGACGCGCCAGCGACCCATTTCCCAGGCTTTGCGGCAAGATCGGGGAACAGCTCCTTCCACTTTGCGCACACCTCGTCGAAGAACGGCGACCTGTCCCTGGTAAGGTCTGCCACTATCGAATCAAGCATATCTCCCGCGCACGCTGACGGCGTCCTGAACGCAGGCACATCGCCATCGACGGGCAGGGAGAAATCCACGGACGCCATCCCCCGCTCCCGCTTCGCCGCCGCCTTGGCCCTTCGCTTGAAATATGGATCGTACATCAGGGTTGAATAGACGGACGGGAGGAGGCATCCCGTGTCCCCTCCCGCCAGACACATTGAGGCGCCGCGCAATGCCCGGCGCCCCTACGCCATCATCAGGCCTTCGTGGAGAAATACCCCACGAACGGCTTGCCGCCCGCAAGCACCTCGCGCTTGACAGGGTCGAACGTGCCGACAAGGCCCGTGCGCATGGCGGCATTCGCCATGATGAGCGACACGGTGTGCCAGTATCCGGCCTCGACCGGCGCATTCGGATCCTTGCGGTTCCTCACGCACTCCATCCAGTTGCGCATGTGTGCGCTGGTTAGCGGGTCGCCGCCGGTGTTCGCAGCCGTCTCGGCCTTCTGGTAGTTGCTCGTGAGCTTTTCCTCGTGCGGCTTGGCTCCTTCCACGCCCTCGTTCGTGACGACGCCCTTTATGAGGTCGATCGTCCCGTTGGGGCTGTAGTACTTCTCAACGTTGCCGCGGGCGGCGTTCGTCTGGCGGCTCTGGAACACTGCCTGGAATCCCTTGCCGGGATTGTTGTCCACTCCATACTCAAGGATCGTCGTGAAAGTGTCGTAGCTCTGCCGCCCGTCGTTCCAGGCGTACGTTCCGCCGGAGGCGACGGCCTTGCGCGGATAGTTGAGGCCGGTGAACCAGGCGACCGTATCGATCTGGTGGCACATCCACTGGCCGGGGATTCCGGACGAGAACGGCCAGAAGAGGCGGAACTCAAGGTACTTGCGCGGATCGAACGCATACTTTGCCGGATCGCGGTCGAGAAGCCACATGTTCCAGTCGATGTCCTCGCGCTTCAGGGACTCCACGAGCTTTTCGCTGCGGCGCCAGCGGCGCGGCTGGTTCACGTTCCAGCACAGGTCGATGAACGAGATGTTGCCGAACTTTCCGCTCTGTATGTAGTCCTTTGCCGCATGGTAGGCCGTGCCGGAACGCCTCTGCGAACCGATCTGCACCACCGCGCCCGGGGCGAATCCCGCCTTGCGCTTGGCATCGACGGCATCCTTGAGCATGTTGGCCGAGTACATGTCTTCCGCCATGGGCTTCTCGCAGTAGGCGTCCTTCCCAGCGTTCACCGCGTGGGTGGCGTGCTGGGCATGCTGGAAGTCCGCAGTGGAGATGATCACCGCATCGATATCCCTGGCCTTCTCGTAAAGCGCGATGTCGCTTTCGTAGGTGTCGATGGCGTGGCCGAGCTTCTTCTCGAGTTCAGGTTTCGCGTTCCCGTACAGGCGCTTCTTCCAGAGGTCGGCAACCGCGACGAGGTCGAAATTGAGTTCCTTCTGTGCGGCCATGAACGTAGGCAGCAAAGAACCCCTGAACCTGTCCGAATATCCGACGCACGCCACACGGACGCGGTCGTTTGCTCCCAATACGTTGAGCGACGGACCCGCCAATGCCGCAGCACCCGCAATCTTCGCGAAATCCCTGCGCTTTATCTGGGTTTTTCCATTAAGCATACATATCTCCTTGTAGTTTTTGTCTGTTGGGTCGGTAGTGTACCATTAGTTGCTGAAATGTCAATCGGCGCCGAAGGTCATTTCTCCTTGGGGAACATCGACGATGACGCCACGGCGGAGGAGACCGCCTTGCCGAACGCCTCGGAAAAAGCCGCCGAATAGTCGCCTGACGCCGCATCGGCAGCCCCTTCGCCATGCAGGATCTCCACGAGCGAGCGGTTTTCCACCACCGAAAGCGTAAGGCTTATGCGGGCAATCCGCTTGCCCGGCTCGCGGCAGTCGAGGGAAATGTCGTTCACGGCCGCCTCGATCGTAGTGCCTACACGGGCCGAGCTTGCGGACGGAATGACGAGCCCGAAGCATCCGGAACATCCAAGAAGCGTCGCCAGCGGTGCGCGCAGCAGCGCGGCCGGCGAACTCGCGAATGCGTTGTATGCGTCGAACGCCACGGAGCCGTCCGCCCGCATTACGGCCAGGGCCGGCTTGTCGTACGGGGCCGCAACCGTAATCGCCCCAAGCTTCACGGCCTTGCCAACGTCGATCTCCGCGACCTGCTTCCTCGATGCGGAAACGACCCAGCTTTTGGGTTGGGGCGGGGCTGAAGTGAGGCATCCCGATGCAAGCATGGCAACGGCAATTGCGCACGTCATTATCTTGGATGCCTCGGTCATGCTAATCATTGGACTATCTCCGCTATCGGTCAATTTCCGGTGGCCAGCCTCGCCGCGCAGCGTTCCGGCAAGCCTGCGGCAACGTCGCGGGCCTGTGCGGCGGCCACGTCGTACGGCACCCGGCGAAAGCGCAGCGTGCGGGTGCCGGTGTCGAACAGGGCGTAGCTCGCGCGGGGATCACCGTCCCTCGGCTGGCCAACCGACCCTACGTTCACGAAATACTGCTTGCCGGACTGGATGCGGAACTCCCCGCCATCGAACGTATCCGGCGTGTGGTGCACGGCCCCAAATGCGGTCTTCTCATAGACAACCGGAACGTGGGTGTGCCCATGGAAGCAAAGCGGCGTCTTCTGGTAGACGAAATGGCTCGTGGCCTGGATGTCGTCGAAGATGTAGCCCCAGTGGTCAGGCATGTCGAGCGTCGCGTGCACGAGCATCATTCCCATCACCGGCTTAGACATCGGCAGGGAACGCAGCCACTCCATGTCCGCATCCGTGATGTGCTCGCGCGTCCACAGCACGGCCTGCGCGGCCGCCGGATGGAAATCGGAGAGGTTCTGCTCAAACGCCACGTAGTGGTCGTGGTTTCCGCAGACGACGGGAGCCTTCATCACGTCCCTCACCACATGGATGCACTCGGATGGGCATGCGTTGTACCCTACGACATCCCCGGTGCAGATCCAGTCGGTGACACCCTGCTCGGCGGCATCACGCATCACGGCATCGAGTGCGTCGATGTTTGCGTGGATGTCTCCGAGGATGCCGTATATCCGAGCCATCAGAGCTTGAGGATTGCCGCCGCGATCTGCAGATCTTCGGGCGTGGTTATCTTGATGTTGAGCTTGTTGCTCTCGCAAATCTTCACCGACTCACCCATGGCCTCTACGGCCTGGGCATCGTCAAGCACTTCCTTCTGCTCGGCTTCGACGGCCGCATACGCCTTGCGGAGCATGGAATATGGAAACGCCTGCGGGGTCTGCACGGCCCAGTACTTGGACCTGTCGACCGTATGCGATACCGTGCTGCCCTTCTCGACCATCTTGACCGTATCGCGCATCCTGCACCCGGTTACGGATGCGGCTCCGCGCTTCGCGGACTTGATTACGTCGGATATGACTTCCTGCGAGACGCAGGGGCGAGCCCCGTCATGCACCGCGACAATCCTTGTATCGGAATCGACCTCCTTAAGGCCTGCCTGCACGGAATCCTGCCTGCGTGCGCCACCCGCCACTATCTTGGCGAGCTTCGATATGCCGAACATCCTCGCAACGGCCTTTGCCGCCGTGACCTGATCCTTGCGGACCACGAGGACTATGGAATCGATATCGGCATTCTTCTCAAAGGCCATAAGACTCCACGCGACCACCGGCTTGGAGCCGAGGCTGAGGAACGCCTTGTCGGCCCCTCCGCCCATGCGCTCTGACTTCCCGGCTGCAACAATTATAGCGGTAACCATTACTTCATAATCCCTTCAATATTCTTGTGCGGAATTATATCAAAAAAACGTGTCCGGCAAAAGCACTGGTTTCAGCACTGGTTCCGGCGTTCGCATAGGCTTGGATCCGATTGGCGGCTCTGACCGAAAAGGACGGGCAATCCTAGATGGATCGCCCGTCCCGCGCATGGCCTTGGAGTGGCATATGTTGGCCCTGTTTGCCATGCCATATGTAATCAGAACGCATCCGCCGCCGCATTCACGCGCTGCCCGCGCTTCTCGGCTGCCGTCTTGCGGGCCTCTTCGCGAAGCTCATCCCTCTCCTGGACGGCCTGCGAGGTTACGGCATCGTCCCAGGCGACAACCACGGTTTCGTAGCTCTGCGTAGCGTCGCTGAGGCAAGCCCGGACATGGCGGTATGGGCCTATCTCGAACTGGTAGCACGGCTTCCACCAGCTGCAGAGACGCGCCCACGTGCCATAGCGCCTTTCAAGGGCCTCGACAAGATAGTGCCTCCGCCAGTTTGCCCCCGCATCGACCGCCTCCTTCGCGCAGGCGTATATCTTCGCCACCTTGTGCGTCTTCGGCGTTACGTACACGTAGTACTCGTCGAACCCGTCAAGTGGTTTCTTCGGCTTGAAGGTTGCCCGCAGGAAATCGGCGTCGTTAGCATCCTCCTCGAACTTGTCGGCCTTGAACACTTCGCCGAACTTCAGGCCGAGGAATGAATCGGCGTTGCCAATCTTCTGGTTGTCGCCCGCCCCGGACTTCATCTCCGCAAGCGGCGTCACGCCGCTCTGCCCCGCCGGATAGCTTTGCGCGTATTCGCTCGTGCTGGTTTCGAGCACATTCCCCTCCATGTCCATGTTGGTGCGGGTCTCTCGGCGACGTTCGGTGATCATGTTCCCGTTGGTCGTCACCGTCGATTCGGTGAACAGGCGGGATATGCTCCCGTTTGCGTTTGTCGTCACCGACGATTCTGCGGTCTTGGAAGTCATGTCTTTCGCTTTCGGCTTGTCCGCAACCGCGCTGGCGCAGAACACAGCCGTCGCAAGGGCAACCCCTGCGGCCGCAACAGTCAACTTGCTTTTTGCATTCATGATATCTTGTTCCTTTCTGTATTATTTCCCTTAACGCCGCGAAATATATCACGGCCTTGTTAACGGAATATTAAGAAAGGGAATTTTGGCGCCGAACCGGCGGCATCACTGGAACAGCATGTAAAGGGCCGTTCCGGACGCGATGGACAGGAGAGGGTTGCGCCGCCACAGGTGAAGCGCGACAGTAAGGACGGAAGCCGCGAGTTCCGCGATTCCATGGAACTCGCCGCACAGGCATCCGCTTCGGACGTATCCGGCAAAGCAGTACACCACGAGAAGCGCGATGATCGCGGGCGCGAGCACCTTGCCGAGATATGATACCACCGCCGGCGGACGTCGCCCCGACCCAAAGAGGATGAACGGCAATGCCCGCAGGACGTATGAGCAGCCTCCCCCAACCAGGAGAAGAAGCCACAGGCAGCCGCTGTCGCCGTTCATGACGCAGACCTTTCAGTCGATGCGTCCATCCGCCGCCGGAACGCAAGCAGCATGGCGACCGACAGCGCAAGCGCCGGCAAAAGCAGCTTGTCGGACGCAAAGGCGAATTTCATCAGAAGCGCGGCGCACACGGCCGAGATTGCTCCTGTGGCGGCGGGCAGACGGTTCTGGCAATCCCGGCACAGATCCGTCAGGATGACCAGGAAAAGCGCCGTCATCGCGAAATCTATGCCATTGGCCGCAAATGGAAGCGCGGAGCCGAACGCAGCGCCGGCGACCACGCCAGCGATCCAGTAGACATGGTCGAAGAGCCCGAGCAGAAAGCAGTGCAATGCGCCCGATTTCCCATTGGGGTACGGACACTGCACCTGCAGCGCATATGTCTCGTCGGTAATCACCCCTATGAGATAGAGGCGGGGCAGGAGCGGCACCGTCTTGAAGCGGTCAAGAAGCGATATCCCGTAAAGCGAATACCGCACGTTAAGGCAAAACACCACGGCAATCACATCGATGAGCGCAGTGCCGGAGCGGACCCAATCGACGAGCAGGAACTGGAGCGGACCCGACACGAAAACTCCGCTCGTGGCCCCGGCCCAGAATACCGGATGGGACAATCCGCCATGAAGCGCCAGCAGAACGCCGGCTGCGAACCCCATCGTCGAATAGCCGGTAAGTACCGGCAATGACGCGAGGAACGCCTTGCCTGCAACACCCTTCGGCAGTCTGCTCAATGCCAGTCCTCCAGAATGCGACGGCCTCCCGGCAGGGCGGCGACCACGGAACGCAGGACCGGCTCCGGCGTAGACGCGCCAGACGTCACCCCAAGCACATCCACCCCTGCGAGATCCAAGGCGGGAACCTCTTCGGCCGAGGACACGAGCCACGCCTTGGCCCCTGCCCTCCCGGCCACCTCGGCGAGACGCCTCGTGTTTGAGCTTTTTGCGCTTCCCACCACCAGCACCCCGGCAGCAACCATTCCCCGGCAGCGTTCCGCGAAGTCGACTACCGCCCGCTGCCTATCCCGTGTCGCGGTGCACACGCCCCGATGGTCCCCCGAATCAAGGGTGGTCTGCACAACGGTATCGAAATCCTCACCCTCCCGCACATCCGAAGGAAGGCACGCGCCCGGCTCCCCAAGATAGCCGCGCACCTCGGCATGATTCGGTTCGCCAATGACCACGGTCCTGCGTCCCCTTGCGAAGTTCTCCCGTATCTTCCTGTGTGCGGCGGCGACAAACGGACAGGTAGTGTCCACTACGCGAATCCGGCGACTTTTCGCCGCCTCCAGTACGGCAGGGGCTACGCCATGGGCGCTTATCACCGCGACCGCGCACTCCGGCACATCGTCGATGGCGCCGACGAAGCGCATGCCCTTCGCGGACAGCTCCCGCATGACGGCCTCGTTGTGCACTATCTCATGCAGACAGTACACTGGCGGCGGATTCCCGTCAAGCGCCTGGAGTGCAATCCGGATGGCCCTATCCACGCCGCCGCAAAAGCCGTGGGGACTGATTACCTCTATGCGCAAGCCCTCACCTCCGACAGCACGGTGCGGATACGCCTCGCTACGGCATCCGAAGGATCGACTATCTCCGCACGTCCGGCGGCGACCTTTTCCATCAGCCCTTTCAGGTGGGGAAAATGCGTACATCCAAGCACGATGCGATCCGCACCGGACTCGATAAGCGGCTCGATCCTCGACCGCACGGCAGCTTCCGCCTCCGGGCTGCCCGTGTCGCCATGCTCGACAAGCAGCACCAGCTCGTCTGCGATGGTCTCTATGATCTTCACGGTGCCGGAAACCAGCGCGTACGTCTTCCGGTAAAGCCTTCCGTTGAACGTACCGCGTGTGGCAAGCACTCCGACCACGCCAGTCTTCGATCCAAGCGCAGCAGGCTTTATGGCCGGCTCCATGCCGACGAACGGCACGCCCGGCCATTCCCTGCGCAAAACGTCGATCGCCGCCGCCGTTGCCGTGTTGCAGGCCACGACCACGACCTCGCAGCCTTGTCCGATCAAGTCCGCCGATATCGCCCGCGAACGCGCCACTATCTCCTCCACCGGCCTGTTGCCGTACGGGCAGTACTCCGTATCCGCAACGTAAACGGTCCGTTCACCCGGGCAAAGCCGCCTGAACGCATCGAGAATGCACATGCCCCCGATTCCGCTATCGAAGAACCCGACCAACGGCGACGCCTCCACCGGGAAGATCAGTCGCCGAATTTCGCGGCAAGATCCTTCGCTTCCGGATGGTGCCACGAGTCGAGCCTGATCTTGCGCCCGTCGTTCATGGTGACGACCAGTATGCCCTTCTTCTGCCAATGGCGGCGATCCACGCCGGCGACATCCCGGAAGCAGGCGGCCTTGCCGCCTGTGAGCGACCCGAGCATCCTCTCGTCATCCCACTCAAGGGTCTGCCCTCTTACCTTGAGGAGGTTGCAGGCGATGGCCAGAGCGGCAATGAACGAGATCGAGGCGAACTGGTATTGGCGCCTGATGGCTTCGGCCCTTTCGCGCTCCGGGTTCTCAAGGCTCTTGTGGTGCTTCTCGCAGAACTCCACCGCATCCATCTTCGGGTACGCGACGGAGCCATCGTACACGAACCAGCATCCGAGGCCGGCCATCAGCAGAGCCACCCCAAGATGCCGCGCGAGATATTCCCTGTTCAACGTAAACCTTTTCATGACCTGCCGAGGACCTTGCGATAGCGCTCTATGAGGGCATTGGTCGAAGAGTCGTGCGCAAGCGACGGCTTGTCTGCCGTGAGATCCTTCAGCACGTTCTTTGCGAGCACCTTGCCGAGCTGGACGCCCCACTGGTCGAAGGAATATATGTTCCATATCACGCCCTGCACAAACACCTTGTGCTCGTAGAGCGCAATGAGCGCACCGAGCGTCTCGGGCTTGAGATCATCGGCGAGGAGCGTGTTCGTGGGCTTGTTGCCCGCGAACGTCTTGAACGGCACGAGAGATTCCGGATCACCCTCTGCACGGCACTGCTCCGCCGTCTTTCCGAAGGCCAGGGCCTCCGTCTGGGCGAAGAGGTTCGCCATCAGCTTGTCGTGGTGGTCGCCAATGTCGTTGTGCGTCTTGCAGAATCCGATGAAGTCGCACGGTATGAGGTGCGTACCCTGGTGGATCAGCTGGTAGAAGCTGTGCTGGCCGTTCGTCCCCGGCTCGCCCCATTCGATTGGACCGGTCGTGTAGGTGACGGGCTTGCCGTCGCGAGTCACCGACTTGCCGTTGGACTCCATGTCCATCTGCTGGAGGTACGCGGGGAAGCGGCTGAGGTACTGGTCGTACGGCAGCACGCAGTAGCTCTCCGCGCCGTATCCGTTGGCATATAGGATGCCGAGAAGCGCAAGGATCACCGGCATGTTGCGGTCAAGCTTCGCCGTGCGGAAATGCTGGTCCATCTTCCAGTACCCCTTGAGGAACCTGGCGTAGTTGCGCGGGCCGATGAAGAGCATGAGCGACAGGCCGATCGCGGACGGCAGGGAATAGCGGCCTCCGACCCAGTCCCAGAAGCCGAACATGTTTGCGGTGTCGATGCCGAACTTCGAGACCTCCTCGGCATTCGTGGACACGGCGACAAAGTGCTTCGCCACGACGGCGTTCGGAGTGGAGGACTCGATCTGCCCAAGGAGCCATTCCCTCGCGGAGAGCGCATTCGTCATCGTCTCCTGCGTGGTGAACGTCTTGGATGCGACTATGAACAGCGTCTGGTCGGCCTTCACCTCACGCAACGTCTCCGCAAGATGCGTGGCATCGACGTTAGAGACGAAATGGCAGCGTATGGAACGCTTGCCGAACGGGGCGAGGGCTATGTTGGCCATTACCGGACCGAGGTCGCTGCCGCCGATGCCGATGTTCACCACATACTTGATGCGCTTGCCTGTGAATCCGCGATGCTCGCCCGAACGCACCTTTTCGGCAAACTCGCCCATCTTCGCAAGAGTTTCGCGCACATCGGGCATCACGTCCCTGCCGTCCACAAACACCTTTGCGGCCGGGTCGCAGTTCCTCAACGCGGTATGCAGCACAGCCCGGTTTTCGGTGCGGTTGATCTTCTCGCCCGTGAACATGCGCTCGATTTCGCTCTTGAGATCGGCCGTCTCCGCCATCTTGATCAGGGCCTTCATCGTGGCCGAATCGATCCTGTTCTTCGAGTAGTCGAGAGTCCATCCTGCGGCGGAAAGGGTGTATCTGCCCGCACGGCCCGGATCTTCCGAGAAAAGCTCCTTTATGGTCTTGGCCTTCGAGGCGCGCAACGCCTCGGACAACAGTTCCTGATTCATTCAATCTCCTTTATCTGTTAAAACCCTATTTCGTGTGGTCGCAAAGCGCGGCCGCGCCAGCAGTTCCAAATGCCGCGCCGCTGAAACCCCTTCGCCCAAGCCCATTTGCATTCCCAGAATGCCAGGGTCTTGCAAAAACGAAGGAATCTCCACCCTGCAAGAGGCGAAGATTCCAACTCGCAACAAGCGAAACCGCCTGTGTCTGCGGCTTAAGCCTCTGGCTTCGTCTTCTTCAGGCCGAGCCCGCGGCTGCCTTCCTTCCATTCGCCGCGCTTCTGCAACAGGTTCACGCGCTCGAAGCGCTTCAGGACGTTGCGCTTTGACGTGATCTTGCTGGAACCTCTAAGACTGGGATGCTGACTCATGTTTTCTTCTCCTTCTAAAAAAGTTCGCGCATTATACCAAATGGCGGAGGCCAAATCAAGCGCGATTTTGCGACAGCGCAAAATCCAATCACGGTATTTCGCTGGTCCAACCGCATAAACACGATTCTCACTTTTGCCTAAAAGCGAGAAGGATGGCAATGCACCACCTCCGTGCATGGCGGAGTGCATGTCAATGGTGGGGCAAAGCCATTCGCGTCTTGCCCCGGAAACGGCCGAGGAAGCGAAGGTGCGAGAGCGCCGGCGGGAGTGTGGCAAGCTGGCAGAGGATATCGGAGACCGGCAATGCCAGCCACACGCCAAGCATCGGCGAGAACCATCCCGTGACCGACGCAAGGAGCGGCATCAGCCATATGCATGGCAGAAGGCATACCCCTTGACGCAGCATCGACAGGAATATCGCCGTGCGAGGATGCCCTATCGACTGGAAATACGTCGTGGCCACGACATTTATGGAGATTGTCCATATCATGCAATTCGCCACCGTGAGATCGTGCGAAGCCGTACCGAGCAACGCGGCGTTGTCGCCGTCAACGAACAGCCGTGCGAGCAACCTTGGAAGCGGCGGGACCACCTGCACGGCGGTGGATAGGACGCAAAGCATGGTCGTTATGCCGAATCCGAGAAGCAAGGCCTGCCTTACGCGCATGAAGTTCCTCGCGCCCCAGTTGTATCCGATTATCGGTTGCATCCCCTGCTGTGTGCCTAATATGGGCATCATCGTGAGTATCATTACGCTCTGGAAAACGCCGAGGGACGCTATCTGCATCGTTGCCGACGCCTCGTCCGCCGCCCAATGGGCAAACGCGGCGGCGAGAGACAGGTTGATGAGCGACCCCATCAGCTGCTGGAGGAATGGTGCCGTGCCGATGCCGATTGGCTTGGCTATCAGCCCCTTGTGAAAGCCGATCCTGCCGAACCGGAACTTCACCGTACTGCGTCCGCCAAGATAATAGTGCGCGGCACACAGAAAGCTAAGGAACATCGCAATGTTGGTGGCCCATGCCGCGCCCTCAATGCCCAAGGCGGGGAACCTGACGCCGAGCGACGGCATGTCCATCCCGAAGATGAACAGCGGATCGAGCAGTATGTTCGCGAAGAAGCCCACGACCATGCAGACCATCGACCGCACGGCATTCCCCTCCGCCCGCATCATCGCAGAAAAGCCGAACGCAAGGTGGCTGAACACTATCGGGAAAACCACGATCCGGAGATATCCCTTCGCGGAAGCGAACGCCTCCTGCGTAACCTTGCCGCCGCCACACCATCCAAGCACCCGGTCGGCGAACAGGAACACGAGCGGAGAGAGAACTACGAAGAACAGCAGCTTGAAGGCGACGAGCTGCCCAAGCAGCTTTTCGCATGCCTGCCGATTGCCCTCCCCCAGCCTAAGCGAAAGGACTGCCGAATGTCCGGCGCCCACGAACACGCCGAACGCCCCGAACAGCATCATCACAGGGAACGTCAGGGTAAGGCCGGCCATTGCCGCCTCGCCGCATCCCCTGCCGATGTAGAAGCGGTCGACAACGGCATAAAGCGCGTTGAGGCTCATCGACACGAGGGCGGGCCATGAATACCTGAAAAGCAACGGCCCAAGCGGGGCCGTTGCCAACTCTCCTGTCCTTTTGCCGACCGCAGACACTTATGCGATCTTGCCGAGGGCAATGATCGTGAACACCATCGTGAAGATCGCGACGGTCTCGACGATGCCCAAGGCGCCGAAATAGTTCGTGAGCCCCTGCCCCGTCTCGGCCTGCGCATCGCAGGCCGCTGCGGCGGCACGTCCCTGGAACAGGGCCGATATGCCGATCGCAAGGCCGGAAAAGATGCCGAGCAGGACGAGCGGAACGCCTGCGCCCGCCACGTCCGTCTTGCCGAGCATGATGAACATGAGGATCATTCCGTAGAGGGTCTGGGTGATCGGCGCACCGACAAGTCCGAGAAGTATGAACGGAGCCGGCTTGTTCGCCGCATAGCACTTCTTCCACGCACCCACCGCCGACGTGGCGGCAAACCCGGTGCCAAACGCAGACCCGGCGGCGCTGAGCCCCAAACACGCTATCGCGCCAGAAACGACCATTGCATCCATATTTGATTCCTTTCAGTTGATGATTTACAAAACAGAAGACTTGAGACACACGCCCTTACGCACCACCCTCCCTGCGGAATGGCCTGAATGCGTACCCGGCCCACGATATACCCTTGTGGTTGGAGAACTCAAGCGTATTCAGGCGCACCGCATGGACAAGGATCGAGAGCCCCGCCATCGCGAAGTTCAGACCATGCCCGATGAGCAGGATCGCCAGCATCGGCACCACCTTGAGCCAAAGCGGAAGGTTCAGTCCGATGGCCATCTCGTTGAAGTTCTGGGCGACCTTCACGGAAGCCAGGCCAACGGCAAAGAGCCGCACGTAGCTTATGATGTCGCCAAGGGCGCTCATGATGTTCAGCGGCAGCATTCCCAACTCGACGCCATGGCTCTTCAGTTCGCTTCCCTTCAGGGTGAAGCCAAAGACCAGGACAAGGGATACACCAAACATCCAGTAAGCCCAATGCGGAATGCCGTCAAATATCCCGACGATGGAGTTTGTGACAAGGTACATGAACAGCACTATCCCGGCCCAGCCGAACTGGCTGAGGCAAGTCCTGTCGTTCAGCATGCACAGCCCAGTCCAGATCCTGGCAAGCATCAGGTGGCTCACGCCAATCGTGAAGCATAGCAGCATCATGTTGTTGTAGGAAGGATCGGCCAGCCACTTCACCGTGGGCCACTCCGCCGCAAACGGCAGCCCTTCGCCGAACCATGTGTTGCTGAGAGCCCCCCACGCTATCGTAGACACCGAAAACACCGTCATGAGGGCAAGCCAGCTCTTCACGAGTCCGGAAGGCTTGCGTCCGCCCGCGAACACCTTGCGCCAGCCATAGAGCGAAGCGGCGAGGATTATCGCCCCATACCCGCCATCACCCACAAGCATCGCGAAGAAAAGCGAAAAGTAGCACATGAACGGCACGGACACATCCGCTTCATTGTATGCGGGCGCAATGCCAAGGCCGTCAAACAGCGCCTTGACCGGGGAGAACAGCCTTGGTGGACGTATCAGCGTTGGAGGATTCTCGCCTATGGCAGGATCCCTTACGGCTATGCCCCATCCATTGTCCCTTGCCGCAGCGCGAACCTTGTCGATGCTGTCGCAGGCCACCCAGCCGCGCACCACGGCCAGCTGCGGAGCGTCTGCGGAACATGCATCGCCGCCGCAGAGCCGGTTCGCCTCCATCTCGTCCCTTGCGACCGCAAAGGCTACGGCATCACGCAGTTCCGGGAATCTCCTTGAAATCCCGTCCAGATCCGTCGATGCGATCCGGGCGTACAGCGAAGCCATCTCGCGCTCCGCTTCCGAAAGCTTCCTCTGCATTTCGCAAAGGCTTTCATCGGGAAGCGGAACGGCGCGGACGCCCTGCCTTGGCTTCGCCTCGCCATCGCCGTATTGGAAGTCAAACGTACCGTCATCCCAAAGCCGGAGCCTCACGCCTGCTATCTCCAGCCTCTTGGCCATGGCCGGATCGAAGTCGCCGAACGGCATGTACCGACGGATTGAGCCTCGGAGCGAATCGGACTCCCCCTTGAGGCTTTCGTACCTGTCATTGAGCGAGAGGACGTCATCGACGCTTTCCGGGGCATCAGCCGCCCGGGACACCAAATGGCACGACTTCGCCGCCTTAAGCGCAATGCGAACGGCACGTTCCGCCTTTTCGAGATTGGACTTCGCCGCCCCACCTGCCGCTCCACCCTGCCCAATCAGCTCAAGGTGCACTGCGCCGAGGTCGCGAAGACGCTCCAAGGTGCGTTCCGAATCGTCCGCCGTGCAGAGCAGCAAAAGGTGCTTCATCGGGACGATCATGACAGCCCCCCTTCCTCATGTGTCTCGGGAACGCGGCTCTTCGCTATCTTGCCGCGCGTTACCGCAGCGGTCTGCTCGTCGCCTATGGCGATCTTTATCACCCGTATGTTCTCGCGGCAATCCGGTATCTTTACCTTCTCAAAGAGATTCACGCGCTGCGACGTTGTCTCAAGCTCTGCCGTGATGAGCTCGCGCTGCCTTTCGAGGACCTTGCGTTCGCAGCGGAGCGCAAGTATCGACGTCACGGCCTTCACTGCATCGTCAGTCCACGGCGGTGTGCTCCATGCGTCTATCTCGCCCACTTCGGTGTCGATGGACTCGAATACCGGGATTGCCACGCCCGCGATGTTGGCCGTGCCGGTATTGATGGACTTCACCCTTACCAAACCTGAAAGGAGGGCTTCTCCGCCATCTGCAAGAAGCCCGATCCATGGGCTGATGGCCGTACGCGAATTCTCCTCGCGCACGACCACCTGCTCTGCCTTCTGCGATATCCCGGCGATTTCCGCCTGGAGCTGCTGCTTCTTCAGCTGCAACATCGGCAGAAAGCGCTGGAACCGCTTCAGCGCATCAGTCTGGGCCTTCAGCTCTGTCTTGGTGAGCTTTATCCTTGCCATGGCTCAATCTTCGCGCATACCCGAAATCAGCGTTGAACGCGCGCATTCCCGGCGTAGACGTCCCACACCTGCTTTTCATCCGCCGGCTCGGCGTAATCGTTCAGCGACGATGCCGCCATCACGCCGGAAGCCCATCCGAACTGCAGACACTTGTCAGGAGACCATCCCTTCAGCACCCCATACAGGAGCCCGCCAGTGAAGCCGTCGCCGCCGCCGATCCGGTCCAGCACATCGATCTCACGCGGCTCTTCGACGAACCACTTGCCGTTCGAGTAGAGGATTGCGCCCCAAAGATGCTTGGATGCCGATATCACCTGGCGAAGCGTTGTGCCGTACATCTGCGCATTCGGGTACTTCTTCGTGACCTGGACGATCATTTCCTTGAACCGCTCGATCTTGCCCTGAAGATCCTTGCCGCCAGCCTCCGGCCCCTTGAATCCGAGACAGAGCTGGAAATCCTCTTCGTTTCCGACGAGGATGTCGGCCACGGACGCGATCTTGTGGAATGCGGCGGCAAGCTCCTTCTCGCGCCCCTTCCAGAACGTGGCGCGATAGTTGAGATCAAACGAGACGAGTACGCCATGCTTCTTCGCCTCGGCAGCGAGTTTGAGGCAGCACTTCGTCGTCTCGGGACTCATTGCCGCGATGAGGCCGGAAAGGTGGAGTATGCCAACGCCATCCTTGCCGAAAAGCTTCGCGGTATCGTAGTCCTTCGCATCGAGCGTACGGCCGACCTCGCCGGCCCGGTCGTTCCATACGCGCGGTGCGCGGAGACCAAAGCCAGAATCAGCTATGTTGAACTGGTGGCGATAGCCCCACGGGCCTCCCTGCGCGACATCCGGGCCAACGTACGCGATGTTGCGGGCGCGAAGCTGCGCCTTGATGAACGCCGCCATTGGGCTCCCTGCGACAAAGCGGGTGAGGACCAGGCACTCTGGGCCGAGAGAAGACGTGACGTTCAGCACGTTAGTCTCGGCGCTTGTCGCCTGAAGCAGAAAACGATTGGAGTTGTGAACCGCCATGCGGTTCTCGGGCGTGATGCGAAGGCCCATCGAGGACAGGCACGCGACTGCATACTTTGCGTTCTTCTTGATTTTCATGTTTCTCCTCATTTGTTGCTATAAATGTCATTTCACGGTCAGCCGTTCGCCGCGACCTCGACCTGGCGGTCGGAGAGGTTGCGCATTTCGGCGTCGAACGCCGCCCCGACGAGCGTCACCTTCCTGCCGCAGCGGAGCCACTTCTCGTGGTAGCCCTTCTCCCTGATTTGCGCGAGCGCGTCCGCCGCCGTGCCGTCCAGCTTGAACTCGAAGACGTACACGCCGCGCGGCGTCTCCACGACCGCGTCCACGCGCCCCCGGTTCGTCCAGCACTCCGCGTGCGTGCGCGCGCCGATGAGGACGAAGACCGCGTAGAAGAGCGTCTGGTAGTACTTCTCGCGCTTCACGGTGATGTTCGCCG
>SAMEA104315424__coassemble_480_pt1 | contig 32571 bp, 15 predicted proteins | sample SAMEA104315424__metabat2_low_PE_034 | metagenome-assembled genome bin SAMEA104315424 (sample SAMEA104315424) | gut metagenome | biome: Monkey gut; feature: monkey-associated habitat; material: faeces | place: China | collected 2013 | reverse complement strand
GGGCCGGGAAACCCCCGGAAAACGGCCCCGGGACGCGCGCCAAGTTAGACGGGGGGAAACCGCCTCCGGGCCGCGGCGGGGCCGGATCCGCGGTTTGGTTTTAGGTTTTGGCCGGTAGATGGCAGTTGGCAGATGGCAGTGGGTAGTACCTGCCGTAGCGACGGCGCCCCCGCCGTCGTGCATGGCACGGGAGGGTCGCAGTCTACTGCGACCGAGAACGCTAACGCAATGCAATGAATGGCCGTGCAGAAGCGTAGGGATGCAGGTTAATCGTCGCAACTGCAAGGCCGCGATTCACGACATCCCACCCCACGCACCGCATATGTGCGCCAAGGTCTTTATTGGCCGGATTACAGACCTCAATTCCTGAATATGAGGTGTCGCCGCTCCATCCAGTACGACATCAGCGCAAAGGCCGCGTCACGGCCCTTCGGCTCGGCCTTCGACTGCGCCGCCTCGAAGTCGACCCGTACCTTCTCCGGCACGTCGCGGTCAGGGAACGCCATTACCTTCAGCGCGTAGTCCATCGGCCCGGACAGTCCGGCTTCCGCATTGCGGACGAGGCAATCCCGATACCTGTCCTTGCGCGCGGGGTCCTTCTCCGTGCGGCGCAAAAGGCGCAGGAGTATCTGTATCTCCAACGCCTCGCGTTGACCAGCCATCTCCGGACGCGCCTTTTCCGCCAACGCGATGCCCCTCTCCGAGCAGGCGATCTCGCGCTCACGCCATGCCGGAAGCACCGTCACGTCATGCGCTGCGGAATAGACGGCCGTGCGGCACAGATCGTCGTACTTGACGCCGCCATCGACCGTGCGGGCGCAGGCATCCAGAAGCGACTCCGCCGCCGTTCTCTCAGACCCTGGACTGGAAAGCGTAGATGTCACGAACCGCCAGACGGAATAGACGGCAAACGGATCCGCCACGATCCTCTCGGGAGCCCAGGCGGACACGGTCCGCCATGCAGCCTTGCCGGCGACGTGGGCGGCCTTCTCGTTCGTCGTCTCCCAGCGGTCCGCCGCCGCCATGAGCACAAGCGGGGCGGTGGCGTCGTCCGCGACATTCGTCGTCCAAGCCCGCCGCGCCCATTCGGAAGTCGGCTCCTTCGGCACGTTCCGCTCGGCGGCGGTGAAATGCCCGAACGTCAGATCTTCGCCCCAGCGGATGCGCGTATCGTCGTTCGCCCAGGCGTAGAGGACGGAAGTCGGCGCGATCCGGCGCGGATAGAAGCCGTTCATCGAGATAGAGCCGCGGTTCTGGCGCAGGACTATGGCGTCCTTGAGCATCGAAAGCCCCGCGTATGAGCAGCATTCCATCCGCTCCTCCCACCCGTTCACCCAGAAGCCGATGTTGCCCGTGTCGGCGTAGCAGTCCCGCAGGACCACGTCGGACGCGTCAATGCGGAAGCAGACGGACTCCCTCAACGTCTCGGGCACCTGCCCCTTCACGATGGGCCGCGTGGACGTGCCCCACACGTGGCAGCGCGAAAGGCGGTCGGAGCCACGTCCGGCCAGGTGGATGCCGGTAGTGTAGTTCACCGCGATGATGTCGATGAAGTGGCTGTCGCCGGCATAGGCCCACAGCGCCGTGTTCCCCTCGAGCCCCGGCATCGACGTGTGGAAGTAGAGGTTGCGGGCGATGAGCTCGTAGCCCCGGCCGCGAGTCTCCACCCCTACGCCATATGTCCGCCCGTTGTTGAACGTCGCGTTCTCCAGCGTGAAGTGCGCGTAGTTGTCGAGCGCCAGGCACGACGCGAGGCCGCATCCGTCAAGGATGCCGCCAGACCAGCCGAGGTTGAAGTTCTTCGCGTATACGCCCTTCGGGGCCTTCTTCGAATCGTATTCCCACGTGCAGTCGATCTCGACCATCCACTTCATCGGGCGGACTGCGCGGACCAGCGCCGCCGGACTCATCTTGACCGAGCAGAGGTTCGTTACGTAAAGCGTGCCGGCGAACGAATACTCCCCTGCCGACACTTCCAGAAGTCCGCCTCCATGGCAGGCGTCGACGGCCCGCTGGAAACGCGGGGTGTCATCCGTCTCCCCGTCTATGCGCGGAAACTCCGTCAGCCTGTGGTCCGTCGCCGCGAACGCCGCGCAGCAGCTCGCGCAAATGGCAAGAACGCCCCATCTCATCCTGTTCACCTCTTTTATCCTTTCGTTGTCTACCTGATTACGACGACAGCCCCCAGGTCGCCCACGCGAACCAAGCCGTCGCCGAACCGAAAACTGCCGGAACCGTGCCCGACCCCTCCAAGCACGAGTCTCGAGACGCGCTGGACGACCCCCGGGCCGAGATAAAGCGAATCCTGCGACTCTACGGCAAGGGAACACGTCTTGTCGAACGTCCGCGAGCGGGAAAGCTCCATGCGCCCTGTCCCGGCAACCGTCACCTCCCTTGCCCGCCGCCAAGCGCCGCCGCCCTCGAACGCCAGTGTGCCGGAGTTGACCGTGATATCGCCGTCCGCCGCCATCGGCTGAGTGACCGTCAGCCTGCTGTCGCCAGTCATCACGACGTCCAGCCTTCCGCCGAACACGGCCTCGTTCGCCCAGTCCTTCTTGCCGCTCTGGCGGAACGAAAGCGTCGCGGCGCGCTCCGCGGAATTTGTGATGGTCGGCGGGCGGCGACCATCCGCCCGGTAGGACTCGATGAACCCGACGCTCTGCCAGGTGCCGCAAAGGTCCCAGGTCAGGTCGTAGCCCAGGTAGACGCGCATGTCGCCGTCGTCAAACGCGCCGTCGGCCGTAGTGTGTATCTCGGCGCTTTGGAAGCGGTATTGGGAAGTCCCCAGCGTCTGGAACCTGTTGCTCGGCGTGGCGAACTGCACCCTGTAGCTGATGCCGTCCACGTTCGGGTTGCTGGCGATCGGACAGATCGGGTATCGGCTCACGCACGGACCGTTCGTGAAGACGACGGTCGCGTAGCCGACATCGTTCGACGTTCCGCCCCAGCAGTTGAGAAACAGGTAGCCATCGCTTTCGACGCCCCCCGAGAAGGTCATCCGCGTCATCATCGCATTGTGCGAATAGACGTATGTGAATACGTTGCCGTACGCACACGTCACCTTGCCCCTGATTTCCGACGGGCCTGCAGGATCGCCCCACACGGAAATCCCCGTCTTGTTGTTCCATCTGTCGGCGGGGTCGATGTCTATATGCACCGGCTTGCTGACGGTTCCGTTCGACAACGTTAGCATCCGCTTCGGCCCTACCAGAACCTGCCCGTCGCCGATTCCAAGGGGATCTTCTCCGCTCACTATCACTTCGCCGCCCTCGAGCGACACCATGCCGGGAAACGTTCCGTGGCTTCCTGAGAGGCGCAGCGATCCGCCGCCTGTCTTGCGAAGCGCATACCTCGCGAGCGGATCCGAAAGGAGCGGACCGGATACGGTCAATGTCTTGCCGCCCGCGACGTCCCACGCCTGATCGCCGGCAATCTCCACCGGCACGCCGAGAGAGCATCCGTTCGCCTCCACCGAGAGGCCGCCAGACGCCAAGCGCAGGGATGCCGCCATGTCCGCCGCCGCCACCGCGAAGCCGTCCTTCACGAACGAGATTCCGTTGAGGAACGGCGAGCCCGACACGACGGCCTTCGCGCCCCCATCGGCAAGCACCGCCCGCGACGTGCCGCCCGCGAGATCGATCGCGCCAGACCAGTTCCCCGCCGTCGCCATCCGCTCGTCGCCTCCGCCTCCCGTCCAGCGCACGTCCGTCCCCGCGATCGGCCCGTAGGGGACGTAAATCGCGGCGTTGCCGCGAAGCCACGCAAGGTCAGCCGCCGTGTGGCGCCCGGGCCCGACGGCGACGCCGGCGACCGTAGCCGACTTCACGTACAGGTCAAGGCCTTCCGCCAGCGTCAGTGCCGCCCCCTGCCCCACGGCCAATGTCACTTCCGCCCCGTCGGGGAGGAACGCCGCCGTGCGAAGGTCGAGTTCCGCGTTGTCCCCAAGGACTATCGTATCGAAGGGGTCGCAGATGAAATCCTCGCCTATCGTCACCTTTTCCCCGGCCTCGACCGTCAGCGTCCCGTCCACCGCGTCGTGCCGCCCGCTGTACAGGACGTTGAGCGTCCCTTCTCCCATCTGGTACTCCGCGCGAGGAAGCGAGACTCCGTCCACCGTCAGCAGCGATACGGTCTGCGTCACGCCCGCCGCGATCTGCAGTCTGCCGTCGCCGACAAGGGACACCTCCATCCCGCGCCCGAAGGTGTCAGCCCGCGCGAGCGACACGGAGGCGCCGTCGGCCACCGACAGCCTCGTCGCCGTTGTCCACGAGCCGTCCGCCGTGAAGGCCAGTGTACCCGAAGTGACGATAACTTCGCCCGTGGCCGTCATGGCCCGGTCTATCGTTGTCATGACAGGCCCAACGAAGTCCACGGAGAGATTGCCAGCAAAGATGACGGATGGCGTCGAGGCTTTCGCCTGGTTGAGATGCAACTTGGCCGGATTTGTCGAAGTGCTGGTGATGACTGGGAGATGTCCCGTGCCAACGGTTGCGGTCAGGTTGCCAAAGTTCTGCTCCGTTCCGCACAGATCCAGCACAACGCCGCTCGCGAGGTAAAGCGCCGTCCCCGTAGCCCCAAACGTCCGGTCTACAGTGGTCCGGACGTAGGCATTCTTCAGCGGCCACCCCTCCGTACCGAGGCTCGGCAGAACGTTGTCCGCCACAGAGAAATCGATGTAATAGGCAAAGCCCGCCGCATCGGGCGTTCCGTCGCCGATGGCACCCAGCCCATGTCGAAACGAGACTGGTGTTTCCGTAAAGACAATCCGTCCGCCTGAGCCTTCTCGCAGACACGGCCAACCAGGCCCCTCTACGCCACCCTCGAACATCACGCACGAATTCATGTACGGGCAAATGGTGAAGTTTTGGTCGCTGAACGACACCTTGCCCCTGATTGCGGAATTCCCTGCCCAGACACCTATTCGCGCCTTGCTGCTCCATGTCGTGCCGCAGTCAAAGAAAAAGTCCTTCGCGACCGTAGTCCCACTCAGGCTCACAGCCCTCTCCTGAACGGAGATCGTTCCCTCTCCAGAACCGAAGGCGTCCCTCCCGTAGAGGACTACGCTGCCCCCCTGGATGTTGACCGAGCCGGCAAAGCCCCCGCCGCCGGAAACGTCTATCCTCCCCCCGCCGGCAATGGTGATCGTGTACGGCGACTGTCCAGCGTTCAGCGGGCCGGAAATCGTGAGCTTGCATCCCGATACGCTCTCGAGTTCCCATGTCTGGTCGGCAAGTATCCTGACCGGCGCGGATATCCTGTAGTCTGCCGCCTTCGCCGCCGCAATTCCCCCGTCTCCGATGGCGAGATCGGCCGAGGCGTCCGCCGCCGAGACAGTGAACGCGGAGCCGCTGTCGAACCTTACGCCGTTCAGGTAGAGCTGCCCGACTACCCCTGCCGCGCTCCCGCCGTTGCCGAACACCGCCAGCAAAGAGCCGTCCGTCAGCGTGACGGGAGTTGCCCAGTTCCCCTGCGTCGTCATCCGCGTGTCGGATCCGCCGCCCGTCCACCTTACCTCGGTCACGGCCAGCGCCGCCTGGCAGACAAGCGCAAGGCCAAGGGCGGTCGTCAATTTCCTCGTTGCCATGGGTATCTCCTCTCGTTTGGTTAGTGTTGTTTTCCTGTTCTTGCCGTCCTGAAAGCCTTTCATTCCTGCGGGTCTGACGAATATTCGAGGCCTTCGACCTCGCGAGGGTGATCCGTCGTCCCCGCGACCGGCATGAACGTGCCGACCCAGCGCTGCGTCCACACGCCTACGTCCTTCGGCATCGGCAGCGTCATCTTCACGTGATTCCACCCTTTCCTGAGCCGAATCCGCGTCGGCTCGCGCAGGTACCACTCGTCGTTGGTCATGGGCATCTCCTCGATCTCGTAGACCGTGTCCGGGATTGACGGGCTTCAGCGAGGGCTGCTGCCATTCGGGGGGCGGGATGGGCTTGCCGTTGAGCTCGATCCTGGCGCCAAAGCGGTTCCACTGTCCAAGGTCTGGCGTGCCGCCCGTCGGGCTGCGCCCGTGGTCGCGGTCGTATGCCGTGAAGCCGATCCAGGCTCCAATCTCCCGGTCGTCCGGCGAGCGAATCCACGTCTCGGCAATCACAAGTCCTTTCGACTCCTTCACGAAATTCTGCGGACTTCCAGGCTTGTAATGCGGAAATACCGAGCCCTGCGCGATGTCCTTGGCGATCAAGCGTCCGTCGGCATCGGTCATGCGCCATCGCATCTGCGTCTGGCGCACGAAATGGAACGGATGCCGAAAGCCAGTCAGCACCTTGTCGCGCTGGGCGATGATGCGGCGTTCAAGGTCGCGGGCGACATCCAGAGCCGGGTCGCCCGCCAGCGGCAGACGCCGAACCGCGAACGTCGGTTGGTAAGCTCGCCCGTGCCAATAGAGGTCGCCAAACGCCACGCAGGCGGGGAATACCGGCTGCGAGACAAATGTCCTGCTGTACGGCAGACCGACCGCGCTATCATGCCAGGCGCAAAAGATCGCACCCAACTGCCGCTCATCGCCGGAATCTCCACGGAACGGCGCCAGATAGGCGGCCAGACCGAGGATCTCGAATGGATCGTGCATATCGATGTACCAGCCCCGCGCGTCAAACCATGAACAGTCGGGAATCCGCGACGTACTCCATAGCATTGCGACGTGCGGCCCTGCCGCTTCAAAGCCTTCGCCCGGCATCCAGGCGACAACCGTCCGCCCGTTGTCCGACACCGCCTTCGCCACTCGCGTCATGTCGCCGGGGTGGAACTTTTCACACTCCGCCCACACCTCATCGCCTCCAAGGTGGATGAACGGCATCTTCTCCCTCGGCGCAAGCGAACACAGCTCGTCCACGAGATCAACCAGCGTCTCCACGACACCTTCATCACGCATAGACTTGAAGCCGAATGCGCGGCGGAACGCCTCGGCGTGTCCCGGAATGTCAAATTCCGGCATGACCGTAACGCCTCGCGCCGCCGCATAGTCCACAATCTCGCGGAACTCCTCTTGCGTGTAGAACTTTCCGCCGTGCCGGGTGCCCAACGGATCGTAGTACCCATTCTTCTCCAACTCGGGATAACGTTTAGACTGGAGTCGCCAGGCGTAGTACTCGGTCAGGTGCCAGTGGAAGAGGTTGAGCTTGTACGCTGCCATCACGTCCAGCAGATCCTTGATCGAAGGCACGTCAAGGTAGTTGCGCCCTACGTCGAGCATAAAGCCTCGCCATCGGAGGCTTGGCCAGTCGCGAATCGTGCAACAGGGGACTTCCGCTCCCGACAGCTTTGCCAGTTGCGCAAGCGTTGTGCGAGCATAACGCTCACCTCCATCTCCACGCGCCGTGATGGTGACGTTCGAGGCCGTCACGTCTATCGCGTAGGCTTCGTCCGCGACGCCCGCAGGGGCGCCAGTCACGTCGCCCTTCCGCACCGTCACGTTAGCGACGGCCGCCATGCCCGCCACCCCGCCGGTCGCGGCAGCAATGCGCGGTTCAGGGGTCAGCTCGTCCAGCGGGATGGCCGAAACGCACAAGGCGAGACAAGCCGTCGACGCAACGGACATCACCCTGCGGCACGGCGAATATATCCCTGGCCTTGGCGACTTGGCCATGCCATCGGCCTCGTTCCGAAATGTCATTGGACTATCCTTTCTCATCTACGGCACAATTGTACGAAAAAACTGCGCCATTATATATGTTTTTTTTTTTTCTACTGTCAAATCCACGCCGCATGGCAAACAGAACCTTCGGCAAATGCACGGTTTCCAATTTCAGAACAGGGTCGTTACGTCAACGCGCCGTATGGCCACACGCTTCAATGATCTTGCCAAGCCTGTCCTTCTCCATAACCCACGATGGAATCAATTTGCGATTTGCGATTGCGTGATGAGGTTGAGAAGTTGAGCGGCTACCATCTAGCAACTACGAGCGGGAGGGGCGAGCTTCCGCTCGACCGAAAACGGCGTGTGTGTGTGTGTGGGGGGGGGGGGGGGGGGCCAACACACGACGACGAGGGCGTCGTCGCTACGGCATCGGCGCGTAGGGACAAAACTACCAACTACCATCTACCAACTGCCAACTACCGACTACCGACTCAACTCGGCTTGTAGCCGTCCTTGAGCGTGACCGTACGGTTGAACACGGGATGCCCCGGATGCGAATCCCTGGAATCGACGCAGAAATACCCCGTGCGCTCGAACTGGAACGCCTCGCCGGGCCTTGCAGACCCAAGAAGCGGCTCCACGTATGCGGTAATCGTCTTGAGCGAATCGGGATTGAGGTACTTGAGGAAATTCTCGCTGCCGTCCTTCAACGGATCCGGATCAGTGAAGAGCCTGTCGTACAGGCGCACCTGAGCCTCGATGCCGGTGTCGCAATCCACCCAATGGATCGTACCCTTCACCTTGCGTCCGTCTGGCGCATTGCCGCCCCACGACCCTTCGTCCCATGTGCAGTGAATCTCGGTGACAACGCCTGCGGCATCCTTCTTAAGCGAACAGCACCTGACTATGCATGCGCCGCGAAGGCGCACTTCGCCGCCTGGCACAAGACGGAAGAACTTCTTTTCCGGCACCTCCATGAAGTCCGCCCTGTCGATCCATATCTCTTTCGAAAACCTGATCTTCCTGGTTCCCGCCGACTCGTCCATCGGATTGTTCGGCAGCTCCACCTCGCGGATGCCCTCGAAGTTGTCTATCACGAGCTTCACGGGATCGAGTACCGCCATGCGACGCGGCGCGGTGCGGTTCAATTCCTCGCGCACGCACCATTCAAGCAGGGCCGGATCGCTCTCGCTCTCCATCTTTGAAACCCCTACCCGGTCGCAGAATTCCCTTATCGCGCCAGGCGTGAAGCCCCTGCGGCGCATTCCGCACACCGTGGGCATACGAGGATCGTCCCACCCCGCCACATGATGCTCCTCGACAAGCTTCAGGAGAAGCCGCTTGGACATGACAGTCCAGGTGATGTTCAACCGCGCGAATTCGCGCTGCTGCGGACGTATCTTCACGCCATTGCGGACAGCGAGCAGCCCCTGCTCGTCGAGCCTATCCACCACCCAGTCGTATAGCGGACGGTGCACCTCGAACTCAAGCGTGCACATCGAGTGCGTCACACCCTCGAGCGCATCCTCGATCGGGTGGGCGAAATCGTACATCGGATATATGCACCACTTGTCCCCGAGATGATAGTGCGCCACATGGCGGATGCGATACAGCACAGGGTCGCGAAAATGGATGTTGGGCGATGACATGTCGATCTTCGCCCGGAGACACCACTCGCCATCGGCATACCTGCCTTCCCGCATTTCGCGGAATATCCGCAGATTGCGATCAGGGGACGTATCGCGGGATGGGGACGGCTTCCCCGGCCTTTCGGGAACGCCGCGATACTCCTTCCACTCGTCCTGCCCGAGATTGCAGCAATAGGCCTGCCCGCGACGGATCAGCTCCTCGGCGATCGCATACATGCGGTCGAACATGTTGCTGGCGTTGTAGAATCCCGGCTCACCCGAATCGCCCTCGCCAGACCACTTGAACCCAAGCCAGCGGATATCGTTCTTTATGTTCTCCGCATACTCGTCGGACTCCTTGGTCGGATTGGTGTCGTCAAGCCTCAGGTGGCACTCGCCGCCAAAGAGCTCGGCCATCCCGAAATCAACGCACACCGCCTTCGCATGGCCGATGTGTATGTAGCCGTTGGGCTCCGGCGGGAAACGAGTAACGACCTTGCCGCCGGTGCGGCCCTCCGCGACATCTGCCTCAATCCACTGACGGAGAAAATGCCTGCCTGTATCAGCGCCTTCCATCTGAACAGCCCCTGGACTTACCAGCCCACATTGATGATCGGCCAGAAACTCCAGGGCCTTTCCACCGTGAAGTTCGCAAGGCCGATCTGGCAACCGTACAGCCTGTCAGAGATGTTCACAAGGCCTATCTGGCATCCATAGACGGTGGAGGCGGCATTTGCAAGACCGACCTGCAAGCCATACAAATGGCCCTCGACCGTGTTCGCCAGGCCAGCCTGAAGGCCGGCCATGTCAGTCCCCACGCCATTCCAGCAGGCATCCAGCTGAACGCCTGTCGCGCTGTCACGCGCATACCCTGCCACGCCGAGATCCAAGCCGTAGAATTCGTGGCACTCCCCGTATATCAGAGAAAGCCGCGCACCATATATGGAAGATGTCGGCATCGGCAATTCGCCCGGAGAGAATATCGCCAGCATAAAGTTGCCGTCCGTATCGGCATGAAGCACCGTCGCAAAAACAGCGATCAGCGCCGCGCCCAGAACCTTTTTCATCGAATCCTCCTTTTGGATGTGGTTGAAAACGACATGCAATTATACATTTATCCGACCGTCATTGCAAGATGCACTCGCGCCTCCCAAAGCCTCAGGAGGCCAGGAAGCGGAGCGCACCCGTCGGACAGGCATCTACGCACATGTGGCAATCGCGGCATCCAGAAATCGCGTCGCCCGTCCTGAACTCCGGCTTTATGACGGTCTTGAATCCGCGTCCGACCAGGCCAAGCAACCCCTTGTGCGCCATGTTCTCGCACACCCTGACGCAAAGGTTGCAGGTGATGCACTTGCGCTGGTTTCGTTCGATGCACACGAGATCCCTCTCGATGAATCCAGGGTGGAAATCACCGCGCAGCCGCTTGGTGTCGGTCTTCAGCAGGTTCGCGTAGCGGATGAGCTTGCAGTCGGCAAAGTCATGGCAGCCGCATTCCAGACAGCGCTTCGCCTCGGCCATCGCCACCTCCGGGGAAAGCCCGAGGTTCACCTCCTTGAAGTCGTGCCTGCGCTCTTCCGCCGGGCGCTGCGGCATCACGGCCCTGGCAATGCGCTCGCGGTCCGCGAAATCGCGCTCGGTCACCTCGCGTTCGGAGAGAACCGGATGGACTGGATGGTACTCGCGTCCGTGCAGGTACGCATCGACGGCAAGCGCCGCCTCGTTTGCCTGCGCTATCGCCCCGATTGCGATGCCCGCGCCCTTGTTTACCGTATCTCCGCAGGCGAACACTCCCGGAATGGATGTCGCAAAGTTGGCCTCATCCGCCGCAATCGTGCCCTTGGGCGTCTGCGGCAGGGCGTCAAAGCCCTCCGGATCGTTGCGCTGGCCAATGGCGGCAATCACGCTGTCAAGCGCGATCTCCTCGAACTTTCCGGCTACAGGCACCGGCTTGCGGCGCCCACGCTCATCCGGCTCGCCAAGCTCCATCGCCTGAAGCCTCATTCCGCAGACCTTCCCGTCCTTGCCAAGTATCTCGTCCGGCGCACAGAGGAACTTGAACTTCACGCCCTCTTCTTCGGCCTCGGTAATCTCGACGTCCTCGGCCGGCATCTCCTTGCGGGTGCGGCGGTAGACGACGGACACTTCCTTCGCGCCGACGCGCACTGCGGTGCGGCAGGCGTCCATCGCCGTGTTTCCGCCGCCCACGATTGCCACGCGCTCGCCGATGTCTGGGGCATTGCCCGTCACCACGGCCCTCAGGAAGTCGATGCCGCCCCACACGCCGGCGAGATCCTCGCCCTTTACGCGCATCGAGGTCGATTTCCACGCCCCATTAGCGACTATCATGGCGTCGAACTTCGCGCGAAGCCCGTCAAGCGTGTCATCGCGTCCGATCTTGAAGTCGTTCACGAACTTCACGCCAAGCGATGCAATCGCGTCCGTCTCCGCCTTGAGAATCGCCTTTGGCAGACGGTACTCCGGAATGCCGTAGCGCAGCATGCCGCCCATTTCGGGCATCTGGTCGAAAACGGTGACGTCGTGCCCGCGCTGCACAAGCTTGAACGCCGCGGCAAGCCCGGCGGGTCCGCCGCCGATGATGCCCACCTTCCTGCCTGTCGGCGGAGCCACCTTGATTGGATGCTCTCCGCCATTCTTCCGCACCTGGTCTGCCGCAAAGCTCTTGAGCTGCGCGATGGAGATCGGCGCCTCCACGAGCCTGCGGCGGCAAGCCTTCTCGCACGGATGCGGACACACCCTGCCAATCGCCGCCGGAAGCGGGAACGTCTCCTTGATCGTCGCCACCGCATCGGCAAAGCGGCCCTCGGCGATCTTCTTCACGTACTTCTGGCAATCCGTGTGGGCCGGGCAGTTGAGCTTGCACGGCCCCTGGCAATCGCCGTCATGGTCGCCCATCAACAGCTCAAGGGCCAGCTTGCGGGCCTTCAGTGCGCGTTCGCCGTTGGTCCGCACAACCATCCCCTCGGCAACCTTCGTCGCGCATGCGCGAAGCAGCTTCGGGCACTTCTCCACCTCGACGACGCAAACGCCGCACGCGCCGTAGGGCTTCATCTCCTTCTTGAAGCAGAGATTGGGGATCTCAATCCCCGCCTTCTCTGCGGCGGCGAGTATCGTGGCACCCTCTTCAACGGACACCTGAACGCCATCAATCGTCAAATTCACGGTTCCCATGACCATCCCTTTCATCCAACAACTACCGCACCGAACCTGCATGCGGCCGCACACGCGCCGCACCTTATGCACTTCGCCGCATCTATCGAATGCGGCTCCTTCGCCATGCCGGATATCGCACCGGCCGGACACTTCCTCGCGCACATGGTGCAGCCCTTGCACTTGGCGGCGTCAATGGAATACGCGCGCAATGCCGCGCACTCGTGCGCCGGACAGCGCCGCTCGCGGATGTGCGCATCGTACTCGTCGCGGAAGTAGCGGATCGTAGTGAGGACGGGGTTCGGGGCCGTCTGCCCAAGCCCGCAAAGCGCACCATCCTTTATCCCCCTGCAAAGCTCCTCAAGAAGCTCAACGTCGCCTTCGCGGCCTTTGCCCTCCGTGATGCGCACCAGCGTCTCGTGGAGGCGCTTCGTGCCTATGCGGCAATGCACGCACTTTCCGCAGCTCTCCTTGGCGGTGAAGTCCAGGAAGAACCTCGCCATGTTGACCATGCACGTGCGGTCGTCCATCACCACCATGCCGCCGGATCCCATGATGGCGCCTGTCGCGCCAAGGGCCTTGTAGTCGATCTGCGTGTCGAGAAGCGACTCCGGGATACAGCCGCCGGAAGGTCCGCCCATCTGCACGGCCTTGAACTTGCGTCCGTCGCGCACCCCGCCGCCGATGCCGAAGATCACGTCGCGCAATGTAAGCCCCATCGGCACCTCCACGAGTCCGCCGCGCCGGATCTTGCCGGTGAGGGCAAACACCTTCGTCCCCTTGGAGAACTCGGTGCCCATCGCGGAGAAAGCCGCGCCGCCGTTGAGGATGATCCATGCCACGTTCGCGAACGTCTCCACGTTGTTGATGTTCGACGGCTTGTCGACGAACCCCTTCTCGGCAGGGAACGGCGGCTTCAGCCGAGGCATGCCGCGACTGCCCTCCAGCGACTCGATGAGCGCGGTCTCCTCTCCGCAGACGAACGCCCCCGCGCCGGCCTTGATGCGCAGTTCGCACGAGAAACCGGATCCGAGGATGTTCTTGCCGAGGAGATTTGCCGCCGTCGCGTCGCGTATGGCCTTCTCAAGCCGCACGATCGCGAGCGGATACTCGGCCCGCACGTACACAAACGCCCTGGAGGCGCCAATCGCGTACGCCGCGATGAGCATTCCCTCGATGAGCGAGTGGGGGTCGCCCTCGATGACCGCGCGATCCATGAACGCCCCCGGATCGCCCTCGTCGGCATTGCAGATCAGGTACTTCTCGGTTCCCGCCGACTTGCGGGCCGCGTTCCACTTGAACCATGTGGGGAATCCGGCTCCACCGCGTCCGGCAAGACCCGACACCTTGATCTCCTCGATCACCTGTTCGGGCGTCATCGCCTCGCCGCCATCCCTGCCAAGAATCTTGGCGATGGCGCGGTAGCCATCCGAGGCCCGGTAGGACTCTATCGATTCCGGGTCTATCACGCCGCAGTGGCGGAGCGCAATGCGCGTCTGCCTGTCAAGGAACTCCCTGTCTTCCGCCGAAATCTCAAGGTCCTTCACGCCGGAGAGGTCTCCGCTCGCCGCCGCATCGGCAATGCGCCTGGCATCCTTCTCCCGCACTCGCACGAGCCGCGCCGCAAGCGCGTCGCCGTCATAGAGATCCACGATCGGCTCAAGGTAGCACATGCCGATGCACCCGGTGACGCCGATTTCAGATGCGGCGCCGAGCGCCTCCAGCGCGGAGCGCACCTTGCGCGCCCCTGCCGCTATGCCGCAGCTTCCTTCACCAACGACGATCCTCATTCCGCCACTCCTTCCGCCTTGATCTTGCGAACGATCGCGCGAGCCTTGTCCGGCGTAAGGGAACCGTACGCCGTCTCGTTTACCATCATCACCGGGGACAGCGAGCAGCATCCAAGGCACGCCACCTCCTTGAGGGAGAAGAGCCCGTCCTTCGTCGTTTCCCCATCCCCGATGCCAAGCTCCTCCTGCAGCGCCTTCGCGATCGAGTCTGCGCCGTTCACGTGACACGCGGTGCCCTTGCACAGCATTATGAGGTTCTTGCCGACCGGCTGCAGCCTGAACTGGGTGTAGAACGTCGCCACGCCCATCACCTTCGCGGGGCTTGCCCCGACATGCTCCGCAACGGCATAGATAACGTCGGCCGGCAGATAGCCGTATATTTCCTGGGCTCTCTGCAATATTGATATGAGGGCGTGTCCATCGCCCTCAAACTCCTTAAACACCGCATCAAGCTTGGTCAAATCGCTCTTTGCACATGACTCACACATCGGTCACCACTTTCTTTCCATAAAAAATGAATTGTTAATTATATCATATATTCGCCAATCCGTGGTGAGAAGTTAAGAAGGAGGGGCCCGGCAATTCTTTATAATGCCGGACACCATAGCCAGATTCTCATCTTCGCTGGGGATGGCGCATTCGTCAAATGCCAGGACACCGTAATTTGGCTTAGAATATGAGGCATGAGCACTATGTCACGAAGAACGACAATGGAATTCGTCGGCGCCCAGAGGCGCGCCTACGCGCAGCTGAAAAGCAAGGAGGGTCGAGCTCCCGCTCGACCGAAACGGCGTGGGCAGCGGACGCGCAGGAGCGCGTCCCTCCCGAACACGGCTTGGCAGCGGGAGGGTCGCGCCCGGCCCCTTGCGGCCCTGCGGGGTCGCTTCGCTGTGGCCAACTTCTCGCCTGTCACAGGAAGAGGATTCCGGCGACGAGGTAGCCCACGAGCGAGAGACCGCCGGCGACAAGGGCGTAGGGGATCTGCGTCATCACGTGGTTCATGTGCTTGCACTGCGCCCCGGTCGACGACAGGATAGTCGTGTCGGCTATTGGCGAACAGTGGTCGCCCATCACGCTCCCGGCAAGCGTCGCCGCCAGCGTGAGGACTGCGGCGGATGGCTCCACCGTCTGGCATACGCTCATCCCGATCGGCACGAGGATTCCGATCGCGCCCCAGCTCGCGCCGGTCGCGAAAGCGAAGGCCGCCGCCGTCACGAACAGCGCGGCCGGAAGGAACGCGAGCGAGAGATGTGCGCCCACAAGCAGCGACGCGATGTATTTGCCGGTTCCGAGCAAATCGTTGCACACGGCCGATATGCCCCACGCAAGCGCGAGAAGGACGATGGCCGGGACCATCGTCTTGATGCCGAAGAGCGTCGCCGCGGCGAACTGGTGGTAATCGATGACGCGGCGCGGCACAAGGAAGAGGAAAGTAAGCACCAGGGAGACAAGGGCCGCAAGCGCAAGGGCGATGCCCGCCTCGTATCGCAGGAGGAACCAGACGGCAAAGCCGATAAGCGCAAGTATCGGGAGGACAAGGTCGATGACGCGCCCCTTATCCGAAACCGGGACAGGCTCCAGCCCCTCTCGCATGACGACTTCCGCTCCCACGTCGCGATGGACGTGGGCGGTACGCTCCATCCGTCGCATAAGGCCGATGTCGAGCTTATGCCCGAACGCGAACAGGAACACCATCGCAAGCGAAAGGATCGCGTAGAAGTTCAGCGGAGCGGCGGAGAGGTACATGCACAGCCCCCTTTCCTGCATTCCCAGCGGCAGGCAGGTGATCACGTAGGCGGCCCACGACGAGATCGGCGAGAGGATGCAGACCGGCGCCGCCGTGGTGTCGATGAGATAGGCGAGCTTTGCGCGGGATATCTTGAACTTGTCAGTGACGGGACGCATGACAGTGCCGACGGTGAGGCAATTGAAGTAGTCGTCGATGAATATGATGAGCCCCATCACTATCGTCATGAGGTTCACTGACGTCTCGCTCTTGAGGCGGCGGAACGCCCATTCCCCGTAGGCGCGCGCACCACCCGCGCGCGTAACCACGGAGACGAGGGCGCCGAGCAGGCACAGGAAGAGCACCATGGGCATGTTCTCCGCCATCTTGCCGCCAATAAGGTCTACCACGGCCTTGAATGCGGAGACAGCCCCCGAATGCGTCATGCATGCGTGGATGGCCGTGCCGGAGAAGATCGCCACGAAGAGGGACAGGACGATTTCGCGCGTGAGAAGCGCGAGTACGATTGCCGCAATGGGCGGCACGAGAGACCACAGGCCGAAATTGTCCATAAGCGGGTGCGTATTATACCCTAATTGCGCACCGGAAATCCGTTCCGCCGCATCATCTTGATTTTGAACGGATAAATGGTACAATCATCCACCATGAGAAACATAGTGCCCATCATTGCCGTGGCGGCGCTTGCGTCCGCCGGATTTGCCTCTACGGATCCGTCTGTAGCCACCAACGCGCCCGCACAGGCGAACGAGGTGGAGAAGTACGATCTCCGGATGGCCCTCGCCAACGCATCCGTCGATACCAACGGCGTGAAGTGGATCGACGGGCGATGCCTTCCGCTTGAAGGCAAGTGCTTCGATGATGTAGAGGCGTTCTACGACAGGCTCCCGAAAAACGTGACGACCAACGTCAACGCCGGAGTGCGCTCGCTGAAACACCACTCCTCCGGCCTCCAGTTCCGGTTCCGCACCGATTCCAAGACGCTCGACTTCCGCTGGATTCCGTACAGCGGCAGCCTCGCAATGGATCACATGCCGGCGACTGGCGTTTCCGGCATCGACATCTACCGCATGGACGGCGGCAAGTGGCGCTACGTGCAGACCGGACGCATCCGCGACGCCGCAAATGGCGGATGTGTGCGCGTATGGTGGAAGCCCGGCACGCCATGCCTCGTGAACCTTCCGCTGTACAACGGGATAAAGTCCTTCTCCCTCGGAATCGAAAAGGACGCCACGGTCGAGCCCCTGCCGCCCCGCAAGAGCGGCATCGGCAAGCCAGTCGTGTTCTACGGCACATCCATCACACAAGGCGGATGCGCCTCCCGCCCAGGCCTCGCGTTCCCGTCTATCGTCGGGCGCGACCTCGACGTCCCGATCGTCAACCTCGGGTTCTCCGGCTCTGGCGTGATGGAGTACGAGATGAGCGAACACCTCGCGGCTATCGACGCGAGCTGCTACGTGCTCGACTGTCTCTGGAACATGCGCCTCCACGAAACCGCGAGCCGGCCCGGCCGCTCGGTCGAGAGGAACTACGAGAGGTTCATCCGCAACCTCCGCGCGAAGCGTCCGGACGTGCCGATCGTCATGGCCGAGCAGTGCGACGTGTTCATGAAGGGGCCGAACGAAGAGGATCGGTTCATTCGAAAGCTCTACGACAGGCTCGTGGCGGAGGGGTGGAAGAGGCTCGTCTACCTTCCAAAGGACAGGATGTACACCGGCGACGTCGAAGGCACGGTGGACGGCTGCCACCCGAACGACCTCGGGATGCGGTCGCTGGCAAACGCATTCGGCGCCGCCGTTGCGGATGCCCTCGGGCTTTCGCGCTGAATCTCTTCACCGGAATGCACTTCCGACAACAAAAAAGGAGAAACCAAGACATGAACATGAATCGTCGTACGTTCCTGGGATCCGCGTTCGCGGCGGCATCGGCCGCGACCCTTCCGGGCTGCTGCTGCAGCTGCTGCGGCAGCAAGAGCCAGATCGCCGTGCAGCTCTACTCGATCCGCACCTACATCGGCGGCAAGAAGGACAAGGCCGGCAAGGTCATCGTCAAAGGCGTGGGACTCGCCCAAGCCCTGAGGGACGTCGCCGGGATCGGCTACAAGGGCGTGGAGTTCGCCGGATACTACGGCAACGACGCCAAGACTCTCAAGTCGATGCTCGCGGACGCCGGCCTCGTGGCCTGCGGCACACACGTGAACACGATGGCCTACGGCCTCGACACGAAGAAGTGGACGTACGACCCCGAGGTCCTCAAGAAGACATGCGACTTCAACATGGCATACGGCAACGACCTCATCATCTGCCCCGGCGGCGGCAACTTCCCGCCCGGCTGCAGCTGGTCTACCGGACGCGGCGGCGAACCATGCAAGCCTTCGCAGGCGATTGACGACTTCACCAAGAGGCTCGCGGAGTTCTACAACAAGGTCGCGGCGGACGCGGCGAAGCTCGGCTGCAAGATCGGCCTCCACAACCACACGTGGGAACACGCGATCTTCCTGCAGGACGGCACTTCCTTCTGGGACTACTTCTTCTCCAACACCGACAAGGCGGTGTGCATGGAGCAGGATGTTGGCTGGACCACTTGCGCGGGCAAGGATCCCTGCGAACAGTACAAGAAGTATCCGCACGACGCTCCACGCGAAGGAGAACGGCATGGGCAAGGGCGTCAAGAAGTTCGACGCGATCCTCGGACAGCCGGGAATCCCCGGCGCCAAGGGCGTCGAATGGGACAGGCTCTTCCCGGTCACGGATGCCGACGGCGTCAAATGGTACGTGGTCGAATGCGAGAGGCACGAGGATTCCCTCATGGCGATCACGGAATCGTTCAAGTTTCTCCAGTCGAAGGGACGCTGCTAACCATCAGGGCGGCGCGGATCGTCATGGCCGGTTCTGGTTTTGAAGAGGCTATAGATTCGTTTGCCGCCTCGCTGGCGCTTGAGCGCGGACTCTCGGGGAACACGCAGGAAGCGTATCTCCGCGATGTCCGCGCTTTCGTCCACCATGTGGCCGCAAGCGGGCGGCGCTCTGCGGCGGATGTCACCAGGTCCGACATCGTGGCGTACCTCAATGCGCTTCTGCACGAGGAGATGAGGCCCTCGTCGCGCGCCCGCGCATTCGTCTCAATCAGGGAGTTCTTCACCCACCTCAAGGAGATGCGGTTCATAGCCGCAGACCCGACAGAGGGACTCGAGGCGCCGAAGAAGAACATCGCCCTTCCAAAGACGCTGTCCGAGGACATAATGCGCCGCCTCCTGGAATCCATCTCGGGTACGGGGCCGCGTGACATTCGCGACAGGGCGATGCTTGAGCTGCTGTATGGCTGCGGCCTCCGTGTGAGCGAACTCTGCGACCTCACTGTTGAATCCATTGTGGAGGGCGCGGACTTCATCCGCTGCACGGGCAAGGGATCGAAGGACAGGATAATCCCACTCGGCCACGCGGGCGGCGAAGCGGTTGCCAGATACCTCGAATCCGTCCGCGACGTCTTCGCCCGGGGGAATGCGGCGGAACGCCATCTCTTCGTGACGCGCCTCGGCAGGAAATTCACCCGCATGGGCGTATTCAAAATGCTGAGGCAGCGCGCGGCAGCCATCGGCATCGACGCGGCGGCGATATCGCCGCACGTACTCCGGCACTGCTTCGCGTCGCACCTGCTTGCCCACGGGGCGGACATCCGCGCCATACAGGAAATGCTTGGCCACGCATCGATATCTACCACACAGGTGTATACGCATGTCGACGAGACGCGGCTTGGCGAGATACACCATAAATACCATCCACGGGCATGAATACAAGAAACGCAACCAATCCGTTTGCTGATAGGCTCCAGGCTTTCGCCGCCAGACTGAGGCGGCGCGGAATAGCCGCCGCAATCGTGAACGACGAGGCGAACCTGAATGGGCTGATCGGCTTCGGCTGCGACAACGGACGCCTTGTAGTAACGGCGGACGGTTCCGCCGAATTCTACACCGACTTCAGATACATACCCGCCGCAAAGCGCGAAGCGCCGTGGATCAAGGTTCGCGACATCCGCAGCTTCAGCCCAGACCGGATGAAGCTCCCACGCAGCGGCTCGTTCAGGCTTGGCTACGAGGGCGGCATCGCCGCATCCGGATATCTCGCCCTCGCAAGGATGTTCCGCAGGGCTTCGCTCATCGATGTCGGCGAATGCCTGCTCCTGCTCCGCGCAGTGAAGACGCCGCTTGAGATCGCAAAGGTCGCCGCCGCCGAAGCCCTCAACGACCGCATCTGGCAGGAGTCCCTGAAGGAGTTCCGCCACGGAATGACGGAAAAGGAGATGCAGCGCATAATCCGCGCGTGGATGAACGCCCTTGGGGACGGCGAGGCCTTCGAGACGATCGTGTGCGTGGGCAGGAACGCCGCCGAATGCCACCACGTGCCAGACGATACGGTATGGGACAAAGGCGCACCATTGCTCGTGGACATGGGCGTTCGGCTGGACGGCTACTGTTCGGACATGACGCGGTGCGTCAGGCCCGCCGCCGATTGGGAACTATCCGAGAAATACGGCGAGGTCTACGATCTTGTCCTAAAGGCGAACCTCGCCGCCATCGCACAGGCGCGTCCCGGCATGACGGGCCGCGAACTCGATGCAGTCGCGAGACGCATCATACGGAAGGCCGGACACGGGAGGCGCTTCGGCCATGCGCTCGGACACGGCGTTGGGCTTGAGATCCACGAATGCCCGGTCGCCTCGGCACGGTCCAGGACCGTCCTCAAGCCCGGAATGCTCGTAACGATAGAGCCGGGCGTATACATCGAAGGCGAATTCGGCATCCGCATCGAAGATCTCGTGCTGATCACAAAGGACGGATGCGAAGTCCTTTCCTCAAGCCCGAAGTGAACCTATCCGGTGAAAACACCGCTCAACTGCGTCCCGGCAATCATCTTATGCACTCGATCCTATGCACTGGGGTCAGTCCGCATTCCTTCTTTTGTTCCAAGGTAAACCAACACGTCTCGCCCGCCGTCAGGTTCAACGGCAGGACATCTGCGCATAAGGTTTCTTCACGGCCTGACTTCACGTTCGTCACCGTACACGCAAACGGCAAGACGAAATCAAACGCGCCGTTCCGCAGCGCATGGACTGAAACGAAGTCTCCGTTCATGCTCACCTGTAGACCGCCGCCGCGCACCGGCACGTAGGCACCCGCCTCATGACAGAGGTCGTTGAAGAACGCCGGCGAGAGCCCCGCCGACTCCGCCATCACGACAAGACGCGCACGCCCCATCCGACGCTCGCTGGCGGCAATCTTCCCGTCCGAGTAACGCGACAGCACCTTCAACCGCTCGCCCGGCTCTACCCACGCACGAGGCCCCTTCGCCAGACTCGGTGGCCAGATGCCCTCCGACAGATTGCGTTCGTTCTCCAGTTGGATGCGGCTTGAAAGGTCATAGGAAACACCCGGCTCTCGCCGAACCAGATGCGGCTCGTCGCGCAGACCCCATCCGACGCGCACACCCAACGCCTCTTCGGAGCCGCCCAACGCGCCCGGCTCGCCGATGAATACGAGCGTCCGCCGCGCCGACGCCAGTTTCTGCACGAAGGATACTCGACGGTCGTCAAACTTGCGAAAGTTCGCCAACACGACAAGCCTTGCGTCTTCCAGCAACGACGGTTCGCGCAGGGCGTCTTCGGCCAAGTAGAACGCGAAGGGAACGCCGGACGTCGCCAGACGCTCCAACGCAACGGGGAAGAGATAATGCGTGTAGTTGTTGAGCGGCACCGTTCCGCCGTCCCATCCGATCAGCCCCGCCTCGTCATAGACAACCGCAACATTCGGTCGCCACGCCGAAGGTTTCTTGGTGAGCATCCGCTCCTGAAAGCGCAGCGTCTCGGCGATGTCGTCGCGGATCTCCGGCGGATCGAACCAGCCCGCCGCCATGTCATAGAACCAAAAGCCCTGCCTCTGCGCCAAAACAGGCCCCAGATGCTTGCGGTAGATCGTCTGCCAGGCGGCAAAGTCGTCCGCCTGACCAAGCCCCTTCGTCGCCGGTGCGCTTACCGCCCAGCTTTCAAGCGCACCGTACGTCCTCAGGTCGAACTCACACCAGTACATCTTGCCGTGACGCTCGAACGACGAGTAGGGGATGCGCGGCTCGACCCACAGACCGGACGCACGCCGCGCATACGATTGCTGGATCACGACCGCATCCACGCCTGTGCCGCGCACGAACTCGCCGAGCGTATGCGTCGTGATGAACTGCGCCATCAGCCAGCTGACGGCAATCACATCCTTCCCCATCGCCGCCTTGAACGCCTGTGCGAACTCATCCTGTGCAGACATGGCAAGGCATTTCGCGTAAAAGGCGTAGTTGGTCGAGACATGATCCGCTCCGGCGCACCACGCCGCATAGCCCGACTGCGCAACCGGCGAACAGTCGATCGGGCCGACATAGAACTGCCCGTCGCCAAATCCCCAGAGGTGGATGCCGACGATGCGCTTGTCCAGCCCTGTCCGCTTCAACTCCGCGACAAGTCGGCGGATGTTCTCCGAAACCGCGTCGCGCCAGACGCGGCTCGCGAACGAGACCCACGGCCAGCGCAAACCATCGTCCTTGAGCCCCATGTCGTCATAGGCCCCACCTGTCGAACCGGCATTTCCCATGAGCAGATTTCCATCGGCGGTACGGAAAGCTTCGTCCGGATGCTCCTTCAGGGTGAATTCCGGATAGGGGTTGCAGTTGAGCGCAATCATGTAGAGCGCGTCCGGCGCAAGCCGCATGGAATTCTTCAGATCACGGACGGCCCCCTCGGCGTCAAAGCCCGCCGGCGTCCAGTAATGGCGGCCTTTCGGCCCCGTGCCGAGATTGATGGGCTTGGCCAAAATCCTGACGCCCGCGTCCGCCACGCTCCGCCCAGAGAACGTCTCCCAAAGGCCGTCCGCGCCAAAAGGACATTTTGCGCGAAAGGCGGCCGGCGGAACTGCCTTGCCGTCCACGAACAGTCGCACGACACTATCCTCACGGCGAATCGCCGCCGTGTGTTCGCCCTCCTCGGCGAGCGCCGCATCGAATGCAGCCTCATCTACCCGCAGATGCGCACGATCCTTCGCCGTCTTTGCCGACAGGATCTTTTGCCACGCGATCTGTGCCGCGTCCACGTCCTCGGCCGTCCAGTTCTTCCAGCGGCTCACGGACGGCGACCCCGAAGCAAGAATCGCTAGGCGCGTCTCGTCATGGTCGCCAATGAAATGCGCATACTTCCGATAGTACGTGCCCGGCGCGGAATTGACGGCTGACAGCATCTGTTCCGCGCCGCCCGAATACAGCCCGTCGGCGCCCCGTCTCGGATAGAGCGCGTGGCACGGCGGATAGTTCCCAGCCTTGTCCTCCGCGCGGAGGCACAGGTGGGCCGACTCAACGTCTCCCGTCTCGACCTGAACGTCCGCCGCGAGCCGCAGCCGCGCACCTGTGCCACAGGCGAACGGCGCGGGACGGACAATCAGCAGCCCTCGGTCGTTCGTCTTCTTCAGGACAAGTTCGCCCGCCTCGAAGCGCATCCGACCCTCCGCGCCGCCGATCCGGAGAAGCTCGAAACCGTTTGTTCGCCCCAAGTCGGCCTGCCACAGCACCCGCGCGGGCGGCGTCTCGCGTTCGCCGGACGGACGATTCTCCCATCCGGCCGTCACCGCCAGCAGGGCGGAAAGGAAGAGCGCATTCACCGTTGCGCATCCCTTTCCGTCACCAGCACGAGCCGCAAGTCCCAAGCCGGGAGCTTCACGCGCCCGTTTTCAAGCGGCTTGCCCGTTTCGGCGTCCGTAAAGACCAAAGGCTCGCTAAGCCCCAGCCTGGCCGCATCAGCCGACAGCGCGAGGTCAAGATCCTTTCCGCCCGCATCGCCCAAAATGACAAGAGCTTTTCCGGGCTTGCGGTACGATCCAACGAGCACGTCCTTCGGCGCGCCGCGAATCGCGCCGTCATCTTCATAGAACGCCTTGAATTCACAGTCATCCGTCCAGATCTCGAATGCGGACAGCACTTCAAGGATCTTGAACAGCTCTTCCCGATCCACGCCGCCGAACGGCACCCACGGACGCATCCACGTCTTGACGCCGGCCGGCAGAAGGAGTGCCTGTTGTGTGCGCGTCAAAAAACGGAAGCGGTTCTTTCGCCAATCCTTGTCATCCCACCCGTCCTGGCGGATACCGTCAAGCGCGACGGACTCTGCGCCGATCTGCGAGCCAAGAGACTCGGCTCGCATGTAGTCGAGCGGGAAGCGCTTCTGGAAGACCTCGTTTCCGAAATGGTCTTCCCACGAAAGCATGCTCGTGCCGAACGCAAAACTCGGAACGAGCAGACAGTTCGTCATGTGAATCTGGATCATCCGGGGCGAGACGCCGCCAAGATACTGCATGACCGCCGCACGCTTGACCAGTTCGCGCATTTCGAGGATGCCGAAGTTGCCGTGCCAGACGCCCGCGCCGTCCTTCTCCATGCACGTGTCGGGATTGCGGCAGACCATCGGGAACATGTCGTCGAAGTACATCCCCTTCATGCCGAGGTCTTGCCACTTCTTGTAGTAGAAGAGACAGTAGTCGATGTACGATGGCGTCAGGAAGTTGCGTGTCGCGCCCATGTAGCCGGTCGAACGCGAGATCCACTCCGACTTGTAGAACGGCACGGACTCCTCCTCTGTCCAGTTCAAGGTCGGATCCGAATACTTGAATGGATAGGTCGGCCTGTCGCAGCTGAGAAGCGTCGACATCTGATAGTCTCGACAACTTTTCATCCACTGGTAGTGCGTCTCATTGCCCATCACGGGCAATTTCGCGGCATACGCCTCAAGCTCCCTGTCATAGCGGTTCGTATTCGCCGCGTAGGCGTCGATGTACTCCTGACGGTACTTGCCGGAGTTGGCCCGCTTGAGCATGGCCTCGAAGAATCCCCAGTCGTTGTTGTACGGCCGCCGCGCCCAGCTGTTCCAGAAGCCGCCGCTCAACTGCGGACGCGGAATCATGCCTTTCGGACTGTATCCCGTCCCCGTCTGGAAATGGCGGCGCATTGACTTGTCGGCCTCCTTGACCGGCGTCGCCTCGAAACCGAATGCGAAGCGATGCCCGTCCGCAAGGCGCGATGGCACGTTGACGAGATCGACCTCAAGCCGAAGAACGCCCTTCTCCCGGACAAGCCGCACCGAAGGACGATCCGTGGCGATCCGAAGCCCTGCCGTATTGTTGATGAACCAGCTGAGGCCCCGTTTCTCGGCGCCAAGCCAGACGTACGGCACGGCCTGCTCGGCGAACATCTTCTCGGCGAAACCCGTGTTGCGGTAAAGCTTCGTGCCGTCCCAGACGACGCCCTCGCCTGTCGGCACGGCACCTGTCGGATTGAACCGGATCGAGTCAGTCGTACAGATGTGCATCAGCGGGGCTTCGGCATCCTTGAACGGCATGACGAGCGTCAGGCGATCCAGCGTACGTGCGCCCAGCCCCGACAGCGCGACTTCGTTCCAAAGAAAGCCGTCGTACTCGAAGTTCCCTTTCGTCGTCAGCGTCACATCCGCCGACTGCGCCTCGGAGACGACTTCGGCCGAATAGCCGCTATCTTTGATTGTGAACCTCGGATTCGCCCCCGTGAACCGCGAACTCTTGCCGTCAAGGCTCATTTCATAGTAGGCTCCGCCCTCGGCAAGGATGTTTCGTCCGAGTGCCACAAGTTCCTTCGGCAGTCCCGCCGTGCCGAAGACATATGTTCGCAGAATGACGCCCAACGCCGCACCTTTCGCGACAATCGGCTTGAACGGCGGCAATATCCCCTTCTCCTTGCCGATTGAATTCCCTTCCCATTCGAATGTGCGTCGTTCCAGAGTCCAGGCCGCGTCGAAGCGTCGGACGCCAGATGCCGTGCGCACGGCAAAAGCAACCGGATGCATCCCGTTCGCTGACGGAATCTCGACCAGTCCGGTAAACGACGATCCTTCCGACTTCAGCGATGCCGTTCGCGCACCGACACGTACCTGCACCTGACGCACCTCAGCACCCGGAACCGAATGAAACGTGAAACGCGCCTTCCCCATTCCCGGATAGACGTAGGCGCACACCTCCCCAATGTCGCCGAGGTCAAACTCGGCGGTCGGCGGCACGCCAGACGACCTCGCCCCGCGCTGGGCATAAAACGAGCGATCGACAAGCATCTCTCCTGTCGCCGCATCACGCGCCGTTATTTCGGCGTGAAGCAGCTTGCGGGACCGCGTGTCATACGACGGCGAAAACCGCTCGCCGACGCGAATGACTTGGCTCTCGGAAAGGAGAACCGTCCCGTCCTTGCCGTTGTCATTCGTCTCGCGCAACAGCACATCGACGCGCACCCGTGCGTCGAACGCACCGGACATGAACGCCACCGTCGGACGCCATTCGCCTGCCGTTGGCGCACCCAACGAGACGATCTGCACGGACGAAGCGTTCCGCTTCCAATCAAATCGGATCTTCGGGCCGCGAATGTAGTCATCCGAGGCCGTCAGGGACGCGGCAACCTCGCCGGGCGTCGAACGTGCGGCGTTGACGGAAAAGCCCGCCGAGAACGCGCCGATCGACTGTAGGGGAATCGAGACCTCAAGATCCCACCATCCGTTGAGAACGCGTCCGCAGACCTTCAAGCCCTCGCAGTCCCAAGCGACATCGGCCGCCGTGACGCCCGGCTTCGCCAGACGGTCGAAGACGACGTCCTTCGAGTTGATGATGAAATGCGCGACACTTCCCGCCTCATCGCCCTCGACGGCAAGCTCGACGGCATCGTCGTCATACACGGGGCCGTCACGACGATCAGCCGTCGCCTTCAGTCCGCCGCCGATGTCGATGTTGTGCGCCTTGACATGGAAAGCGACGAAAAGCGTCTTGCCGTCCGAAAGGAACGTCGCCGTCCCATCGTTGCCTGGCGCCAGATGCAAGGTCGGCACATGGGAAAGGAAACCGGCGAGCGTCACGCCCTCGTCCCATTCGCCCGGCGACAGGACACCATCCACCACCGGCGTCTTCTTTGCCAGAGGCAAGTCAAAGGCACAGGCCGTCAGGCTCAGCAGAACGGTGGCAAGCAAGCACATCCGCTTCATTTCATTCCCCCTTATAGTTTTTCGACGACCACATCGTAGAACTCGACCTCCGCCCCGTCGCGCACGCACAGGTGCGCACGAAGCCGCGCCACGTCCGCCTCCACGACATATTCGTTGGAGACGGCCTCCGGCTCGGCATCCGGTGCGGCCAGACGCGAAGCCGAAGAATCCGTTCCGCCGCGCCATTCGTGTTTTGTCCCGGTCTTGAAGAAGCCAAGGCTGAACGCGCCCCGTCCACGCACCTTGGCCGAGACCCTGTAACGTTCGCCGGGCTTCACGTCCAGAGCCACGTCCTGGTAGATCTGCGTCTGTTTGCCTTTAGACGTGAGTCTCACGCCCGCCCGGCCATTAAGCATGACGCCCTTGACGTCACCATACGGCTTGAAGGCCTCCACGGCGTTGAACGTCCAGCCACGCACCTGACGTTCACCGTTCACGATGAACCGCGCATCCATCGGCGGCCGTCCGCCGAACGCCGTCGCACACACCATGACACATGAAAGCATTGCCATCCGTCTCATGAATCCTCCGCTACCTCAGAATAAGCATGAACCCGTTCTTTCCCTCAAGGCCGACAATCTCGATGATGCCATGCCCGCCCATGTGCGCAACCGTCAGCGCATCGGACTCCGAGACGGTCGTCAGCGCATAGCTACACATGAGTCCTGAAACGGACGGCACAAGCGTCACGTCCCCGTGCCTGACCTCCGGCGGCACCGTCTCGCCATCTGCCAGCCGCACCACAAGCGCATAGGCGCAAGGCCGGCCTCCCGGCGAAGTGATTCGCATCTCGATCCGCGCATCCGGCTTCAGCGTCACCGTTCCGTCTGCGCTCTCGACGACATCCGCCGAGGCGGCGGAGACGCTTACGCGGCGCTTGCGGATATCCTTCGCGTATATGTCGCGCCAGTCGGCCTCAAGCGCACCGACATCGGGCGCACCGTTGTACACGCGCTGTCCGCCCAGCGCATCAACTGCCGACACATGCGTAGCCGCGACAAATCCACGGTCGATCGCCACGTTCCGGCCGATGAGGGGACGCAGGTCGTCGCCATACGCAAGCTCGTCCGCATCGGCCACAACGACATCCGTCGCCGCCGCAAACCAGGTCTCGTCCTTGTAGTAGGGGCTGTTCGCCGCAATGATGCCGCTGCGCAGGAAGACGCAGTTCGTGATGATCGCGGACGACTCCCGCTCGAAGAACGAAGAGTAGAAGAGCGAGTTGCGTACGCTTTCCGCCCGTGTGCCGATGGCCAAGGGGTCAAGGAACGTCGAGCGGTCTGCCACGCGAACAAATGTCGAGCCGTACTGGTCGGGCCTGTGCGGATAGAAGCACCGGCTTCCGTACACGAGGCAGCCGTAGAGCGAAGCCCCCTCCGACGCGGCGCTTATGTAACATGCCGTATTGCCCGCCAGCACCGAATCCACGACCTGTCCGCTGAATGCGAAGACACCGCCGCCGCGAAAGGCGGCACAGTTGGTGACGAGGCAGTCCTCCACAAAACAGTTCGCGTCGTTTGGCGCGTAGACGCCGCCGCCGCACGTGTCGGCATGGCCATGATTCTCCTTTCCGTCGGCCAGCCGTTCGCGCGTGTACCCGTCCATCAGCGTAAAGCCACGGATTTGGGCGTTTGCGGACAGGTAGACGCAGCGAAGCGCGTCCACGCCAAGACCCGCGCCATCAGGCGCGTAGCTGTACTTTTCGTCCTCAGTCGCCGCCGCGAGGCCCTTGATGACCGTCGCCGCGCGCCCTTCCGCCGATTCGAGCGTCACGTCCGGCGGCACGACGACGCGAGAATGGAGCGTGAAGTCGCCGGACTGGATCATCTGCCCCGCGTCATACGTGCCGGGCAGCGCCCGCACCGTCTTGACGTCCGAAGCCGCCGCTTTCGTGAGCGCACCCTGAATCGTCAACGCCTCCGCCGGATAGCCGCCGAGAGCCGCGTCACGTCCGTTCGGCGCGGCCTGCCACGCCGTGCCGTAGACGGGTTCGATGCGGACGTTGCCCACAGCCTTCGTCACCGTGAAGGCATGCCCCTCCAGCGTCTCAAAGCCGTTCGTCACGCCACCGACAAGAAGCCCCGAAACAGGTCGCGCACACGCCGCCGCAGAGACTGAAATCTCCGTTGCGTCCGATAGCGCGTTGAAGCCAAGCCTTCCGCCCGAAACCGAGAGTCCGCCCTCCGCCGCCGAAATGAACACGCCATCTATGCCCTCGGTATACGCACCGGCAAGAAACGAACCATCCTCGCCAAAGCGAATGGGTACGCCACGCAGATCAGACGTCGCGTAGAAATGCCAGTCGGAAGCATCTGTCGCAGACGGGCCGACACCGACCGCAAGATCGGCAACGGCCAACGGAATGCGGAAATCGAACGATGCTGGATCGGCAAAGAGGTCGCTGTCGACAAGCGTGTTGATGCGGGCCGTCGTGGCAAACGAAAATGACTTCGCCTCGTTGGCGTAAAGCGAGCAGCCAAACACCTTTGAATTGCCGCCGACGACAAGCCCATTGCCGTCCCTCACGCGGTTGCCGTCGATCTGGCAGGAAGCGAGAATGCAGTCCTCGGCAAAGACACGCAATCCGCCGACATTGTCGCGGATGATGCACCGGTCATAGCGTCCGTTGCCGATTGCGGCATAGGCTCCGACGTTGTTGGTGAGGATGCAGTCGTCGACATGAAGCGTCGTCCCGTACGCGAAGATCGTTCCGCGTCCCGGCGAATAGAGATCGCTGCCGTTCGGCGAATATGCGCCCGTGACCGTAAAGCCCTGAAGCTGCGCCACGCCCAGGTTCGCAAATGCGCCGACGGATTTCTCGCCGAACGTGCCCGTCTGCGGATCCGGCGCCCCTGTGAGTATCGTATCCTCCGCCCCGTCTTCCGAGGTGATGCGGCAGGTTGTGTTTGGCGGCACGAGAAACCGCACCAAACCTGTCTTTGATTGGTAGGTGAAGTTGGTGTAGCCCGTGTCATAGGCGCCACGCTTGGCGATTACGACGCCGCCATTGATGGTATCGCCCGCCACTGCGGCGTTCACCGCCTGCTGAAGGTTTGTGTAGGGATGTGCGAAAGTGCCATCGGCAATGGCCCCGTCCGCCGCCGGATCGGCATACTTGACGGACACCGTCGAACGCGTCAAGACAACGCGGAGAACGTCGTCCGCGTTCGGCGGCGCAATGATGTCCGCCGAATCGTCCGCGAGCGGGAACATCCTGTACGGGGTCGAACCGAACCAGTAGGTGTAGAGGACGGCGCGCCGATACTCGTTCGTCGGTCCAGTAAACTGGACCCGGTAATTGACCGGGTAGTTTGTCGGGAAAACATACGCACCCTTGCATCCGGGGATGCCAGCGCGGAACGACAGGTTGTCCGAGTCAAGGACGACTGCGCCCGCCACAGGCGTTGCCGTCGTCTGCGCCGCGCCGGCGGCAATCGTGCCGCTTTGCGGAATCTGCGTGCCATAGTAGTCGATGTAGGGGTCGATGCGCCACGGGGCTTCGCCGGACGGCAACGCCAGATAGTCGGCGCCAAGATACTGCGCGTCGCCGACGTTCGCGGCAGTCTGGCCAGCGCGTAGGCGCAGGTCACCTGTGGCCGTACCCATGAGGACGCGCGTCGCATCCATGTCGGCAAAGTGTCCGATCCAGGCGCCACCCGCCGCGCCGCCCTGTTCGACAAGCGTCGAACTGTACAGGTTGTTGTAGTAGTAGGATGGCTGCGTCGGGTAGAAGCGGATGAAGTTGTTGGCGAACGTGCAGTTGACGACCTTCACCTGATCCATAAGACCTGTGCCGTACTTGTACGTATACCCGCCCGGCGCATGCGAATAGTTGTGCGTGAAAAGGCAATTCGCAAAAGTCGACCAACGGGAAAAGCACTGTCCTGAGAGGGACTCATTGTTCTCAACGCGGCATCGGACGAATACGCCGCCAAACGTGACAGCCGTCACGGGGGCCGAACACTTCTCGATCACGCAGCCGACGAAGAACGGCCCAGCCTTCAGCGCGTCACTGCCGCTCGCGGACGCAAAGACGGCTCCACCGTTCGCGGCGGCCCCAGACCCTGCGACCATCCCATTGGCTGCACCCGTCCGGCCGTTGCGTAGCGTGAAGCCCTCTATGATTGATTCCACCGCCCCGCTTTCGACGCTGACGCACCGTATCGCGCCAGAGCCAATGCCGGAAGCGGATTCAGACGAAATCACGCCCTCGATGATTGTCGAGGACGCGCCATGCGGCGCATGCAGGTACAGCTTCTTGTCGAGATGAACACGTGCAGGACCCCAGGCATGGTCGGCACGGGCAACGCCGTCCCGATAGATGCCCGGCGCGACTTCAACCGTATCACCGGACGCCGCCGCATCGACAGCCTCCTGAATGGTCTTGTACGCGAGGTTGGATGCCGAGCCATCGTGTCCAGCATAATCGGGCAGCTGGCAGTTGACGTAGACCGTCTTGGCGCCGAGCGAGAACGACGCGAAGACGACACAGTGGACGATCAGGCACAAAGCGGCGAAACGACGTCCAAGTCCTTTACCACAACGAGTTTTTTCATGGTGCATCGCAGCATCCTTTCTATTACACAGAAACGGCGAATATGATACACTATAATCATAATCGCGTCAATAGCCCCAGCATCCAAGGCGTGCCGACGTCAGCCGCTTATTTGCGGAAAAGTGTCGCCGAGGCGATAGACGGGGCGGGCCTGAACCTTCTTCCGGGGGAACGCACCGCCGGACAGGTAGGCGAGGACGTGCCGCGCAAAGAGGTCGCCGCAGTCCTCCACGTTGAGCTCGATGCGCGTGAACTCAAGCCAGTGGCAAGGACTGCCGCCAAGTGCCGACCAGGCAACGACCGCCACATCGTCCGGTACGCGCACCCCCGCATGCTCCAAGGCGATCAGCGCGGCCTGCGCCCGAAAGTCGTCGTTGAAGAACAGTACGTCCGGCAGCCACGCGCGTCCTTTCGCGAGCCGCGCGGCGAAGGCGTTGAGCGTCGCCCTCTGTACGTTGCGGATCGCGCCCGGCCCCTCCAGCGAGGGGATCTCCCACGTCTCGCACGACAAGCCGGCAGCCTCGACCGCCGCCCGGCAGTCCAGATAGCTGACGTCAGGCTGCGACACCCACATCACCCGCCGGATGCCCGCCGCCCGGCAATGCGCCGCGAAGTCGCCCAGTGCCGGGGCGAAATCCAGATCAATGCAGCCGACGAGCGACGGGAACTCCGTCTTTGAGACCGAACCGAGACAGACGAACGGAATGCCGCTTGCGGCGATCCGCGCGGGGATTCCCCAGCGAATGGTGAGCGAGATGACGAGCGACATCGGCTCGCGCAGCGCCAGATCGAGCGCCGAGTAGTCGGGGCGCTTGTCGGCATCACGCAGGACGATCGTCTGCGTCACGAGATACCCGGCCTTGCCGAGCGCGACGCGCAGCTTCGCCGCGACCGTCGCCACGAGGTAGTTGTCGGAAAGTTCCGACGTGACGACCAGCACGTGTCCGCGCCAGTGTAGCCGCCCCGTGTCCAGGACGAGGATGCCCGTCCGGCGGCGCGGCTCGACTAATCCGTCCGCAGCGAGACGGCGG